>Ga0208980_10002419_pt1 | contig 11337 bp, 9 predicted proteins | sample WetSurMetagenome_3_FD_187993 | JGI IMG/M metagenome (GOLD analysis project Ga0208980, IMG submission 187993) | Wetland microbial communities from Twitchell Island in the Sacramento Delta, sample from surface sediment Aug2011 Site A1 Bulk (version 2) | ecosystem: Environmental > Aquatic > Marine...
CGATTAATAATTTCTTCCTATAGGTTATAGGTTTCTTTGGGATCATTTTAGTAATTTCCCTGCACCTTTCGAAGCCATTCCGGTGGCAATGTTAGTAGCTGTGTTTGTTCCGTTCTCAACAGGACTATTTATAATCTTGAAAGTATCCATGGTTTTATGAAGTGCAAAACCAGACCACCCAATCACCGCAAACCATAAAATTGGCAATACCACAAACATCAGCATGGCCACCAGATTCAGAATAACCATAGTGGTGGCCTTATCTTCCTGAAAGGACATCCAGCTGTACCATTTGATGCCCAATCCTTCCATCATGTGATTGTCGATCCAGACCGCCAGTGTCCAGATCGGCGTCAGGAATTTAATGCCAAAAATGGCCGCCGTGACTGTATACAAAACTTCAGTCGAATACGCAGAAAACAGCAGGATGAAGGGTAAAAAAGTATAAATCCCCATCAGGATAAAGGACTGGCCGACCGGCGCTGCCTGCCGCAGGGCATAGATCTTTGGTATCCAGCTAGCCAGTTCCACAGCCAAGCCTACACCGGCGGCACCCTGGGCGATATTGCCGGCGTTGGCATTATAGTTGTTCTGGTAACTGTTAATCGCCAGGTTACGCCCCAACGCGGCCTGTTCTGGAGCGATGAGCTTGCGCAGCAAGACATTTTTGGCGAGTTCAATATCGCCGGTTTCGATGGTGGCCTGGGTGATGGCCGCGCTATCAATGAGCGCCATCAGCCGGGGCATGATGCCGCTGGTAGCATTGTTCCACCAGTCATTGCATTCAGGCCGTCCCCAGGCGGGAATAAAGCCCGGCAAATATTCCGTGTCCCTGGCCGCGTTGTAGGGAAATCCAGGAAGCTCCTCACTGGCCCGGATAGACAGGTTAAGGTTGGCATTGCCGTAGTAGCCATCCGTGTCCTGGAAATACTGCGAGCCGATCCAGTCAAGGTCATCCGGGGGATAGCTTGCGGGTAGTGCAGTGTGGCTGGTTATGAATTTGGCACGGGCTTTTTGCCAGCAGTCGCCGGTAAATAACTCCAGCTGCCTGCGTAGTTCCGGATCAGTGATCCGGGCATTGTCGATCCGGTAGGCGAAGGTTCGAAGATCAGGGGAACAAGGTATTAAAGCCACCGCCGCCCCATTGATACCGTTGGCAATCGACAGCAGCATCGTCCACCATAAGGGGACTTGGGCCGTTTTGCCGTTGATCGCCGCAAAGGCATTATCGTACAAGGTTCCCGTACTTCCGCCAGTGACCGTGTTACCCCCGCATGGCGTGACATAGCTAAGGTCGCTCAATTTGACCGTAAACATCGGCATCCCGGCGACTGCAATGACCGTCATCATGGCCAGGATGTCCATCCAGTTATTGCGGAGTGTGGTCTCAGCGCCTTCATCGCCTTGTACTCGCCAGGCGAAGAAAAAGTTTTTCAGGATCGCGGCGACCAGGGGGATATAGACCAAGCCGGTGTCGGCCAGGATTTTCCAAAGGCCATCGTACAACACCCAGCCCAAGACCAGAGTGTAAATTTCGAGCGCAGAACTGACATCCATCATGACCTCAACATCGGTGAAAGCAAGTAATGTGGCGGGTTAGCCGCTGCGACAGAAAAGCTATCCAGGTCATCACAGCCCAAGGGTCAGGTCGCCCGCCCACCAGTGAACCAGGCGTGTCAAGCCCTGTTGGCCGATCAATAACTCAGCCAGCAGCAAGAGCAGCGCCACCTTCAGGCGTTGGTTCAAGGCCTGTTGCCGTTGCCAGGAAGGAAATTTGAACCTATCGGCGAGGGCGTTGACCCAGACGTCGTAACCGCCAAGCAAAACCCCCAGCACCAGCAGCCGCCAGAGCAACAACCAGGGCTGCACCGCTTCCAACTGGGCTTGGAGTACCTGAATTTCATCCAGGGTGTTATGGCCCAGCACCCACAGAGCAACCAGGACGGCCCCCAAGGCAAACAGTGCCAGCCCGCCCCAAAATAGCCGGCGGCCTCGCCTTAGTAAGTCAGGATCACGTTTACAGGCGGGGGTTGAGGGGTTATTCCGGTTCATGGTTTCACCTGGCCGTTTTCAATGGCGTTGGTATCGTTCGGTGTTGCAATGGTGGTGGCTGCGGTGTTTTGGGTGCGGTGCTGGCCGGTACCGAGCAGGACGGTTGCCGTTTGGGCAAACATTTCCCGGCGAATACGGGTTTCATACAGGACGTTGTCAATGGCCTGGGTGACTTGATTGACGGCCAGGTCAATATCCGTGGACAGGCCCGAAGCATAGATATTCGGTTCCATGCGTCCCGTTTGCAACAGCCGGCGCAGCAGCAGCGCTTTTTCCAGGTTAATGCCGGTGGCGGCCTCATCGGCCATTTTTTGCATGGCGGCTTCCTGCTCCTGCGGGGTTGGCAAGACGCGTATCGCCTCAATGACCTCACGGGTCATGTCAATACCCGGTGACGACACTTTTGCCAATTGCTCGGGGCTCGGAGTGTTATTGCCGTTAATAATTGTCCGTAGGGCGGCCAGGATCGGCGTCTTGTCGGCTTCAATCCTGGGCAGGATGCCATGGCCCGGGGTGGACCGGCGTTGCCCGGTCTTGCTGGTAGTCAATTCCACGTCGCCCAACACCAACAGGGCGTAGTTTTGCGCGTCAGCGGGCGTTGCCCAGACCTTGCTTAAGGGGGTGACGGCCATGCCCGTGGGGGCGGCGCCGGTGTCGGTCACCGACCGTCCCAGTTCAATGTTATACCCCGCCTTGACGGTATCAGTGATGGCCATGACCGGTGGCTGGGCATTACCACCAGCATAAGCGCCGCCCAGCCAGGGAATCCCGTTGCTGCCATTATTAGCCTCCACGGTATCCTTGGCGGTTTTGACATCGGTGGAGGACGAGCCCAGCGTGCCATTGCCCATTTGCAGCTTCCAGTCAAAGCCCTTGGCCACATTGATAAAGCGCTCATACGGGTTATTGCCGTTGCGGATCTCGCTTTCCATCTGCTGGCAACTGGCATTGGCGGCTCCCAGGGTTGCTTCACCGCGCAACACGGCGTTCTGGTACAAATCATACAGTCCCGGCGCTGCCCGTTGCATGATATAGGCCGGTAACGACGCTATGGCGCTGGTGGCGGCATTGATCATACCGCCGTAGATACTCATGACCTGACCTTGAGCGTTATTGAGGAGAGTCGTCAAACCCGCGACAGGATTAAAATTACCGCAGGAATAGATATGACTTAAGTCCAGGTTTCCGCCTAAAGCCATGGCATTGACACTCGGATTGGCGGCCGCTGAGACCGCCTTAGCGCCACCGATCTGGTAATACCAGGCGCTGTCCCGAGCCGGAGCAAAAGAAGCCGCCTGAACCCCCGTTGCAATAAGGAACCCAACCAGGATAAAAAAGGCCGTCCATGGCTTGGAGAGGCAAGCAGACTGCAAGGTGGAGGATTCGGATAAAAGGGTGGCGTACATCATCGTTACTCCGGTAACAAGTTACCCATTAAGGGAAAGGCAGACTTGGCAAACTGGGCGCCGGCGGGATGGATAGCAAGGCAGTGCAAAATGCGGCGGCAAGGGTTTGCCAACGCAGTTGGCGTATCCACCTTCTAATGTAGTTGCTCTTCTACCGGCCATCTAATTGTTCCCGCTGGGAATGATGGAGGTCACATCAATCGACCATAAATACACCCCCTTTATTTCGCAACACCTATAGGGCCGCCATAAGGTCCAGGCATAGTTCCCGGAGGCGGCGATCTTGCCACCACCCCAGCCGGCCGGAGTGCTCAGATCATTCTCGCCAAACACGCCACAGCTTTTTTCCAGCTTCGGCGAGACCATTTGCCAATAGCCGTTGCCGGCATCGTTTTCCTTAAGTGCGCCGGGCGACCAGACCATCAGGCTATCCGTGGTGTGCAGGTAGGAGCCATCCTGGCCTTCGCCCAAAGCTAAATACACATGCGGCTGATGCTTTCGGGTAACGATATCGGCGCTACGCTGGGCAATGACGGCGGCCATTTTCGCTTCATCCGCCTGCGTTACTGTCCCGCCCCGAGGATAGATCGCGCCCCAGGTATTCAAGGGAAAGTGTCCGATTTCCCGAACGCCGGGAATCCAGGTTTGCGGATACACCGCTTCCGGCACATGCCAGCGCCAGGCCAGGACATCCAAACCGGACAGGAAATAGGGCTTAAACGAAGTGGCATCAGATGGGCATATTAACCCCGAGCTAATCTGGCTAAGCACTGACGCCACAGGATGGCCAATGCTATCGGCTTCCTTAAAAATCATGTTCTGGTGCTTGCCTGCGCTAAAATTACCGCCTGACGGCTGGAGTCCGGAAACTCCGCCTAACGCTGATGATAACGTCGAGGCGGCGCTCGTGGATACACTACCGAAGAGGCTCTTGGCCTCTGTCCACGGATTACCCGCTACCGGATCGCCGCTTGCGGCCAGGCTGTTATAAGCGCTAACCACCAAATCCGGATTAAAATGCCCGACCTTCAGGCTGGTTTCAATGTGACATTCAAACAGTGAGCAGACCAGGAAAAAACACACCCCGACCGGCCGGTAGCGGATACAGGCCGGGGCCGCTATGCTGCTGGCGAGGTTGGCCGTAGTGATTGTTTCAGCGGAAAAAACCGGGTAATTGGTCGCTAGCAGACTGACAACCGTCAATAAGCTCAGCGTTCTGGCGGCTCCATCAAGGTGTTTAAAGGCGATCGATGGGTAATCGATCCGGCTATCATTGCTGGGGTCGTGAGTTATTTGCAGCATCGGTTTTGGGTCTCCTGCCAGGTTTGATAGCGGTTCAGCCCGTCCAGGACATCGGTGACTCCATAGATGATGGCCTGACCATTGAATACCAGGGCCGGATAGTGGGTGAGTCCGTAGTCCAAGGCTCTGGTATGGCTTTGATAAGCCATCATCAGCCGCTGGGCGAGGGCGTCCTGATTGGCCTGGATAAACTGACTGGCCACTTTGGCGGCTGCCTCCGGATTAGTAGGCAGCCCCGCGCTAAGCTCCTGTTCAATGTGCTTGGGCGCTGACAGGTCATAGAGGGTGACCGTCAAGCCTGGTTTTTGCAGCACGGATATCGGCAGTTGTCCGCTATCAGTAAAGGCTTCAACCGTTAAGGTTTCTGCCCAAAGCGGGGGATTGACCGCCAGGTAAAGCGCAGTAAACAAAAACCACCTGATACGGCGACTTAGCTTCATGCTTGCCCCCGTTTCCTGGAAATACCCTCTGCGACCCTGAGCACCGCCTCCAATTCGGTACAATGGTGCTGTCTCATCAAGTCAGCACGCTGGGCTTTTTCTTCCTTTTCGGTCATGCCCAAGGCCAAGGCGATGGCCGGTGGGACATTACGGAACAAGGCCGTCAGGTGATCCGTCAAGACCACTCCTTCGGTATAGTGGCCGGGGGATTTTCGGGCCGCCAGGAGCAGTGCGGTTTGCTCCTCCGTCAATTGCCGGAACCTGGCAATCTGGTCAATTTCATCCTTGGGCATCACCAGACATAGCCACCATTCCAGCATGGTCAACATGCGCCGGCTGGCATCCGGAAAATCATCCAGGTTTTGGGTGGCAATCCAGAACCAGGCCCCGAGCTTACGCCACATTTTGGTAATCTTGATGACATACGGGGCCAACAGAGGATTGGTGGTGATGATATGGCCTTCATCGGTAATCACCAGGGTCTGGCGGCCCTCGCTCTGTAGGCGTTCCACCCGGTTATTGATGGTATTCATCAGGCCGATATAAGCCACCGTCAATTTATCCTGATAGCCCTCACGGGCTAACAGTCCCAAATCAACAATCGTAACATCCTGATCCGGCCAAGCCTGCCCGGTCCGGTTGAATAACTGCGCCTCAAAGCTGCCCGGTGAACAAAACAGTGCCAGCGCATCGGCCATTTCCTCGGCCCGTTCAATGCCCCGCTGGGCCTTGCGGGTCTGCTTCCTGAGCGCTTGTTCGACATCCTCGGTCAACACCTGTCTTCGGCCACTGGCCTTGACGGTTTGCGCCGCCTCATAAATCGCGGCCCGGATCATGCGCCGGTCGGAACGGGTCATCCGTTGTTCTTCGCGTTCTTCACCGCCGGTAATCATGATCCGGGCCGCGATCTCCATTTCCCCCAGAATATCGCGTTCCCCGTCGTCATCGTCCGGGTCGTCATAATCATCAGTGGGATCGTCATTGCGGTCGCGTTCGCTGTTCAGCTCCAGGTCCAGCTTACGGGTATCCAGCAGTTTCAAGGCATCGGCAAAGGGCGGCAGGCTCACATCCGTGCCGGGTGTGAGCCGCACCGCATTGACACTGAGCGCCAGGGTTTGCAAATACTGCCCCAACAAACCAAAAGAATTACCCGACTCGATTAAAAAAATACGCGGCCGGTAGATCGCCAGCATCTGTAAAATCAGGTAACACAGCAGCGCTGATTTGCCGGAACCGGTCGGCCCCACAATAAGGGCATGGCCGTTTTTCTTGCGGTCATACAGGTTTAACGGGTCAAACAGCAAGGGCTCACCGCCCCGGTTAAAAAACACCATCCCGGCATTGCCGGTGCCGACGGAGCGGCCATACAAGGGGGTGAGGCTGGCAATATGTTGGCTGAACACCAGACGGGAGCGGTGCGTAGTCTTTTTGTCAAACTGCGGCTCATAGCCCATCGGCAAATTGCGCAGGTAAGAGTCCAAAGGACATAAATCATCGCGTTCCCGGATCGGCTCCAGGCTATTGCTTAATAACAAGGCGTTGACCTGATTGGTCTTGGTGTTAATATCCGCCCGATGCTCGCCCCGCACATAGAGAGCCATTTGCATCGGGTAGAGCTTGTTCCCCCTGGCTACCGCCATTTGGGCAAGATGGGCGTCGGTGCCGGCCAGTTCGGCATCGGCATAATCGCCGAAGGCCGCCTTCTCGATAGCCAGCAGATGGCTGCGGATCAGATCTTGCGGTTGCAGGGTAATGGTTAGAGCCAGGATGGTGTGCTCGGGCATGCGGTCGAAAAGGGCAAAAACATGGTCGCCCGTGTTCCGCTCATGGGTCATCAGACCCGCCGGGGGTGTTCGCTTTAAGGCTTGCAGGATAATGGCCCGGTGCGGCAAGCCATCAAACCACCACAGGCCGTGCTCGGGATCGGCAAACGGCGGGTCCACTAGCAACTGTTCACTAAAATCCCAACCATAGGGCCTTTGATCCGGACTGTCATCGGCATAGGGCGACTGTTTCAGCAAGGCTTCGACATCGCCGCTGGTGACCTCTGGCCTGGGGTTGAACCAGCGCAACAGCCAGTCATGTAAATCCTGGCCCCGATAGCGCTTGACGTGAATACCTGCCGATTCCAGACCGGCGCTTAGACGGTCATAGACAGCGTTGATTTCATTGAGGCTGTCTGCGAATTTGTCCGGACTGTCTGCGCTCAGCATACCGGTTGCGCGAGGCCGGTATAAGGTTGCCCTGACTTTCCGGTGTTTGCCCTGCCAAGCGGAACCCGTGACCAGCCGGTCGTGGAACAGGCCTCCCGGACGGGAGACTTCGGCCAGATGCTGTGCCAAGGTGGCAAACCAGCTTTTGGAAAAGACGGTGTCTTTGGCCTCCGGTTTCGCATAGGCGGTGATGTCTTCGGTCAAGCGATCCAGCCGGGTTTCATCCTGGACGTAAAGTTGCAGGATCCACGGGTCATCGTGTTCCGGGATGGCTGAACTTAAGACTGTCTGCAATTTATCCCGGAGCGTCAGCAGCCAGGCCTCCGCCCGGGCTTCGGTGCTGACCGGGCGGAGCTCAAAGGCGACCCCGACACTGCGGCCATCGGCCAACAACACAACCTGATGCTCAGGATCAAATTCCAGCCAGGGCAGATAGTTGGTGAAGGAGGCCGGACGGTCATAGAGTTTTTTGACTTGGGCAACGGTGACCGGACGGTCGGAACGCCGGCGTCCGTAGTTGACTGGATCAGGGTTCAGTGTCACCGCAACTTTAGGCGTTTCGGAGGTCTTGTTGAAATGAAAGAACGGGATGCCCATTATTCGCGTCCCTCGGTTTCACCAGGCAGTGCGTATTCGGTCTTTTCATACATCGGGAAACTGGTGGCATAACCGGGTACCGGCTGGCCTTGAGCAGTCAGATGCGGGAACACATACATCACCAGCGGTGGATTGGGCAGCCGTGGAAACAGCGCCTCAATTTCCGTAGCCGCCTCGCGGGTAAAGCCCGCCAGGTTGCCCTCGCCAACTCCAGGGCCGCCAATACCCATCGACTCGCGGCTGTTGTGCCGTTGCCGGGCTCGGGTAAAATGGGCATCATAAATCTCTTTCATGGAAGCGCCTTCCTGGGGCAAAATGCTGTCCTTACCGCCCATGGCATTGCAGCCGGTCAGAAGACTCAAGCAAGTCCCCAGGACAATAGCCGCTTGTCGACATCCGTCGACTAGACGGAGCATAGGCTTAATCCAGTGCGGCAACATAATGGGCCTTTCCTCGTTGCTTGCGTGCATAAGCTAATTTCCTGCCATGAGGCTCAAAGTCGATGGGCAGTTCCCGGTCGATATGCAGCGCCACCTCCGCGCCGGTATCGACAAATACCGCGTCATAGTTCTGGGCCTGGCGTTCGCTAATCCATTGCGCCAGTTCATCGGAGCTACCCGACGCCAACGAACCTAGCGCATATTGAGCGGGATCGCCGGTGACCGAACTGGTCGCTCCGCCAGTCAGCGGGGAGGTCGTGATCGTCGTTTGCGAACGGGCATAAGCATTGCCGGCAGCGCCAATGGCACGAGCCAGGAAGCGGCCGCCCAGAAACTGGGTGGCATTGGAAATGCGGGTGCCGCTGATGCAAGGAATCCCGCGCCGGTCGGACAGCCAGCCTAGCGCCTGTTGGCCGTTATGGTTGCCGCCGGGTGAACTGTTGCTTTGGCCACCGCTGGGTTGGCTGTTGGTCTGGCCGGCAGCCAGGGCGCTTTCCCGGCTTTTCTGCTGTAAACTTTGGTCATCCGAGGACAGGGTTCGAATAGTGCCGTCTTCAAAGACAAAGGTCACCGAATAGATGCTGCCGCGTACACACGCTAACGACCAGTCGCCCAGGGCGGTGCCGGTAAAAATCATGCCGTCCACGCCCGGAATTTCCAAGCCATTGGCGGCCAGGTTGTCACTGCCGACAATGACCTTAAAAGGATAGGGATCATCGACATTGCCTTTAATGGGAATGCGGCCGATCAGGGCGGTCATGCCCGTGGAGCCAATCAACGTGGCGTTGCGGGGCACGGTATAGACCGGTTCGGGCAGATTGGCAGGGGCGCTGCCCGGATTCCCGCCGGTGCCAGGCATGTGGCTCTTGACCACGGCATTATCGCCCAGTCCATGCAGGAGACTACCCTCACTGCCAGTGAGTGTGTCAGCCGTTTTGTTCTTGAGTCCGTTGACGGTCATACCCAGTTTGTCCAATAAGCCTTGGGCGTTTAAGGGTTCGATCCGGATGCTGTCGGGTTTGGCCGTCAAGCCCAAGTCAGACTCCAGGCCGGTGCCAAGTGGCAAGGCGTCATTGCTCGGGTGGCTGCCGGCCTCGATCTTGGCGCTCATGTCCTCGACGCGCTGGATGATCGAAGCCAGGGCGCTATCGCGCTGGTCCAGGTTCTCTTTACGCAGATCCTGCTTAACCTGATTGCTGATTTCGGCGCTGAGCGCGTTCTTTTGCAGCATTGCGGCATCATTGCTTTTACGGAGGCGTTCGGCTTCCAGGCGCATGTCCGCCACCTGTGCGGTTAAGGCTCTCAGCGTGTCGGCCGGTGAGTCGGCGTCAACCGGTGGCGTTTGGGCGGCATCGCTGCGGGTGGCCGACAGCTCTCGGTCTTTGCCGCAGGATTTAATGCCAATGCCGACGGTCAGTGCCACCATCAGCGACCCCAGGAGCGGCAAGAGTTTATTGCTGCTAATATCCATCGATCCGCTCCTCGAAAGGCCTGGACGAAATCAGATAAGCCGCGGTGGTGTCGCGGACACTGCCTTGTGGTTTTAAGAGATTATGCTGAAAGGTCGCCGTCTGCCAGTGGCCCCGTAAGGTCCGGGGATCCAGGATGAGTTCCGATGAAGTCAGGTTGCGGAGCTTCACGGCGGTGATATAAAGCTCCCCCGCCCGCCAGGCGATTAAAGGCGTGGCCTCAATCTTGCCGCCATGGAACAAGGCCTTCGTACTCGCTTGCCTGACCGGGGTGCGGTACACCCCGTCCGGCACCCGCAACAAACGTTCCGGGGCATACAGGTGTTGGGCGGCCATCCGGGTCAGGCTGACCGGGTCAGGGTCTGAGGTGGCGGGCTCCGGGGTATCCGAAGCTGCAGGCACAGTATCCGCTACCGACTGACCTTTGGCATCGGGCACCGTCACTTCGATACGGGTGCTGTCACGGGTGTTGGCGGAGGCTTCCAGATCCACCAGATAGATATTGCCGGAGCCGATGTCCTGAACCTGAATCCGGTGGCTGGCAAAGGCTTTTAAGGCGGTCCAGTAGATCGTGCCTGAACCGGTGTCGGCTACAATTTGGGTACGCAGAGTGCCGGCATCCAGATCCGCCGGCAATTCCACCCGCACCGGCACATTAAACGTCACCAGGCGTTCCCGGTTTACGGGCAAGGCGATCCGGATCGGTACTTTGTTCCACACCCGCCGTTCCAGTTCGGGACTGGCGAGGCTCAGCTCGGGCGGCAAATTAGCGGCTTTCAGCGCCTCGGCCGGTTGGGCTAATCCTAAGGCAGGCATGCTCAGTAGCAGGGTTAGCGCCAGACCTGGGAGGGTGAGCAGGACGATAGGCGGGTTAAGAGCGCGAATCACGGGCTAGGCTCATTAAAGCGTTGGTCAGGCACTTGTCCCAAATGTGCGGCTTGGCCGCCACCGGGGCGTTCCGCAATCCGGCTGGGTCCGGGCGGCGCGTAGCCGTCCAGGGCCAGGCCCCAGGGATTGGCATTCGTATCGACATCGTAGGTGACCACCCGTACCGGGTATCGGACGTTGATGGCCTTGACATTCATGCCTTTGACTTCCTCATCGATATGCAGATCCAGGTTAACCGTCCAGGTACCATTGCCATGGACGGTTACCCGCTGGTCTTCATAGGCCTGACCTGGAATGGGCTGGATGGAGCGCACTCGCCCGGTCAATTCATCGACCGAGGTGCCGGCGCCATCGATGGGGTTGATAATCCGTTGCTTGAGGTCGTCTTGCAGTTGTGCGTAAAAGCGGGGGGTCAGGTAGGGTTTCACGCTGTCGATGGCGAGCCCATAATCGACCGAGCCATCGCTTTGCCAATGGTTGAGGATCTGGATGAGGGTCAGGGCAAAGGCATAGACATGCACAGGCTTGGC
>Ga0208980_10002420_pt1 | contig 11336 bp, 9 predicted proteins | sample WetSurMetagenome_3_FD_187993 | JGI IMG/M metagenome (GOLD analysis project Ga0208980, IMG submission 187993) | Wetland microbial communities from Twitchell Island in the Sacramento Delta, sample from surface sediment Aug2011 Site A1 Bulk (version 2) | ecosystem: Environmental > Aquatic > Marine...
AGGGTTCATGAGGATCAAAACAGTCCAGCCAAAGAAAGAGGTTGTCTTTTTTCTTCTGCTCTTCGAGCCACTGGACGCCTTCCGTGAGAACCCTGGCCACAAAGGTGTCTTCCTCTCCCTTTCGGTCATGAATGTTCCGGAGGTACTGGGTGAGCTGGGCCTTCACGGACTTATCTTTGCCGTCGCCCTTGTAGTAACGGTCAACATCAACCTTGATCGAGCCGTCGACCACGTAGGGGTCCCCTTCATGCCCACGGATGTGCTTTGTGTAGTCAAAGCCTCGCTCAAAAGCCATGGTCGGCTTGTGAAGGTGATAGACATCGGTGATCAGGGCCGAGCGGACCCCCTTGTTCCAGAGCACTTCGGCCAGCACCACGTCGGTCGGCTCCAGACGCTGCCATCCCCTAAAAGGAAAGGTGTAACGGCCTGTGAAGAAGGTGGTGCGGGCCGGAACCGTGGGAAGACCTTCGGAATAACACTGATCAAAGAGAGCCCCTTCTTTTGCGAGTCTGTCTAAATTTGGCGTTTGAATCCAATCGTTGCCGTTGCACGCGAGGTGATCCCATCGAAACGTGTCGTTCACAATGACAATGACATTCATGAGAGCTTATCCCCTTTCCTAGCGGTTGATGACCGTCAGATTGCCCAGGATCGTTGGAGCCATTTCCATCATCTGGTCCATGAGTTTCTGATTCAGGGTTTTGTCGAACCCCTCCCCGGGGTGTTCTACAGCCGCGAGGATCCTATAGAACTGCTGGGCCTCCTGCTCATTGAGGACGAGGTGATAGGCAGGACCATCCTCAACCCAATGAATAATTCCCTCCTCGACCTGATCCTGCGGCTCTTCCTGAACCGAAGGGCCGATGATGTAAGCCATCTGCAGTTTCAAGTCTTCCAGAAAGCCTTCTTCATAATAGCCGGTTCCATCCTTTGCATAGCGCAACACGCGGTACATGTCCGGGAACTCATCCTGATCAAAATCCATGGTGAATTCTCTCTGCGAGATGCCGCATGCGGCTGTTTCTCTCACTTCCATAGGGGGCACCTCCTTGAGGGGTTTATCCGTTTAAGAGTTTTTCTCTCTGCCCATCCCAGCGCGTAATGAGGTGCGACTTCTCCCTTTCGTAAATGCGGAAAATCGCATCCAGATATTCTTCACACTCCCTGGTTTCCATGGTTCTTGTCTTGTTGATGTAGGAAAGCATGCGCGAGGAGTAAAAGGGAACCAGCGAGTCCAGCAGCAACTGGCGCGGGACGGCCTCATAACGATAGGCCACGGCATAATCATAAAGGATTCGAACCCAGAGATCGCTAGGATAATAGAATTGGTCTCGTGTCTGGGTTCCCACCCTGTCGACCTGGGCCATGTCCGGCTCAGAGATCACCTTGCGCCAGGTGTCACGGTAGGTTTTCAAACCCTCCAGAAAGGTCGTATAAAGATGATCAATGTCCACGGAGGGAACAGGCGGTTTCTCATGGACGCCCAGGCCGTAGCCGAATATGGGGTTCTCTCGATTTTCCGGCCCCTCCTTCCAGAGATACTCGAAGGGAACCATGAGATCGAACATGGTGGCGATCACGGCCTGAAACATGGCGCTCAGTTCGCGTGCCGGATCTTTCAGGCGATGGCTTTTGCAGGATCCCAAAAAAGTCTCGCAGACCCTTAGCCCGCGCAAGTAGGCCAAAGTCGTCATCCAGATGTCAATGCCGAAGTGAGCCACATGGTCCGTCCACAGGTTTTCGGAAAGAAAGGCCATGGCCGCCTTGCCGGAAAACCCGAAATCGCCGCCGATGGGTTGCCCGATTCTCACCCCATAGAGGGCTTGGAGCAAAGGCCGGGCAAAATGGTTGGTGATGGAGGCGTCGTACTTGTGCCGTTCATAGATGGGCGATACGTAGTCAAAGCCACTGAAAAGAGGCTCGCCAAGGCGTTGGATCCATTTGGGGGTGAAGCTTGTGAGGTCCGCATCGACGATGACAACCGCCTTGGCCCCAAGTTCCACTGCCGCCTGGAACAAGTTCCTCACATTTCTTCCCTTCCCTTTTTCACCTTTGGGTGTGGAGATGTAAATCTTGGGCGCCTTGGTTTCGGCGCTCAAGAAGGCTTCTCGGGTTCCGTCCGGGGAATCATTGTCCGCATTAATGATGACGGGCTTCTTGTGAGGGAAATATTCCCGGAGTCCCCGGTCTGCAGTGGCAGCGACATTCGATATGGTCCTGACCTCGTTGAAAGAGGGGATTCCTACGATCACTTCCGTATCACGAACATGATGGGGATTCAAAACAATCGTATGCACGGGTTCCATCCAGTAGAAATGCGAATTTGAAAACAGTGACTTAGCCAGGAAACATTGTTTCATGGTAATCGCCCAAGAGGCATTCGTCTAATCAATTGTTTTTTTGAATGGATTGATATAATGAATAGCCTTGTCAACGGCCAAAGGCATACGGTGCAAGGAGAAAAATATCATGATTGACCAGATCGGGGGGGATTTCCTGCAGTGGCTCAGAGGTTTTTACTACGTAGCCAAGAGGGGCAGCGTCACCCAGGCGGCTATGGAAATGGGTCGAAATCAGCCCACCATCAGCCACCAGATCAAATGCCTTGAAAGTGAATTCGGGGTCGCGCTTTTCGAACGGTCCTCAGGGAAGATGGGGTTGACGCCTGAGGGAAGGGCGCTTCTTGAAAAGACGATTTCTCTCTTCGAAACCGTCAAGGAAATGAAGAGCGAAATCCAGGGGGAGGAGCTTGAGCAAAAGGGGAAGGTCGTCATAGCGACCACGCACGCGATTATCCATTTTTTCTTGCCCCGCTTTGTAGTGCAATTCAGGAGGACCCATGCTCAAGTAGATTTTGAAATTGAAGGGGGAGGGCTGGAAATGATTCTGGAGCGGGTCGAGTCTGCAGAGGTGGATTTCGGGATCGCCAACCTACCTGAAGTTCCTGAGCCGTTCCTGTATCACAAGCTCTTCGAGACCACGCTCAAACTGATTGCTCCCAAGAAGAACCCTTTCTCCCTGAAAGGGATGTTGACGCTTGATTCCATTTCTAAGGCTCCCTTCATCGCTTTCCCCCATTCAAGCACTCTGACCCCATTTGTGAAGAATCGGTTTCTCGAGGAGAACTTGAATCTCAATGTGGTCTTGGTCCTCAACAACTATGAGTCTGTCAAGAAATACGTGGCCCTCGGCATCGGCATTGCGATTCTGGACGATTACGCCCTCACCCGAGAGGACCATAAGAGTCTGGACATTTTCTCTCTGGACCATTTCTTCGGCAAAAGGGACTACGGGCTCATCATGCGAAAGAAGAAGTACCTTTCTCCTGCGGCCAAGGCGTTTATTCGGTCCATCAAGCCGGGCATTCAGTTCAAGTAGAGCGCTAAGCCGCCTCCTACCAGCCTATTCATCATTTCAATCTATTCCAAAATACAATCGATTGGAAGAACACCCTCCTGCAGCCTAACATGCGCGGTGATCGTCGAGCATTAACCGAAAGGCAGGAGATGCCCCATGGAAGAATTTACGGCCCACGAGCTAGCCCTCATGGAGAAGATGACCCCGCAGCACAGGGCGCTGATGTCAAAGCTGAGCCCTCAAGAAAGAAAATCCATGGCTGAGAATGTGAAGCTCGAAAATATCGATCTCATCCAGTCGTGGATGGGAACCGATGAGGAGATTGAAAACCTCCTGTTCTGGGACAGAGGAGGGAAGTTCGATGATCCGGATTGGCAAAAACTGAAACCATTGGATGGAGCGACTGCTGCCCTGTTCGATGAAGCCAGGAAGCACCTCTCCCAACTTAAGCAAAAGGCGGTGGACAGCCAGCGGCGGTCCGACCTTACCCTTTATAGTCAATTCAATGACGGCCTGCTTTTTACAGGACTCGCGGGTGCAGTTCGGTGCGACAGTGCCGGAAAGAGAGATGAGAAGGGTGAATACTTCAGAGGAATCGAATGGCGCTGCATCGGCAGCGTGGAGGAGGACATCAACAGTATTACCGTCTACCCTGTTTCCTCAACAGGATATGAAGTGCACTTCGGGAGTCGAACGAACGGAGAAGGCGCCGGCATCCTTGTGAACACGGCAGATTCCTACAGCCTTCTTCAATTGGTTCAACTCAGCGAGAAGGTTCTTCCACAACAGGGCTTTAATACCAAACTCACCAATGAAAAGGGAGATACGCTGGCTCTGGATGCGAAAGCCATCCGGAGAGCAGCCGGGGAAGGAGAGAGACTTTCCTACGGCGAGGAGCTGAGGCTCTCTGCTTCCGCCCGAGTTGAAGGCTTGAAAAAAGCGTTCGATTTGGCCGATCAGCTGTCCTTTCGGTTCTATGAACGTTACGGACTTGAGACCGAAGGCTACAAGATCGGAAAGAAGTATGGAAATTTCTTCATCATGAGGGACGACAACTTCGAGCAGTTCATGCCTGAGACTCCCGTGAAAGAAAAAGGCTTGATTCTGATTACCGCCACCCTCGTCTGCAGGCGTTGCAGGAGGGAGATCAAGGAATTCCGCGATTTTGCCAAGGTGAATCCCAATATGAAAGCAGTTCTCCTCAATCTCGCCTCTCCCCAATCCAGATTCTACGAGCGTGTCTTTGGCGACATGGGGGGAGGGGATGCCAACGCCTTTAGAAAGACCGCTGCAGGAGTCACTCCATTCATCATCGTCTACCGCGCGGATGAACACGGGGTTCTGAAATACAGGGAGTACATTTCCACAGGCAAAGCAGAGAACACCCCTTCTCTTTTGAAAAGCGTGCCTCGGCTTGAAGGCCACTTTCTGTAGACGGCCAAATTGCGGTTTCTCACACCCTTCGTTTGCTTGTCAGCGCTGGAATTCTTTTTCCAGTTTTCTGCTGAAACTTGACAGGGAGAAACAGCCGGCAAAGTAGAAGATGGAGATGAAAAGGTAGGCCTCCGCGCTGTATCCCATCCAGAGCGGATCCGAAAGAACAGTCTGGGTGGTCTTCAGCAAATCGTAGACAGCGATAATCACAAGAAGGGATGTGTCTTTGAAGGCGGCGACCAGGATACCCACCGTGGGCGGGATGACCATCTTGAGCGCCTGCGGCAGGATCACCAGCCTCATGGTCTGGAAGTAGTTGAGCCCCAGGGATTCCGCCGCCTCATACTGGCCCCTGGACATGCCCTGAAGGCCCCCTCTCACGACCTCCGCAATATAGGCCGAGGTGAACATGATGAGTGCCACGGATGCGCGGATGAGCTTGTCTACGGTCATTCCCTCGGGCATGAACAAGGGGAACATGACCGCCGACATGAACAGGAGGCTGATCAAGGGCACCCCACGGATGACTTCGATGTAGACGATACTAAGAGCTTTGATGATCGGCAGCTTCGAGCGGCGGCACAAGGCCATGATGACACCGAGCGGATAGGCGACGATCATGGTGAAAACTGAAAGGAGCAGGGTGATCGGAAGACCGCTCCACTTGGTCGTTTCCACGCTCGCCAAGCCAAAGAGCCCTCCCTTCATAAGCAACCCGATGGCCACCAAGGTGATGCCCCAGAAATAGAAAAGCGACTTTTTCCAGTGCGCTCGACGGCTGCTGTAAAAGATGAGGAGCACGAACAGGATCAAGGACAGAAAGGGTCGCCACTGCAATTCATAAGGGTAGAATCCGAACAGGATGAATCGCAGATTCTGCGTGACAATGGACCAGCAGGCACCGACACAGGTTTTGCACCCCTCGCTGGAGGTGAACCAGACGCTGTCGATAAAAGCCCATCTTGTAAACAGAGGGACGGTTTTGTAGAGAAGAAGAAGAGTCACGACAGTCAAAAAGGAATTCAGGGGGCCGTTGAAAAGGTTTTCCCTGGCCCACCCGATCCCTCCGACCCGGGTCGCCGGCGGCTTGGTATCAATGACTTCGATGTGTCTTGGGGGAGTAATCATCTCGACGTTTTCATTTCTCGCCGTGCACTTTGCCCCGTGCTGTTATCTTTCGACAATCGCTATCTTCTTGTTGTACCAGTTCATAAACGCAGAGGTCGTCAGACTGAAAAAGAGATACACTGCCATGATCATCAGAATCGGCTCGATGGCCTGTCCCGTCTGATTAATTGTAGTGGTGGCCACAGAGACGAAATCCGGATACCCGATGCCCACCGCTAGTGAGCTGTTCTTGGTCAGGTTGAGCATCTGGCTGGTGAGCGGCGGAACGATCACCCTGAGTGCTTGAGGCAGCACCACAAGATTGAGGGCGTGGGACCGCCGGAGCCCGATGGACATGGCGGCCTCCCACTGGCCCTTTTGAACGGACTGAATCCCCGCCCGCACAACCTCCGCCACAAAAGCCGACGTGTAGAGGATTAGTCCCAGGAGCAGGGACACGAACTCGGGGCTGAAGGTCATCCCTCCCCTGAAATTGAACCCCACAAGCTTGGGCACATCCATTTTCAGAGGCATCCCCGCCGCCAACCACACGAGGAGCGGAAGCCCCAAAAGAATTCCCAGAGAAACGCGGAACACCGGGAAATATCGACCGGTACTCTCCTGCCGTTTCTTGGCCCACCTCCGGAGAAGATAAACCGCCAGGCCTCCCACCGCGACACTGAGGGCCATGTAAATGTAGGCCGGATGATGCTCGGGCACCGCCAGGATGAGTCCCCGCTTGCACAAAAAAACGCCGGCCAAAGGGGAGAGCGCATTTCGTGGCGCAGGCAGGGTTTCGTAGAACAATGCGTACCAGAAGAAGAGCTGAAGGAGGACCGGCAGATTCTGGAAAACCTCTATGTAACCGGCGGCAATTCTCGAAATGAGCCAATTTTTCGAAAGGCGGGCGATGCCGATCACCGTGCCGAGCATAACCGTCAGGATGATCCCTATGAAGCCCACCTTCAGGGTGTTCAAAAACCCAACCAGCAGCGCGTGCCCGTAACTGCTGGCAGCGCTGTAGGCAATGAGGGATTCGCCTATTTCAAAGGCGGCATTACGGTGGAAAAAAGCGAAGCCGGAGCTGATGTGCCGCGTATCGAGATTCTTCATGGTCGCGGTCACGAGGTAGTATCCCACCACCACGACAATACCGAGGGCAAAGACCTGGTAGAAGATGCCCCGAATCCTGGCATCATTCCAGAGTGGAATCCGACTCATCACGTGAACGACACCGTCTTCTGATAGGTGAAAAAAGCTGGAAAGGAGCCCCGACAAAGGGGCTCCTTCATGTTTTTACCGGAACGAAGGGGAGTACATGAGGCCGCCCTTGGTCCAGAGGGCGTTCAGACCGCGTTCGAGCTTGAGCGGCGTGTTCTTCCCCACGTTGCGCTCAAAGATCTCACCGTAGTTGCCCACCTGTTTGATGATATTGTAGGCCCATTTCTCGTCGAGTCCCAGGGCTTTGCCGTTGCCCGGGACCACGCCAAGAAAACGCTGGATATCCGGATCTTCGCTCTTGAGCATGTCATCCACGTTTTGAGAAGTAATTCCCAATTCTTCGGCATTGATCAGGGCATAGACAGACCACTTCGCGATGTCGAACCACTGCTCATCCCCCTGCCGCACACAAGGGGCGAGAGGTTCCTTGGAAATCACTTCAGGCAGAATCACGTAATCTTCCGGATTGGGGGCTGCGACTCGCATCCCGGCCAACTGAGAGGTGTCTGAAGTAATCACGTCACAACGGCCACCGAAAAAGGCGTTCTGAACGGAAGCCTGATTTTGGAGGACCACCGGACTCAGCTTCATCTTGTTGACCCGGAAATAATCCGCGAGGTTCCTTTCCGTCGTGGATCCCGTCATGACGCAAACCGTGGCTCCGTCCAGATCTTTGGCGCTCTTGACGTTCATTTTCTTAGGCACCATGAAACCCTGGCCATCGTAAAAGTTCACAGGCGCGAAGTTCAAACCCAGGGACGTATCGCGTTGCAGAATCAGGGTCACGTTGCGGCACAGGATGTCCACTTCGCCCGATTGGAGAGCCAGGAACCTAGCCACCGGGGTGAGCGGGGTGAACTTCAACTTCTTGGCATCGCCGAAGAGCGCGGCTGCAACCGCTCTTGCCGTGTCGATGTCGAGCCCTTTCCATTCGCCCTTTTCATCCGCTTTCGCGAATCCGGCCAGACCTTCATTGACTCCCACCTGAATGAACCCTTTGGCCTTGATGGCTTCCAGGTTCTCACCCGCCAGAACCGCACCCGCCATCCCCAAGAGCACGAAAGCCGCAACACACCATGTCATGAGTTTCATCGATTGTTCCTCCTTAGAATGATGAGTTCAGGTTGTTAACAAGGCATGGGTCAGGCAACGACCGATTCATCGCCAGTCGTAAACCTTTGAGCGATACGGCACTACCCACTCCTTTTTGGCTCCCCATGCAATCATTCCATCGTACAAGGCGTCCACCATCTTCTTTGCCACGCCTTTGTTTCTTGAAAAGATATTCTTCTTCTGCTTCGGATCCTTTTGCATGTCATAGAGCTCAGGCGAATCTTCCTCCCTTCCTCCCACGAGAAGCATGTGCTGCTTTCCCGTCACTGTGACCCAGAAGAGGGTCGTGTCCTTTTCAGGAACCAGGGAAAAAGAGAAGTTCTGGTTCAGATAACCTAGCCTCTGTGAGGAGAAGATAAATTCCCGTCTCCAATTCTTGACTTTGCCTCTGATGAGGGGCAGAAGGGACTTCCCATAAAGAGGGTTCAGTCCTTTTTCCCTGCCGTGCATGATTCCTTTCAGTTCCTGGGCGATCTCCCTGTAGGGCAAGGGCGCTTTCCCGGGGAGACACTTCGTGGTGTCAATCCCCGCCATTTCAAGGATCGTCGGGAGGAAATCCGTAGGCTGAACCAGTTCGGAAATAACCTTGCCTTTGTATTGCTGGCCCGGCATCTTGACCAGGAGCGGGACGTGGACCATTTCCTCAAAAAGAGGCCAAGGGCCTCTGGGGTCGGTTTTCGTAATGTTCAGCTTGCCGGTTCTGTTGTGCTCTCCCAGAAGGAGCCCGTGATCGCTGGTAAAAATGATCAGGCTTTCATCGTAAATGCCTGCATCCTTGATTTGCCTGATGACAAACCCGATCCACTTGGAAACCATCTCCACTTCAGCTTTGTAGCGAGCCGCCATGTTCTTCAGTTCCGCCGGGGTGAATACGTCCGCCCTTCCATAATTGGGCATCACCATGGGGATCCCTTCATAGCCGGGATCATACTTATCCACATAGTACTGGGGAGGATCCCACGGCTCATGGGGATCAAAGAAATCCAAATGGAGAAAAAAGTCCTTGGACTTGTAGTTCGCTTCGATCCACTTTGCCGCCAGCCTGGCCAGCCTCGGCGGAAACCGGTCTTCTTCCCATCTCCAGTGGCTGTTCACCCACTGGGAGAGATCGGCCTGGGTGTGGTCGCCGAAATAGAAACTGTGGCGAGCCTTTTCCTCAGGAATGAGATACTTGATGGGCTCGTTCATCTTGGTGAAGTAGATATCCCTCTCCTGCCCTCTTTCCAGGTGATGGCCTATGTAGCCGCGGTTGTAATTCTGCTCGTGGCGCAGGATTTCGTTGGTGTCCGTGATCAACTGGGTAATGTAGCCATAGTCCAGCAGAATCTCGGACAGGGTGATGTCGTTCGCTTCCAGCTTTTGCCAGCCGCGGAAAGGAAAGCCCAGCCTCCCCGTGAGCATGTCATAGCGGTGCGGCACGGTCGGGAAGCTCCCGGCATAGCACTTTGTGAAGCAGACCGAATCGGAAAGGAAGTCGTCGATTTCCGGCGTGTCCACTTTCGTCAAGCCCATGGCGCCGACGTGATCAAACCTGAAAGAATCCGAGAGAATGATAATGACTTTCATGAAGCCTCCTTAATGGGTCCTGAAAACGCCCTCTGTTCAAACGCTTTTGAGCCCGTGAAATTCCATGCTTTCCGCGGACTCGAAAAAATCAGGCTGATTTTACGCGTCTCCTTTAAAGGTGCAAGGAAAAACTTGACCTTGACCGTTTAAGAGCGCAGAAGATAGGATTTACGGGTAGTCGGATTGACACTCCCCATGGTCCCTCGCGACGACGAGACCATTCACTTCTAGTTCAACCCGCCTGACACCAAGACGGACATCGACCGATTGTTGGAGGAGCGGTTCCAATTGAGAGGTTGCGAATGAAAACGATGACACCTGTCGCTCATGATTACACGGATCTTGTCGGCCGGACTCCCCTGCTGGAGCTGAACCGTCTCTTCCCGGATTCACCTTCTCGAATCCTAGCGAAGCTGGAGCTGTTCAATCCCATGTCCATCAAGGACCGGGCCGTTCTAAACATGATTCGAGGCGCCGTTCAAAAAGGACTCATCCGCCCGGAGACCGAAGTCGTGGAAGCCACAAGCGGAAACACGGGCATCGCGATTGCCAGTCTCGGCGCCGTGTTCGGCTTTCGCGTTCGCCTCTACATGAGCGAGCTTTGCAGCGTCGAGAGGCAGAAAATCCTGTGCGCATACGGCGCCAAAGTGGTTATCACGCCTGCGCAAGAACACACGAGAGGGGCCAGAGACAGAGCCCTGGTCTACTGCAGGGCCAACCCCAAAACCACGTTTTTCCTGAACCAGCATGAAAACCCGGACAACGGCGGTGCCCACGAAAAAACAACCGGCCCTGAACTCTGGGAGCAGACACAGGGGAACCTGGATGCCCTGGTCATCGGTCTCGGCACATCAGGCACCTTTGACGGGATGTCCCGTTTTCTCAAAGCGAGGAATCCTGCTATCCGCATCATCGGCTTCGAGCCGGCATCGAGCCCGGTGTACTCAGGAGGACCGCAGGGGGAACATCACATCATCGGAATAGGGCCGGGTTTCGTGACGGAGAACTTTAGGCGCTCCAAACAAAACCTGGATGAGATCATTCTCGTGAGCGACCAGACGGCTTATGATTGGACTCGCCGCATCGCTCACAAAGAAGGACTTCTCGTGGGACCCTCCTCAGGGGCTGCGGCATGGGTCGCAGGACAAGTAGGAGGGAGGGCGGATTCCAAGGGCAAGACCATTGTGTGCTTCTTCTACGACACCGGCGAACGCTACCTTTCTACGCCGGATCTCTTCCCCTTGGACAACGTGGAAGCGGATTTCTCTCCCCTCTCGACCTAAGAAAATACAAAAACACTGGGTGCCGAGAAAAGGGCTTAACCAAAGTTGCGCGAGCAAGCCGAAGAGAAGGGCGCTCCTGCGCCGGCCCGCGAGGTCAGGATGCGAACCGGAGGATCGGCAAAAAGAGCCTGCCCCGACCAAAATCGAGGCAGGCTCTGGTTGAATCAGGATAAAGAGACTCTCTTACTTCTTGAACTCCGGCCTCCTTTTTTCCAGAAAGGCCGAAATCCCTTCTCGAGCCGCGTCCGTGCAGGC
>Ga0208980_10002421_pt1 | contig 11335 bp, 11 predicted proteins | sample WetSurMetagenome_3_FD_187993 | JGI IMG/M metagenome (GOLD analysis project Ga0208980, IMG submission 187993) | Wetland microbial communities from Twitchell Island in the Sacramento Delta, sample from surface sediment Aug2011 Site A1 Bulk (version 2) | ecosystem: Environmental > Aquatic > Marine...
TTCGTTCGCACCGTGCGACAGGCCGAGCGGGTGGTCGCGATGCTCGCCGAGCGCGGGCTCGCGCGCGGTGTCAACGGCCTGCGCTTGATCATGATGTGCGAGGTGCCGAGCAATGCGATCCTGGCCGACCAGTTCCTCGAGCACTTCGATGGCATGTCCATCGGCTCGAATGACCTGACGCAGTTGACTCTGGGCCTGGATCGCGACTCCGGCCTCGAACAACTGGCCGGCGACTTCGATGAGCGCGACCCGGCGGTCAAGGCGATGATTTCGCGTGCCATCGCGGCTTGCCGTGCCACAGGCAAGTATGTCGGCATCTGCGGTCAGGGCCCCAGCGACCACCCGGACTTCGCCGACTGGCTCGCTCAGGAAGGCATTGTCTCGATCTCGCTCAATCCCGACTCGGTGGTGGAGACTTGGCTGCGCTTGGCGGCTCGACGCTGAACGAGGCAACGCCACGCTGCTATACTTCAAGGCTTTCCCTTGCCGCACCTGCTTCAATGACGCCGCAGGGCGGCTTCCATCCACTGGAAACCACAAGGAGTCCAAATGCGTCACTATGAAATCGTTCTGCTGATCCATCCGGATCAAAGCGAACAGGTTCCGGCCATGCTGGAACGCTACAAGGGCCTGGTCACCACCGCAGGCGGCAAGGTGCACCGCGTCGAGGATTGGGGTCGGCGTCAGCTGGCGTACCAGATCCAGAAGCTCGGCAAGGCACACTACCTGTGCTTGAACATCGAGTGCGGCAACGAGGTGCTGGCTGAGTTGGAGACGGGTTTCCGCTTCAATGACGCTGTGCTGCGCCATCTGACCGTGGCGATGGACAAGGCCGAGACTGCACCATCGATGATGATGAGGCACGTCGAGCGCGAGGAAGCCCGCAAGGCGCCTCAGCAACAGGAGGCGACCGCCTGATCATCACGCAGGCCGCGCCGGCCGGTGCAGCGCCATGAACCGCCTGGTTCTGGCGGCGACGCTGGTCGAACGTGGCGCCGTGCGGTACACCCCAGCCGGGTTGCCGGCCCTGGATCTGTTGCTCAAGCACGAATCCGAGGTCAGTGAAGACGGCGTGCCACGCAAGGTCTCGCTGGAGATCAAGGCGGTGGCGATCGGGGCGATCACACGACCCATCGGCGCGATGGCTCTGGGCAATTCGGCTGCTTTTGCCGGCTTCCTCGGTTCCACTCGCAACGGCCGCGGCCTCGTGTTGCACATCACGGCTCTCGATCCTGCCTAAGCAACCGCTGCCAGTACCAGACTGTTCGAATTCAGATTATCAGGAGATCACAACATGCCCCCGCCACGTGGTAAAGGTCGGTTCTCGAAGGACCGCAAACCCAAGCGCAACCAACAATCGCTGCTGTTCCGCCGCAAGCGCTTCTGCCGTTTCACGGTCGCCGGTGTCGAGAAGATCGACTACAAGGATGTCGATACGCTTCGCGACTTCGTTGGCGAGAACGGCAAGATCACGCCAGCGCGTCTGACCGGCACGCGCGCTTTCTTCCAGCGCCAGCTGACGACCGCGATCAAGCGCGCGCGCTTCCTGGCGTTGCTGCCATACAGCGACCAGCACAAGGCCTGAGGAGCACATCACCATGCAAGTCATCCTGTTGGACAAGGTCGCCAACCTCGGCAACCTCGGCGATGTCGTCAAAGTCAAGGACGGATTCGCCCGCAACTTCCTGATTCCGCAGCGCCAGGCGCGCCGCGCCACCGACGCTGCGATCAAGGAGTTCGAGGCCAAGCGCGCCGAACTCGAGAAGGTGGCGTCCGACAAGCTCTCCGCCGCACAGGCGCTGGCCGAGAAGATGGCCGGCAAGACCGTCTCGATCTCGCAGAAGGCCGGTGTCGATGGCCGCCTTTTCGGCTCTGTCACCAATGCCGACATCGCCGAAGGACTGAAGAAGCTCGGCTTCGACGTGGCCAAGGCCGGCATTCGCATGCCGAACGGTCCACTGAAGACGGTGGGTGAGCAGACCGTGACGGTCTCGCTGCACAGCGACGTGCAGGCGGACATCAATGTGGTGGTGGTCGGCGAAGTCGACTGACCGCATCGGTCCCACTGCCTCGAAGGGCCGGCTCTGCTGGCCCTTCGTCTTTCTGTGCCGGTGGGTGTTATCCCGCGATTTCCCGCGTTCATCCACAGGCTTGCACACAGCCGTCCGACGAACCGGGTCGTATCATCCTCCTGCTCACGATGTCAGCCGTCTTCTCTTCCCGTGACAACGCCCCACGCGATGACGAGGTGGCGCGCTTGCGCGTGCCGCCGCACTCGATCGAAGCCGAGCAAAGCGTGCTGGGGGGCCTGTTGCTCGACAACAGTGCCTGGGATCGCGCCGGTGACCTGCTGACGGACTCCGACTTCTATCGTTACGAACACAAGGCGATCTACGCCGCGATTGGCGCGCTGGTCAACGCCAGCAAGCCGGCCGACGTGATCACCGTCTTCGAACAGTTGCAGAGCCTGGGCAAGGCCGAGGAGTGCGGCGGCATCGCGTACCTGAACGCCCTGGCGCAGAGCGTCCCGAGCGCGGCCAACCTGCGTCGCTATGCCGAGATCGTTCGCGAACGGGCGATCCTGCGCAAGCTGATCGAGGCCAGCGACGAGATCGCCACCAACGCATTCAACCCGCAGGGGCGGGCGGTGAGCCAGATCCTCGACGAAGCTGAAGGCCGCATCTTCAAGATCGGCGAGGAGGGGTCGCGCACCAAGCAGGGTTTCCAGAGCATGGATCAGCTGGTCGTCCAGTTGATCGACCGCGTGACCGAATTGCACGAGAACGGTGCCGAGGAAGTGACGGGCGTTCGCACGGGCTTCTATGACCTCGACCGCATGACCGCCGGCCTGCAGGCGGGCGACTTGGTCGTGCTCGCTGCACGCCCGTCAATGGGCAAGACGGCGTTCGCGCTCAACATCGCCGAGAACGTGGCAGTGCAGGAAGGCCTGCCGGTGGCGGTCTTCTCGATGGAGATGGGCGCCTCGCAGTTGGCGCTCCGCATGGTGGGCTCGCTCGGCCGCATCGATCAAACCCATCTGCGCACCGGCAAGCTTGGCGACGACGAATGGGGCCGATTGAGCGAAGCCGTCGACAGGCTGAAGAACGCCAATCTATTCATTGACGAAACGCCGGCGCTCAATTCCGCGGAACTTCGTGCGCGGGCTCGGCGTCAAGCACGACAGTGCGGCAAGCTCGGGCTGATCGTCATCGACTATCTGCAACTGATGAGCGGAAGCAGCTCGAGCGACGAGAACCGCGCCACCGAACTCGGCGAGATTTCGCGTGGGCTGAAGGCGCTGGCCAAGGAGCTGCAATGCCCGGTGATTGCGCTGTCGCAGCTCAATCGCAGTGTCGAGTCGCGCAACGACAAGCGTCCAATGATGAGCGACCTGCGCGAGTCAGGCGCGATCGAGCAGGATGCCGATGTCATCATGTTCATATACCGGGATGACTACTACAACAAGGAAAGCAAGGAACCAGGCGTCGCCGAGATCGTGATTGGCAAGCAGCGCAACGGGCCGGTCGGTACCGTCAAGTTGACCTTCCTGAAGCCGCTGACACGTTTCGACAACCTGGCCCCGGGCAGCGCCGGCAGCGACTCCTACTGAGCCGCGTGTTCTCACTTGCGCTGCTGCGCGCACTTCAAGGGCGATGTCGATCTGCTTGCGTCCCTGGCAAGAGAGCCATTGGCCAGGTCGCCCCGCACAGCAAACCCGTGGCGGTCGTTGTGCCGATCATGTGGCGATCACGTAGCTTGGGGTGATCGGTTCGCGGCGATCATTCCCCTCTATCCACGCACAGTGCCGGCCTGCCCTTGATCGCCATGACCTCACCTTCCCGCTTGCGCCTGCTATGGGTGCTGTTGCTGGCATTCGTGATATTCAACGCGTTGGTCCGCATCGGCTTGGTGGCCTACAACGGCCAGTGGGGGTTGTTTGCTCCTTGGCGGCTGTTGCCGGCCATGGCCATTGGCGCGTTGTTCGATGTTGGCGTCGCCACCTTCTTCCTGTTGCCGCTCGGTTTGCTGGTCGTGGCTTGGCCAAACCGCCGTGCAGGCCTGCAGGGCACGGTGCTCGCTTTGCTGCTGCCGCTGACAGCCGTGATGGTCTTCGTCGGTGCTTCCGAGTTCACGTTCTGGAACGAATTCGCATCGCGCTTCAACTTCATTGCGGTTGACTACCTGATCTACACCAACGAGGTCATCGGCAACATCCGCGAGTCCTACAACCTGCCGTTGCTGTTGGCGGCGGTCGCCGCGGTGTCGCTGGCGATTTGGGCGGCCATTGCGTGGGCCTTGCGTCCGCACTGGCGTGCACCGTTGCGTGGCCGCGATCGAGTCGTTGCCGCCGCTGTGCTGGTGGCGCTGCCGTTTGCGGCCGTGGCCGCCCTCGACGTGCGCTACAAGGAGTTCTCCGCCGATGCCCAGGCCAACGAGATTGCCGGCAATGGCTACTTCGACTTCTGGCACGCGTTCTGGGCCAACGAGATCGACTACGACCGCTTTTACAAGACCCTGCCCGCGCAGCGTGCACTGGCCACGCTGGCCAACGAGCTTGGATCGCCGCGGCTGAAGGTCGAGTTGTCTCAGCGGCCGTTCGAGCATGAGGTCGTCAATGCAGGGCAGGTGAAGGCCCTCAATGTGGTGCTGGTCTCGGTCGAGAGCTATTCGGCCGAGTTCATGGCCGCCTTCGGCAACAAGCAGGGGCTGACACCCTATACGGACAAGCTGGCCAGCGAGGGCCTGCTGTTCACGCATCTCTATGCCACCGGCACGCGCACCGTGCGCGGACTCGAAGCCCTGACGCTGTCGGTGCCGCCGACGCCTGGACATTCAATCGTCAAACGGCCCGACAACGCCCACCTGTTCACCGTCGGCGAGGTCTTCAAGCAGGCCGGCTACGAGCCGTTGTATCTGTACGGCGGCTACGGCTATTTCGACAACATGACCACGTTCTTCGCCGGCAACGACTACACGGTGATCGACCGTACGGCGTTGAAGGCCGAGGAAGTGCATTTCGAGAACGTGTGGGGCGTGGCCGACGAGGACCTGTACACGCTGACGCTGCGCGAGCTCGACAGGCGTCATGCAGCGGGCGTGAAGTTCTTCGCCCACGTGATGACGACAAGCAACCACCGACCGTTCACGTACCCAGAGGGGCGGATCGACATCCCCTCCAAGACCGGCCGCGATGGCGGCGTCAAGTACACCGACTGGGCGATCGGAAACTTCATCGAGCGTGCTCGCAGCAGGCCCTGGTTTGCCGACACCATGTTCGTGATCGTCGCCGACCATACGCACAAGGGCCGCGGCCGGCAGGAACTGCCGCCCGAGAACTACCACATCCCGCTGATCATCTTCGCGCCGGCGCATGTGAAGCCCGGTCGTGTCGACACGCTCGCATCACAGATCGATGTCGCGCCCACCGTACTGGGACTGCTCAATTTCAGCTATCGCAGCAAGTTCTTTGGTCATGACATTCTGCGTGAAGGCCAGCGCCACCCGCGCGCGTTAATGGCCAACTACCAGACGGTCGGCTACTACGAGCAGGGCCGCATCGTGGAACTCAAGCCCAATGGCCGCACGCGCGTGGTCGACGCGGAGACTGGGCGCCAGGCCCCCGACGACGCGCTGTCCAGGGAACTGGTCGACGACACCGTCAGCTACTACCAGGTTGCGGCGCAGGCTTACCGCCGCGGCGAGCTGTCGGCACGCTGATGGATCGCAACGCCTGACCTACTTGAACAGATCCTTGACACGGTCGGTCCAGCTCTTGGCGTCGGGAGAATGGCGCTCACCACCCTTCTTCAGCGACTCGTCGAGTTCGCGCAACAGCTTCCTCTGGTGCTCCGTCAGCTTGACTGGCGTCTCCACCGAGATGTGGCAGTACAGGTCACCAGGGTAGCTCGAGCGCAAGCCCTTGATGCCCTTGCCGCGCAGGCGGAACGTCTTGCCATGCTGGGTACCTTCGGGCAATTCGATCTCGACCTTGCCGGCTAGCGTCGGTACCTCGATCGCGCCGCCGAGTGCGACGGTGGTCAGACCCACCGGCACGGTGCAGTGGAGATCGTCGCCGTCGCGTTCAAAGATGTCGTGCTGGGCGACGCGGATCTCAATGTAGAGATCTCCTGGCGGCCCGCCGTTGCTGCCCGGCTCGCCGTTGCCAGCCGAGCGAATGCGCATACCCTCGTTGATGCCGGCGGGGATCTTCACCTCGAGCGTCTTCTGCTTCTTGACCTTGCCTGCGCCATGGCACGTTGCGCAGGGCTCGGGAATGATCTTGCCGGCGCCATGGCACTGCGGGCAGGTCTGCTGAATGCTGAAGAAACCCTGGCGCAAGTGCACCGTGCCGTTGCCGTGGCATTGCGGGCAAGCCTTGGCGCTGGTCCCCGGCTTGGCGCCGCTGCCGTGGCAGGTCTCGCAACTGTCCCAACTCGGGATACGGATCTGCGTGTCTTTCCCGCGGGCTGCTTCCTCCAGCGTGATCTCGAGCGCGTACGACAGATCGGCGCCGCGATAGACCTGTTGGCCGCCACGGCGGCCAGCTGCTCCAGCCGCGCCGCCGAAGATGTCACCGAAGATGTCTCCGAAGGCCTCGGCAAAGCCGCCAAAGCCCTCCGCCCCCGGACCGCCGCGGAAGCCTCCCACGTTGGGGTCGACGCCTGCATGGCCGTACTGATCGTAGGCAGCCCGCTTCTGCGCGTCAGAGAGCATCTCGTAGGCCTCCTTGGCCTCCTTGAACTTCTCTTCGGACGCCTTCGCCCCTTCGCCCTGGTTGCGATCGGGGTGATGCTTCATGGCCAGCTTGCGGTAGGCCTTCTTGATGTCTTCCTCGGTGGCGTTCTTCGGCACGCCGAGGATTTCGTAGTAATCGCGCTTGGCCATGAACGCTCTCAATCCATCACAAACGGAACCGCCGCGCCGCGTCGCAGGACTGGCCTGTCAACTCGAGCGCGGCGCGAAGTCGCAGCGGGCCAGAGGCCCGCCGGCGACATCACTTCTTGACTTCCTTGAACTCAGCGTCGACCACGTTGTCGTCGGCCGCCGCGTCGGCCTTGCCCGCCGAGGGATGCGGCGGTTCGCCCGCGCTGGCACCCTGCGCCTCGGCCGCCTTCTGCACATCGGCGTACATCTTCTCCGAGAGTTTGTGGCTGGCGGTCATCATCGCGTCGGTCTTGGCCTCGATCGTCGCCTTGTCGTCGCCCTTGATGGCTTCCTCGACGTCCTTGATCGCCGCTTCGATCTTCGCCTTCTCGTCGTCGGCCAAGTCCTTGCCATGTTCGGCGAGGCTCTTCTTGACGTTGTGCATCATCGCATCGGCATGGTTGCGCGCCTGCACGAGTTCCAGCTTCTTGTGGTCCTCGGCTGCGTTCAACTCGGCATCCTTGACCATCTTCTGGATCTCTTCTTCGGACAGACCCGAGTTGGCCTTGATCGTGATCTTGTTTTCCTTGCCGGTGCCCTTGTCCTTGGCGTGCACGTGCAGGATGCCGTTGGCGTCGATGTCGAACGTGACCTCGATCTGCGGCAGCCCGCGCGCCGCCGGCGGAATCCCCTCCAGGTTGAACTCACCCAGGCTCTTGTTGCCCGCGGCCATCTCACGCTCACCCTGGTAGACCTTGATCGTCACCGCCGGCTGGTTGTCGTCGGCCGTGCTGAACACCTGGCTGAACTTGGTCGGGATGGTGGTGTTCTTCTTGATCATCTTCGTCATCACGCCACCGAGCGTCTCGATGCCCAGCGACAACGGCGTCACGTCGAGCAGCAGCACGTCCTTGCGCTCGCCACCCAGCACCTGGCCCTGAATGGCGGCACCGACAGCCACCGCCTCGTCGGGGTTGACGTCCTTGCGCGGTTCACGTCCGAAGAAGGCCTTGACCTTCTCCTGAACCTTGGGCATGCGGGTCATGCCACCGACCAGGATCACGTCGTCGATGTCGTCGAGCTTGACGCCGGCATCCTTCACCGCCACGCGGCAGGGCTCGATCGTGCGCTCGATCAACTCGTCGACCAATGACTCGAGCTTGGCGCGCGTGAGCTTGATGTTCAGGTGCCGCGGGCCCGTTGCATCGGCAGTGATGTAGGGCAGGTTGACGTCGGTCTGGGTGCTGTTGGACAGCTCGATCTTGGCCTTCTCGGCGGCTTCCTTCAGGCGCTGCAGGGCCAGCACATCCTTGGTCAGGTCGACGCCCTGGTCCTTCCTGAACTCGGTCACGATGTAATCGATGATGCGCTGGTCGAAGTCCTCGCCGCCAAGGAACGTGTCGCCGTTGGTCGACAGGACCTCGAACTGCATCTCACCCTCGACATCCGCGATCTCGATGATCGAGATGTCGAAGGTGCCGCCGCCGAGGTCGAACACGGCAATCTTGCGGTCGCCCTTGCCATGCTTGTCCAGGCCAAAGGCGAGCGCGGCTGCTGTTGGCTCGTTGATGATGCGCTTGACGTCCAGTCCGGCGATGCGGCCGGCATCCTTGGTCGCCTGGCGCTGCGAATCGTTGAAGTAGGCCGGCACCGTGATCACGGCCTCAGTGACCTCTTCGCCGAGATAGTCCTCGGCGGTCTTCTTCATCTTGCGCAGAACCTCGGCGCTGACCTGTGGCGGCGCCAGCTTCTTGCCGCGCACCTCTACCCACGCATCGCCGTTGTCCGCCGCGACGATCTTGTAGGGCATCAGATCGATGTCCTTCTGCACTTCCTTCTCGGTGAACTTGCGGCCGATCAGCCGCTTGACGGCGTACAGCGTGTTCTTCGGGTTCGTAACGGCCTGGCGCTTGGCCGAGGCCCCGACCAGGATTTCGCCGTCATCCTGGTACGCGATGATCGACGGCGTAGTGCGTGCACCTTCGCTGTTCTCGATCACCTTCGTGGTGTTGCCCTCCATGATCGCGACGCACGAATTCGTCGTTCCGAGGTCGATGCCGATGATCTTGCCCATGTTCTCTGCTCCTGAAAGAAGAATCCGGTTGTCTTCGAGTTGTGGATAACTTGGCGGCTTTCAAGCCGGCAAAGGTGTCAATTCAGCGGCGGCCGGGCATCACTTGGGGGCAGCCACGGTCACCAGCGCCGGCCGCAGCACGCGGTCGCTGATCAGGTAGCCCTTTTGCAGCACGGCCACCACCGTGTTCGCATCCTGCTCCGCGGGCACGACGCTGATCGCCTGGTGGTGGCGGGGATCGAACTTGGTGCCGGCCGGCGGCGCGATCTCGATCACCTTGTTCCGCTCCAGCGCCGTGGTCAGCTGGCGCAACGTGGCAGCTACCCCTTCAAGCACCTGGGCGGTGGCTGCATCAGGCCGGGCAATGGCCGCCTGAAGGCTGTCCATGACCGGCAACAGGCTCTCGGCGAAGGACTCGATGGCGTACTTGCGTGCCTTTGACATCTCCTCCTCGGCACGGCGCCGAGTGTTCTCGGCGTCGGCGCGGGCGCGCAGAAAGGCATCGTTGATCTCGGCCAGCCGTGCCTGCAATTCACTCAACTGGACCTCGACGCTGGTTTCGGCCTGAACGTCGGACGGCGCGCCGTCGGGGGCGGGCATGGGGACGGACGCCGCGAGGTCATTCTCCGGGGTGGTCATATTGGCGAAGGAAGTGAAATTGAGAAACCGGGCTTAAGCTGGGGCTCAATCCCGCGACTTCAAGAGGGGCTATTCGGCGGCATCATCGCCGCCTGGCGCCCTTCGTCGGCAATGCTCACTGGTCGTCGATCGACGCGCTCCAGCGTTGCCACTGCGCCTGCGTGCGTTCGAGGTCGCGACGGTCGCGCTTGGTGGGACGCCCCTCGCCGATCGACTGGGCCGGGTCAGGGGCCAGGCGGCGCGCCTCGGCGGCACGCTGGCGTTCGGCCAGGCTCAGCGCGGTCTCCTCGTAGAGTGACTGTGCCGTGGTGGCCGGGCCACGCTGCGCAGCGATCGCCCTGACGACCACCGTGCGCTGCAAACCGCCGTCCAGGCGCAGCGTCACCGTGTCGCCGGGCCGCAATTCGCGGGAAGCCTTGGCAGTCAGGCCGTTGACGGCGACGCGGCCGTGCTCGATGGCCTGACCTGCCAGCGAGCGCGTTCTGCAGAAGCGTGCAACCCAGAGCCACTTGTCCAGGCGCAGACGGTCAGGGGGTGCTGTCATGAATGCCGATTATCGGCACAGCGGCATACGCACTTGCCCTAGTGCGTCGAGCGCAGACTGGCACCAGTGAGGTGCGGCATCATTGTGATTGGGCAATCGTTTGAATGCAGGAGATACAGCAATGCGCCGCAATGACTTCCTCAAGACCCTTGCCGCAATGGCGGCGGCGGGATTGCTTCCATCGACGGCTCGTGCGGCGGCGAACATCAAGATGATGATTCCTGCCAACCCCGGGGGCGGCTGGGACGCCACCGGTCGAGCGCTCGGCAAGGCCATGCAAGACGCGGGGGTGGCGTCTTCGGTGGCCTTCGAGAACAAGGGCGGTGCGGCCGGCGCACTCGGTCTGGCCCAGTTCGTCAATGCCAGCAAGGGCGACGGCAACGCAATGATGGTCATGGGCGCAGTGATGCTCGGCGGCATCATCACCGGCAAGCCGCCGGTGAGCTTGTCTCAGGCCACGCCGATCGCCCGACTGACCACCGAATACAACGTGTTTGTGCTGCCGGTGTCGTCGCCGCTGAAGTCGATGGCCGATGTGGTGGCGCAGATGAAGAAGGATCCGGCAACCGTCAAGTGGGGCGGCGGGTCACGCGGCTCCACCGAGCACATTGCCGCCGCGATGATCGCGCGCGAAGTCGGCGTCGATGCTGCCAAGATCAACTACGTGCCATTCCGTGGCGGTGGCGAGGCGGTTGCGGCGATCCTCGGCGGCAATGTCACGGTCGGCGGCAGCGGCTACAGCGAATTTGCGCAATACATCGAGAGCGGCAAGATGCGCGCGATCGCGATGACGTCCGCGACGCGGCTCAAGGGCATCAATGTGCCGACGCTCAGGGAGCAGGGCATCAATGTGGAAATCGGCAACTGGCGCGGCGTCTACGGCGCGCCCAGCATCACGCCGGAGCAACGCAAGGCACTGACCGACCTGGTACAGAAGGCGATCGGGTCGAAATCCTGGGCCGAGGCGCTCGAGAAGAACAACTGGACGCCGGCGGTGATGGTGGGCAAGGAGTTCGAGGACTTCGTCGATCGCGAGTTTGCGAGCCTTCGCGCAACGATGGTCAAGGCCGGGATGATCTGAGTTGAATGCGCCCCATGTCCGGCAGGCCCTGATCGCGCTCTGCGTATTGGCGGTCGGTGCGTTGCTGGCGGTGGGTGCCGTGTCGATTCCTGCCGCGGCCGGCTATGCCGGCGTCGGCCCCAACTTTCTGCCC
>Ga0208980_10002422_pt1 | contig 11334 bp, 13 predicted proteins | sample WetSurMetagenome_3_FD_187993 | JGI IMG/M metagenome (GOLD analysis project Ga0208980, IMG submission 187993) | Wetland microbial communities from Twitchell Island in the Sacramento Delta, sample from surface sediment Aug2011 Site A1 Bulk (version 2) | ecosystem: Environmental > Aquatic > Marine...
TGGGGGCACTCCTGTGGTTTCTCAGTTTCCAGCCGTCCGAGGCGTGCACCCTTTGGGGGGCGGTCGGGGATGCGGTTGAAGGCGGTGGCACGCTGGTTGCCAAGAACCGCGACTGGGCCCCGGATCACCGGCAGGAGCTGGTCATTCTGAGGCCGCCGGAGGGTTACACGTCTGTTGCCTTGGTGGCGGTCGGCAACGACGACCCCGGCGTGAAGGCCGGAGTGAACGAGAAGGGCCTGGTCATCGTCAGCGCCACGGCGGGTCAATTCCCGAGCGCCGACCGGAAAAAAATCCAGCAGAAAAAAGAGTTGATGCGTCATTTCCTGTCCACGTGCGCAAGCGTTGAGGAGGTCTTGAAGAATATCGAGCTGATGCACCGCCCGGCGTTTTACCTGGTCGGAGACCGCACCGAGATTGCCGCGATCGAAATTGCTCCCGACGGGCGCCGCTTGGTCACACGCACAGGTTCGGGCACGCTGCACCATACGAATCACTATTGCGCCATCGAACCGCCGGACCTCAAGCGCAAGCCCGGCGCCAGCAGCAGGCAGCGGTATGCGCGGATCGAAGAGCTGCTGAAAGCCCCAGGCAAGCCTTTTGATCTCGAAGGGTTCATCCGCTTCAGCGAAGACCGGAGTGCCGGGCCGGACCACAGCATCTGGCGCACCGGGAGCAACCCCGCCAAGCAGCGCACCCTGGCCACCTGGCTGGTGGCGGTGCCGCCCGCCGGCAGCCCGGGACTTTATCTCAAGACCGCCGACCCGGGGGAACCCGAACGCGTCTGCCGCCTTCAGGTCGAGGAGGCCCTGCGCCTGAAAGGCGGCGACCGCATCCCGCTGGCCGCCGGTCTATGCAGCGGGCCGCCCCTCAGAGCATTTTAACGCAATCCCATGAACGCACACTACATCCATCCGGTCGTCGACGCCGTCAAAAGGGTCTTCGGCTTCCAAACAGGCAGCGGCAACTTCTCTGTCGACATGACGTTGAAAGCGCAGTCCTGACGCTCGCAAACTTGATTATCCGCAGGCAAGAGGGTAGACTGGCCACGCTTCGATATGCTCTTTCCGCTGCTTCCTGAACCTCAATCGTCGAGGAGGTGCGCCATGACCCGCCGTGATGTCGTCCGACTGCCTTTGCTTCCGATGATCTTGATGCTTTTGGGCGCAGGGGTTGACCCCGGGGAACTCTTCGCACAGGCGAAACCGACCGCAGCGGCGCCTGCACCGGCAGGCATGCAGAAGCTTGTAACCGAAAAAGCGAGCTTCGTCGTCTATGTGCCCAAAGGCTGGAAGGTGACCGAAGCCGCCGGGGAGGAGGGCCTCATCATGACGGCCACGGATCCTTCAGGCGAGCGAACCGTCGCCCTGGCGCACGGGGCAAGCCCTTCGAGCGGCGATGTGCTCGCCCTCGCCAAGCGCTTCATTGCCGGGACCGGAAAAAAATACCCCGATCTTCAAATTGGCAGCTCACGGGTCTCAAGAGAGAAAAACAAAGTGGTCTATGACGGAAGCTATTCCCACCCCAGAACCGGCAAGAAGGAATTCCGGTCCTGGGTGAGCCTGGAGGGCGGCAACTTCAGCCATGCCGGCATCGAGGCCCCGGCCGGCCGGCTGGAGGCCGAAAAGTCGGTTCTGCTGACGGTCCTTTCCAACGTCCGGGTCATGAAGGGGGCGTTTGCTGCGGAGGCCGGCGCACCCAAGGTTCTGCCGCTGACCCCGTACCGTCTGCGGGACGGCTCGGCATCATTTCAGATCCCCCAGGGGTGGAAATGCCAAGACTTCGGCAAGGGGGCCTTCATCGCCAGTGACGCGGGCGATACGTCCAGCTTTTCCGTCGGCAGCGCCGAGGTCCTCACCCCGCAATTCGGGGCGCGCGTACCGGGAGCCGTCGTGGCTCCCTACATGCCTCCCAACCAGGCCTGGCGCCGGCTGACGGAACAAACCGGGCTCGTTTCCCGCCTGCAGTTTGAAAGCGTCATCCCGCGGTCGGATGTCTCCCAGGAAATGGCCAGGTATTACACCGCCGGCCCGGTGACGGCGGAGGAATTGATCTACACGTGCGACGTCAAGGGCCGACATTGCAAGGGCTACACCTTCGGTCTTTCCCTGGGCAGCCGTCTGAATACCAACTGGACCTTCCGGCACATCACGGTGGGCGCCCCGGTCGAGCAGTTCAACGCCTATGCAGCCAGCTTCGCCGCCATGCTGCAGTCTTACCGCCTGAACGAGCAGTGGGCGGCGAATTATGTCGCCGCCGGCGCCCAGCGGCTGCGCCAAATGCAGCAGCAAACCGCCGCCATGGTCAGCCGCAACGCCGATGACATCCGCCGCATGATGCAGGCCGCCTACGATGAGCGGCAGAAGAGCATGGACTATATCGACTACCAGCGGACCAACTACATCCGCGGCCAGCAGGACTGGGTCTCCTCCATGGAGGGCGGCACCGTGTATCACACGGACAGTTGGGGCACAAAAAACACCGCCACCGGCGACTACTGGGAGGGTCAACCTTACGACTATGTCCACTTCAAAGGCAAAAACCCGAAGTACAACGAAGAAATGACGCCCATCGACAGCCGGGTATTGTGGGAACGTAACATTCGCTCACAATGATGACGATGGCGTCACCGCACATCGTGCTTATCGTGTGACGGCAAATGCTGAAACCATCCAACGACCCGAGGAAAGCGATGAAGAAATATCCGCATGCGATCGGAAGACGAATTGATCGGACAGCTGTTTTTCTGACGGCCCTCGCGCTCTCCGCGATCATGGCATCGGCCGGCCTGGCACAGACCGGCCCAGGGGCGGGCCCCCCGCCCCCGTCCCTGGCTGTCACCGGAACCGCGGAGGTGTCGGCCGCTCCCGACCGGGCGGTGGTGAGTCTTGGGGCCGTGGTCGAAGCCAAAAACGCCCTGGACGCCCAGAAGCAGATCGCCCAGGTCATGCAGCGGGTGATCAAGGACATCAAAGCTCAGGGCATCTTGGAGGAGAAGATCCGCACCGCCGGTCTGTTCCTGAACCCGGTTTACTCGCACCCCGCCCCGAAGGCCGGCCAGGAGCCGGAAGCCCCGCGCATCGTCGGCTACCGGGCCTCCAACACGGTCCGGGTGCAGGTCGATGACACGGAACGCGTGGGCGCGGTGATCGATGCCGGCATCACCGCGGGCGCCAACCAACTCAACAGCCTTTCCTTCGATCTGCGCGACGACCTCAAGTTCCGCAAACAGGCACTGCAGCTGGCCGCCCAGGAAGCCCGCGCCAAGGCCGAGGCCATCGCATCCGCCTTGAACCTGCAGCTGGGGGAGGTGATCGAGGTCCGCGAGGAGGCCGGCCCGCAGACGTATCCGCTCGAGCGCCGCTTCGCCGCCCCGGCGGCGGCCGCCACGCCGGTCCAACCGGGGCAGGTCCAGGTGAGCGCCGCCGTCACCGTGCGCTTCAGGCTGGCGGGACCACTAAAATAAACAAATGCGTCGCCGAAAGGCCTAAGGGTTGAAATGACCACGCCAGAGGAGCAACCGACCGATTCCTGCCCGCCGGGCATCATCATCAACGAGGTCCAGCTCATCCTGGCGGAGAAACGAACCTCGCTGGCCAGCCTGCGCGTGGGAATAGCGGTGTTCGCCATCCCGCTGTCGATCATGGGCGTGCTGGTCGCCACATCGCGCTATTATGAGATTCTCGATGTGCTGCACCTGTTCGTCGCCGTGATGGTGATGAACGCTCTCCTTCTATCGCTGGGTTCCTACCTGGTCATACGCGCCGTCGTCAAGCTGCGTCGCGAGGACCGCATGATCAACGAGATCAAGCGCAAGCACAGCGCCATCGCCGAGTTTATCGACTGAGCGTAGAGTGACATCATGACCTTTTCCTGGGACTTCCCCTATCCGTCTCGACGCATGCCGGTGCTGGCCCGCAATGTGGTGGCCACGTCTCAGCCCCTGGCCGCGCAAGCCGGGCTGAGGATGCTGCTCGCCGGCGGCAACGCCGTGGACGCGGCCCTGGCGGCCGCCATAGCCCTCACGGTGGTCGAACCGATCCGCAACGGGATCGGGAGCGACGCCTTCGCCATCGTCTGGGACGGAAAGGCCCTCCACGGGCTGAACAGCTCCGGCCGGTCACCCAGGGCCTGGTCGCCGCAGCGCTTCGCCGGGCTCAAAGCGATGCCCGCCCTCGGGTGGGACACGGTCACGGTGCCCGGCGCGGTGGCGGCCTGGGCGGCCCTGTCGCACCGCTGGGGCAAGCTGCCTTTTTACGATCTTTTCGGGCCGGCGGTCGCCTATGCGCGCAAGGGATTTGCAGTAACCCCCATCACCGCTCGGCACTGGCAGGATGCCAAGGCGCTTTACCCACAGTTCGTCGAGATCAACCGCACGTTCTTTCCCTCGGGACGAGCCCCGCAGGCCGGGGAAGCATTCCGCTGCCCGCCCCAGGCCGACACCCTCACGGCCATCGCCGAAAGCCGCGGCGAAGCGTTTTACCGCGGGCCGATCGCCGAAAAAATAGCGGCCTGCGCCGCGGATGAGGGGGGTGCCATGACTCTCGACGACCTGTCCGCGCATACGGCCGACTGGGTCGAACCGCTGGCCGTCGACTACCGCGGGGTCACGCTGCACGAGATCCCGCCGAACGGCCAGGGCATCGCCGCCCTAATCGCTCTGGGAATCCTGCGAAATTTCGACCTGAAGCGATACCCCGTCGATTCCGTCGACAGCCTCCATCTGCAGATCGAGGCCATGAAAAGCGCCTTCGCCGAGGTGTTCCGCCACGTGGCCGACATCGATCACATGCAGCGGCCGCCCACCGAGCTGCTGCGTGAAGACCGGCTGACGGCACAGGCTTCCGCCATCTCCATGGACCGGGCGGCTCAAGCGGCGACGAAAGCGCCGCGGGGCGGCGGCACGGTCTACCTGACGGCAGCGGACGAATCCGGGATGATGGTGTCCTTCATTCAATCGAACTACATCGGGTTCGGCTCCGGGATCGTGGTCCCCGGCACCGGCATCGCCCTGCAGAACCGAGGGCTGGGTTTCGTGCTGGAGGAAGGCCACCCCAACCAGGTGGGGGGCGGCAAGCGACCCTTCCAGACCATCATCCCGGGGTTTGTCACCCGGAACAACCGCCCGCTCATGAGCTTCGGCGTCATGGGGGCCCACATGCAGCCCCAGGGGCACGTGCAGATGATGGTCAGGATCTTCGACCATGGCCAGAACCCCCAGGCCGCCTGCGACGCCCCGCGCTGGCACGTGGCGCCCGACGGCGGCGTGGAACTCGAGACGGGTTTTTCGCAGGCAGTTGCTGAGGGGCTCAGGAAAAAAGGACACCCCGTGGGCACCCGCGCCCCGGCGTCTCTCTTCGGCGGGGGCCAGCTGATTTATCGCCTGTCCGACGGGTATGCGGCCGCCTCCGACATGCGCAAAGATGGACAGGCCGTCGGTTTTTGAATGGATAGGAGGGTCTCGTGTCCGACGTCGAGCTGACCCACATCGCTTTCTACGACAAAGAGCGCAAGGGCATCTACATTCACGCCCAGCTCCTCCAGGACAGCCCGTTTCAACCCGGCGATCGTTTCGCGGTTCGCCCCCGGCCGACCCAACTGTTTGCGGTGACCATCATCCAGGAGGACAACGGGGACATTTTTTACGACAAGCACGGCATCTTCATCGCCCGCACCCGCCACATCGACATCCTCATGGGCGGCATTTTCGACAAGTACGTTGTCACCATCGAGCAGGACGAACCCGGCACCTTGAAGCTCCGACCCTTGGATGTGGTACTGGACACCTCTCAGAGGTGGTATTGAGAATGCATGTGCTTCCACCACCCCAAACGGTGTGAAGCGAACCTGCCGGCGTAACCGGCGCTTTCAAGGAGGTATACCCATGGCAACTTTCTTCATGTTCGGCAAGTACACCACGGAATCCATCAGGAAGATCAGCGCGGACCGAACCCAGCAGGCGGTCAACGAGATCAGGAAGATGGGCGGCGAGGTCAACGCCATGCATGTGCTGCTCGGCGAGTACGACCTGGTGATCTGCGTCAAACTGGCGGGCATCGAGGATGCCGTCAAGGCGTCCGTGGCCTTGGCCAAGCTGACCGGCATCGCGTTCACGACCTGCCCGGCGGTCGAGGTGGAGGCCTTCGATCGACTGGTCGGAGGAAAGTGACCGGGGTCGGCGGAGTGCGTCTTCCCATCCGATATTGAATATTCGCCCGATTTGATCTAAGAAATAGCGCCGATGAAGGGTGGGACCACCCTTTGGTGTTTTTCTTAAATACTTTCAGCAGATAGGAGGGTGAGGGATGAAAAAGATTCTGGTAGCGTATGTGAGCCGAACGGGCAACACCGAGAAAATGGCGGAGTTCATCGCCGAGGGCATCCGTTTTTCGGGTAACACGGCCGATGTGAAGAAAGTGGCGGACATCCGGGACGAAAAAGGACTGGCGGGATTTGACGGCTACATCTTCGGCTGTCCGACGTACCACAAGGACATCACTGCCGGCATGAAAACCTTCCTGTTTATTGCCGAAAAAGCCAACCTGGTCGGCAAGATGGGCGGCGCCTTCGGCTCCTCCACCCACAGCGGCGAATCGGCTCAAATGGTCTACGACACCATGCAGCACGTGTTCAAGATGGACATGGTGAACCTGGGCGCCCTGAATTTGAAGGAGCAGGTCGTCAACTCGCCCGACGGCCAGCGCGCCGGCCAGGATTACGGCAAAGCCGTCGGCAAAATGTTTAAATAGCCTGTCCAGGTTTTGCGAATTGAGGGAGTCAACACGTGAAAAAATTAGGGTTCATCGGTGCCGGGCCGGTCGGCACCACGTTCGGCGTCAGGCTTTCCGAACAGGGCTACCCGGTGATCGGTGTGGCGGACATCAGCCTTGAAGCCACGAAACGGTTTGCCGACCGCGTGCCCGGGTGCCGGGTGTTCGGCAAGAATCAGGATTTGGTGGACGCGGCCGACATGGTGTTCATCACCACTGCGGACGACTTTATCGCCACGGTGAGCTCCGAGTTGAAGTGGCGCAAGGGCCAGACCGTCATTCACTGCAGCGGGGCCAGTACCGTGCAGTCCCTGGCTACCGCCAGGCAGCAAGGCGCCTGCGTGGGTTCGATCCACCCCTGCCAGACCTTCGCCGGCATCGAACAGGCCATCGCGAACCTGCCCGGCTCGACGTTCGCCATCGAGGCCGAGGAGCCCGTGAAAACCACGTTGACCGAAATGGCCCGGGCCCTCAAGGGCGACATCGTTTATCTGACCTCCGAGGACAAGGTTCTCTATCACGCGGCGGCAGCCATCGCCTGCAACTACTTCACCACCATCGTCAAGCTGGCGACGGACCTCTGGCGCAACTTCGGCAAGACCTCGGCCGACGGTATCAAGGCCTACATGCCCCTGCTGCGCGGGACACTGACCAACATCGAAACCGTCGGCTTCCCCAGATGCCTCACCGGCCCCATCGCCCGCGGCGATGTCGCCACCATCCGGAGGCACCTGGCCGCGCTGGAAAAATACGCGCCGGAAATGCTTCCGCTTTACAAAGAGCTTGGGTGCTTCACGGTTCCCATCGCACAGGACAAGGGGACGCTGCCGCCGGACAAGGCCGAAGAGCTGAAAACGCTTTTGAAACGATAACCGAGGATATGGCCGGTCTTTCACTGTAGTCGTTTTTTTGTTTTTTGACGTTGCTCGTTGCTTTAAACCTGAGGACGCATGCTGACTGATTTCAAAGATCGTTTGACGCGCGGGAAAGCATTCATCGGCGCATTCATCTGCCTGCCGTCGCCCGAATCGGCCGAGATTTTCGCCGAGCTCGGCTACGACTGGCTGGTCATCGACACCGAGCACGGGCCCTACGACGAATTGACAGCCCAGCGGATGCTTCAGGCCGTGGGAAAGCGCTGCCCCTGTGTGGTGCGGGTGCCGTCCAACGAAGAGATCTGGATCAAAAAGGCACTCGACATCGGTTCGGCCGGCGTCCTGGTACCGCTCGTCAACACCGCGGAGATCGCCGCCCGCGTGGCGCGCGCCTGCAAATACGCTCCCGAAGGCGTGCGTGGTATGGGCGGGGCCCGGGCTCAGCGCTATGGCGTGGGGTTTCAGGAGTATGTCGCTCAGGCCAATCAAAAAATCGTTGCCATCGTACAGGCCGAACACATCGAGGCGGTTAAAAATATCGCCGCCATCGTCAACGTGCCCGGCATCGACGCGGTCTTTGTGGGCCCCTATGATCTCTCGGCGAGCATGGGCAAACCCGGCCAGGTGCAAGACCCTGACGTCCAGGCGGCCATCCGCACGGTGCGGGACGCCGTGCTGCATGCGGGTCTGAAACTCGGCATCTACTGCTCCGATCCGGAATCGGCCAGGGATTTTGTTGAGCAGGGATACACCCTGATCGGCATGAGCACCGACCTGAATCATCTGGCCGCGTCCGCCGGCGCGGCGCTGGCCGCGGCGAGGATTTGACCGGATTCGAACGAGGGGGAAATGTCCGCCAAGATTTTGGACAAGATGAAGCGGGGCGTTTTCTATCCCGGACACCACCTGGGGCCCTACGAGGAGCTGGACCGGATGGTGACCCAGGGGCTTCTCGAACGCATGGACGCATCTTTTCTCTGCGGGCCGGGCAGCGAGCCGGCGTATTGTCTGAGCGACAAGGGACGCCCGCTCGCTGTGAAAAAGGACGGCCTGAGAAAAACGGCACCGTGAAGATAATCGACAGCCGCACCGAACGCTCCACCGCTGCAACGGATGTGATTCTCAGCGCGGCCTCGGCCGGGGCCATCTTTTACCTGCAGCTGCTGGCGCAGAGTTCGTCGTGGAAGATCAGTCTCTGGTCCTGGTCGTTCGGGCTCATCGCTGTCTCGGCCGCATTGGGTGCCGCCTGCCACGGGCTGGTTCTGGCGGACACCATGCGCAGGACCTTGTGGACGCTCTTGACCGTTTGCCTGGGCATGGCGATATCCCTGTTTCTGGTCGCCGTTTTCCACGATGCCGCCGGGCCGGTTGCGGCGCGGCGGGCATTACCGATCATGCTGGCGGCGGCCCTGTTGATCTTCGGCGTAAGCCGAATGGCCCCGGGCCTCTTCATTGTTTTCATTCTTTACGAGGCCATAGCGCTCCTGATCGCCTTCGCCGCGTATCTGTGGCTGGCGGCATCGGGAACATTGCGGGGCGCCGGCTGGATGTCGGCCGGCGTAGCGGTCAGCCTGATCGCTGCGGCCATCCAACCGGTCAAACGCCTGCGGGTCGCATTGGTCTGGGAATTCGATTGCAACGGCATTTTTCATCTGGTGCAGGTGCTCGGGCTGGTTCTCCTTTGCGTGGGGTTGTCCCGGGCATGAGCCGACGCCGCACACCGGTAACGCTCGACCGACTTTCCGCCGACCTGGTGCAGGAGGTGGAAGGCCTTCGATTCGGCCCGCCGGTGTCGCACGTGTACAATCCTCTGATATATGCCGCAGAGCCCCATCGACACTACCTGCACCGGTACGGAAAACGCCCCAAGGAGGTCGTCTTGGTCGGGATGAACCCGGGCCCGTGGGGAATGGCTCAAACCGGGGTGCCTTTCGGTGAAATCAGCGCCGTGCGCGACTGGATGGGGATCGAAGCACCGGTAGGCCGCCCCGAACCTTCGCACCCCAAGCGGCCGGTCCTGGGCTTCGCCTGCGCCCGTAAAGAGGTCAGCGGGCAGCGTCTTTGGGGCTGGGCCAGGAAAAACTTCGGCCCCGCCGAGGTTTTTTTCAGGCGGTTTTTCGTGGCCAATTATTGCCCCTTGATGTTCATCGGCGAAAGCGGGGCCAACCGGACCCCCGACACGCTGAACGCACCGGACGCCCGCCCGCTTTTCGCGGCCTGCGACCGCGCCCTGCGCCGCACCATCGAATACCTGCAACCCACGTATGTTGTGGGCGTCGGGCGGTTTGCCGCCGACCGGGCCCGCCGCGCGTTGGACGGGCTGGATGTAAAAATAGGCGTCATCACTCACCCGAGTCCTGCCAACCCGAGGGCCAACCGCGGCTGGGAGCCCATCATCCTGGGCGAGTTGAATGCCATGGGCATCAAACTGTGAAACACCATGAAAACAGTTTTTCACATTCCGGTGCTGCCTGCGGTTTCGGCACTATTCGCGGCGATACTGTTTTCCGGGTGCGCGGCCACCCATCCCTCCATTCCGATGGACGGGGTGCAGATCGCCTCGAAGGTCGCCGCCCTTCGGGGCAGCCTCAAGGGGCTGGGGAAGGATACCGACCCCATCGAAGCCGGCCGCGTGGCGGAAACCGCGGTGACCTATTCCCTCCGTTTGGCCGAAGACTATCGGGTTTCGCCTCCGGCACGCTGGCACAATCTGCTCATTCAAATGGGGTTCCGGGACCGCGGCCTTTGCTTTCATTGGACGGAAGATCTGATGAAACACCTGCAGGCCCTGGACCTGACGACTTACGAGTTGCACTGGGGGGTGGCCCACCAGGGGAGTGAACTGCGGGAGCACAACAGCGTCGTCATCACGGCGTTAAACCAGTCGTTTGAAGAGGGGCTCGTGCTCGACCCCTGGCGGAATTCCGGCGACCTCTACTGGGCCGTGGTCGGCAAGGACCGCTATCCGTGGCTGCCGTTGCCGCGCGAAGAATGGTGAGATGACGGCGCAGGCAACCCCATTGGGGCGTGGCGCCTTACCCCGCGGCCACTGAGGAGCACGCCTCGTAATGCCGGACGCGTGCGCCTTGAGCGGGGGCTGTCTGCGCCGTCATTCCGGAAGCGTCTTTTTCCAACAAGGAAGGGAGAATGGATAAACCCATCGAAGAGCTGTTTGGAATGGTGAAGGATGCCGCCGCGCGCATGCAAGGGGTGGCCAACCTGACCCCCGTGATGACATCGCGCACCTTGAACGAATGTTTGGGGGCCCAGGTGTTCCTGAAATGCGAAAACTTTCAGCGCATCGGCGCCTTCAAGTTTCGCGGCGCCTACAACGCCATGTCGCGGCTTTCAGAAGATGAGCGCCGCCGGGGGGTCATCACCTTTTCCTCCGGCAACCACGCCCAGGCCGTCGCCCTGGTGGGCAAATTGCTCGGCATCCAGACCGCCGTGGTCATGCCCCAGGATGCGCCGGTCATCAAGCGCGAAGCCACGCAAGCCTATGGCGCCACGGTCATCTTGTACGATCCGCAGGAAAGAAGCCGCGAGGCGATCGCAAAAGACCTCCAGCGGCAACACGGGTACACGATGATCCCGCCCTTCGACCACCTCGATGTCCTGACCGGCCAAGGGACCTCGGCGCTCGAGCTGGGCGAGCAGGTGAACGGCCTCGACATGCTGCTCGTGCCCTGCGG
>Ga0208980_10002423_pt1 | contig 11333 bp, 6 predicted proteins | sample WetSurMetagenome_3_FD_187993 | JGI IMG/M metagenome (GOLD analysis project Ga0208980, IMG submission 187993) | Wetland microbial communities from Twitchell Island in the Sacramento Delta, sample from surface sediment Aug2011 Site A1 Bulk (version 2) | ecosystem: Environmental > Aquatic > Marine...
AAGGACAAGCTGGCGTGATTTCCAGGGTTTGGATCGTGGTGTTGTGCATCGCCATCGAGGCGGCCGTGGTGTTTTTCCTGCACCTCACGCGCGAGGACAAGGAAAGCCAGCACTTCGAGCATTACCGCACGGTGGCGGAAACGGCCTACCGCTCGGCCATCCAGATGTACGGCCTGGCGATGGACATCGCCTTCCATGAGGTGATCGATCGTCCGGAGGTGCGGGAGCTGCTGGCCCGCGGCGGCGACGCCGAGGGCGAGGCGCAGAGTCAGGCACGCAGCCAGCTCTACCGTCACCTCTATCCGGCCTACCAGAAGCTGCGCGAGCGCAACATGCGCCAACTGCATTTCCACCTGCCCGACGGCCGCAGCTTCCTGCGCTTCCACCAGCCCGACCGCTTCGGCGACCCGCTGTTCGAGGCACGGCCCTCGGTGCGCATCGCCAACACCGAGAAGCGCTTCGTGCAGGGCTTCGAATCGGGCAAGGTGGTTTCCGGCTTCCGCTACGTCTATCCGATGGCCATCGACGGCCGCCATATCGGCAGCGTCGAGACCAGCGTCACCTTCAAGGCCATCCGCGATGCGATGACGCGCCTCGACACGTCGCGCGAGTATGCCTTCATCCTGCGCAAGGCCGACGTCGCCCCCAAGCTCTTCGCCGGCCAGGAGCGGCTCTATGCGCCGTCCAGCATCGATGCGGACTTCCTCGTCGAGGACCCGGGCCTCAAGCTGGCCGACAGCGCGCCGCCGGCGAGCGCGGCGGCCGAGGCCCTGAACCGCCGGCTGCACGGCATGGCCGCCGTGCGCCAGGGCCTGTCCCGCGGCGAGGCCTTCACCGTGCGTGTCGATCTGCCGGGCGAAGGCCCGTGGGCAGTGTCGTTCATCCCGGTCATCGACGTCAGCGACAGCAACGCCGGCTACGTCGTCGCCTATGCCCGTGCACCCTTCGCCACCCTGCTCCACGACGACTTCGTCGTCAGCGTCGCGATATCGACGCTGTTCCTCGCCGCGGTGCTGATCCTGCTGCTGCGCGCCCAGGCCGGCACGCTGGCGCTGGAGCGCGAGCACCGCCGCCTCGAGGCCATCACCGACACCATGGCCGACGGCCTCTACGTCATGGATACGCGCGGCGCGATCACCCTGATCAATCCGGCAGCCTGCGAACTGCTCGGCCTCGACCGCCAGGCCTCCCTCGGCCACATCGCCCATGACCTGTTCCATTCCCATGCCGTCAATGAGCGTCTCCCGCTCGAGCGCTGCCCGATCTATCAGAACGTCCAGTTCGGTCGCAGCTACCAAGGCGAGGAGTGGTTCTGCCACGGCACCGGCCGCCTGATCCCGGTCGAGGTGGCCGCGACGCCGCTGCTCGAGAACGGCGCCATGATCGGTTCGGTCACCGCCTTTCGCGACATCACCGCGCGCAAGGAAGTCGAGAAGGCGCTGCGCGACGCCAAGCGCAGCGCCGAGGAAGCCAGCCGCATCAAGGGCGAGTTCCTCGCCAACATGAGCCACGAGATCCGCACGCCGATGAACGGAATCATCGGCCTGACCGACGTCGTCCTCGACACGCCGCTGACCGACGACCAGCGCGAATACCTGCAGCTGGTCAAGCGCTCGGCCGACAACCTGCTGACCATCATCAACGACATCCTCGACTTCTCCAAGATCGAGGCAGGCCGCCTGGAGATCGAGAGCGTCCCCCTCGACCTGTACGCCATCATCGACGACACCGTGCGCAGCCTCGGCTTCCCCGCGGGCGAGAAGGGCCTGACCCTGCACAGTGCCATCGCGCCGGGCCTGCCCCGGCTCTGGCGCGGCGACCCGGTACGCATCCACCAGATCCTGTTCAACCTGATCGGCAACGCCCTCAAGTTCACGGCGCACGGCGCGGTCGTCGTCAGCGCCGCCCGGGATGCGGACGGGCGGCTCCACCTCACCGTCAGCGACAGCGGCATCGGCATCGCCCCCGAACATGTCGGCCGCATCTTCGAACCCTTCCTGCAGGCCGACGGCTCGGTGACGCGGCGCTTCGGCGGCACCGGCCTCGGCCTCTCCATCACCCGCAGTCTGGTCGAGCTGATGGGGGGCCGCATCTGGGTCGACAGCACGCCCGGCGTCGGCAGCCACTTCCATGTCACGCTGGACCTGCCGCAGCTCGAGCACGAAGTCGCCGCCGGCGCCGCCCGGCAGGAAGTCCGACCGCAGGAAGTCCGACCGCAGGAAGTGCAGAGCCCCCCGGGGGACACGACGCGGCAGGATGCCGCCACGGCTACCGCGCCTGCGAGCGGCCGCCCGCTCGACCTCCTGCTGGCCGAGGACAACCCCGTCAACCTTCGCCTGGCGCAGGCCGTGCTCGAGAAGATGGGCCACCGCGTCGCACTCGCCCGGAACGGCCGCGAGGCCTGTGTGGCTTGGCGCGACGGTTGCTTCGACCTGATCCTGATGGATGTGCAGATGCCCGAGATGGACGGCATGGAGGCGATGCAGCTGATCCGCGCCGAAGAAGCCGCCGGCGGCCGCCGCCGCACGCCGATCCTGGCGGTCACCGCCAACGCCATGGCCGGCGACCGCGAGCGCCTGCTCGCCGCAGGAATGGACGACTACATCTCGAAGCCCTTCAAGGTGGAGACGCTGCGGGAGGCGGTGGAGCGACTCGCGGCCCGGGCGGAGGCCTAAGCCGCCGGGCGGGGGGCGCTCCCGCCGGCGGCAGCACCGGTGACCAGCAGCACGGTGACGTCGTCGTGCGGCTCGGCATCGCCCAGGTGCAGCAGCAGGGATGTCTGCACGGCGGCGAGGCGCCGTCCGGACGGCGCGGCGGCGAGAGTGGCCTGCAGCCGCGCCATGCCGAAGGGCTCGCCCGCGGCATTGGTGGCCTCGATCAGCCCGTCCGAGAGCAGGACGAACTCGCTGCCGGGAACCATATCGACGCGTTCGACCTGCGACATCTCGTCGTCGAAGGCGACGATGCCGAGCGGCACCCGCTGCGAGTCGAAGGCGCGCGCCACCGTGCCGTCCGCGGCAAGCAGCAGCACCGGCGGCAGGCCGCCGACCCAGACCTCGGCCCGGCCACTGCGCTCGTCGATGGCGAGCAGGGCCGCGGCGACGAAGCGCGAGGGCGGCAGCGTCTGGCAGAGCTGGTCGTTGATGCGGGCGACGATATCCGGCAGCGCCATGCCCCGGCCGACCATCTCGTAGAACAGGGTGAGCAGCGGCAGCGTGCTGATCGACGCGGCCAGCCCGTGGCCGGTGGCGTCCGCCAGCATCACGAAGAGCTCACCCGTTGCGGTGCGCGCGGCGGCGATGACGTCGCCGGAAACCCCGGCCGCCGGCGCCACCCATGAGGCCAGGGCCGGATCGGAAAGACCCGGGCGCTTCAGCTGCCGCGAGAGAATGTCGGCGGCCAGCGTGTTCTCCGCTTCCTGGTGATCGCGGTAGGCCTGCAGCCGCAGGCGGGCATCGGCCAGCCGCCGGTTGCCCTCGATGGCACGCCACAGCGAGCGCATCTTGGCCTGCAGCACGACGAAATTGATCGGCTTGGAGAGGTAGTCGTCGCCGCCGGCATCGAGACCGGCAACGAGGTTTTCGTCCTTGTCCAGCGCGGAGAGGAAAATCACCGGCACCCAGCGATCGCCGCACATCGACTTGATCCAGCGCGTGGCCTCGTAGCCGTCCATGACCGGCATCATCACGTCCATGAGGACGAGGTCGAAGCTGTCGCGCTGGAATTTCTTGACGGCCTGGGCGCCATCCTCGGCCAGCACGACCTCGTGCCCGAGCTTCTTGAGGAAGAGGTTGACGAGCTGGCGGTTGGTGGCGGTGTCGTCCACCACCAGCACCTTGAGGGGCGTTTTCGACGCCACGGCCTGCTTGCTCATGGCGTCGGATTATAGCTTTAGTACGAGTGGGGCCCTCGCCCCCGCCGCTATCAGCCGCAGCGGCCCGTATCGCAGTTCGGGTCCTGCGTCGGCACGCCGAGCTTTTCGAGGATGGTGTCCATCGGGCAGAACCTGGTGAAGCCGCTCTGGAACAGATTGGCGCCGACGAACAGGGTGAACCACAGCCAGCTCAGTTTCGTCAGGTCGACCTGGCCCGTGACGTGGGCGAGGACCAGCGACAGGATGATGAAAAAGCCGGCGACTATGCGGACGATGCGATTGACGGTCATGCTTGCTCTCCTTGGGGTTTGATCTTGTTGCGCATGGCAGCGTAGTAAAGGACGGGGATCACCACCAGCGTCAGCACGGTGGAGACGAGAATGCCGAAGATGAGGCTGATGGCCAGCCCCGAGAAGATCGGGTCGTCGAGGATGAACAGGGCGCCCAGCATGGCGGCGAGCCCGGTCAGCGCGATCGGCTTGGCGCGGATCGCGGCCGACTCGATCACCGCCTCGGCGAAGTCCATGCCGCCCGCCACCTGGTCGTTGATGAAGTCGACGAGCAGGATGGAGTTGCGCACGATGATGCCGGCCAGCGCGATCATGCCGATCATCGAGGTCGCCGTGAATTGCGCGCCGAGCAGGGCGTGGCCGGGCATCACGCCGATGATGGTGAGCGGGATCGGCGCCATGATGATCAGCGGCACCAGATACGACTTGAACTGAGCGACCACCAGCAGGTAGATCAGCACCAGGCCGACGGCGTAGGCGATGCCCATGTCGCGGAAGGTTTCGTAGGTCACCTGCCACTCGCCGTCCCACTTCAGCGTGTAGCCGGCATAGGGATCCCTCGGCTGGGTGATGAAGTGTTCGCCCAGGGTGCCGCCCTGGACCAGGGGCAGGTTCTTCAGCTTCGAGCGGATTTCGAACATGCCGTAGAGCGGGGAGTCGAGCTTGCCGCCCATGTCGCCGAAGACATAGACCACCGGCAGCAGGTCCTTGTGATAGACGACCTTTTCGCGCAGGTCCTTCTTGACCTCGACCAGTTCGGAGATCGGCACCATCTTGCCGCCGTAGGCCGCCATGGCGCGCACCTTGAGCTTGAGCAGCTGGTCGAGCGAGTCCTGCCGCTCCGCCGGCAGGGTGATGCGCACGGGAATCTCGTACTTGGCGTCGGCGCCATGCACCGGCGTCACGTCTTCACCCGTCAGCCCCATGCGCACGGTCTCGACGATGTCCTTCTGCGCCACGCCGAGCTGCGCCGCCTTGGCCTGGTTCACGCGCAGCACCATCTTGTCGGCGGCCTCGTCGACGGAATCGTCCACATCGTAGATGTCGGCGCTGCTCTCGAAGGCCTGGCGCACCTTCTTCGCCACCTCGACCTGCCCGGCATACTCCGGCCCGTAGATTTCGGCGACGATCGGCGACATCACCGGCGGTCCCGGCGGAACTTCCACGATCTTGGCGTTGCCGCCCGCCTTCGCAGCGATGTCGACGATGGTCTTGCGCACGCCGACGGCAACCTCGTGGCTCTGGCGGTGGCGATGCTTCTTGTCGACCAGATTGACCTGGATGTCGCCCATCTCCGGATTGCTGCGCAGGTAGTACTGGCGCACCAGGCCGTTGAAGTTGATCGGGCTGGCGGCGCCGGCGTAGGCCTGGTAATCCTTCACCTCCTCGACCGTCGCGAGGTAGGCGGAGATCTCGCGCAGCACGCGCGCGGTTTCCTCCAGCGGCGTGCCCACCGGCATGTCGAGCACGACCTGGAATTCGCTCTTGTTGTCGAAGGGCAGCATCTTCAGCACCACCAGCTTGAAGACACCGAGCGAGACCGAGGCGAAGATGGCCAGCACGATGCCTATCCACAGCTTGCGCCGCGCCGCGCGGCCGGTGCGCTGGTCGAGGAAGCGCGGCATGACGCGGTGGAACAGGGCCATCAGCTTCTGCGTCGTCTTGTCTTCCACGGCGTGGTGCGCCGGCTTCATCAGCTTGAGCGCCAGCCAGGGCGTGATGACGAAGGCGATCGCCAGCGAGATGAACATGCCCATCGACGCGTTGATCGGGATCGGGCTCATGTAGGGCCCCATCAGGCCCGAGACGAAGGCCATCGGCAGCAGCGCGGCGATGACGGTGAAAGTGGCGAGGATGGTCGGGCCGCCGACCTCGTCGACCGCGCCGGGGATGATCTCGTAGAGTTTCTTCTCCGGGTAGAGGGTGTGCCAGCGGTGGATGTTCTCGACCACGACGATGGCGTCGTCGACGAGGATGCCGATGGAGAAGATGAGCGCGAACAGCGAAACGCGGTTGAGGGTGAAGCCCCAGGCCCAGGAGGCGAAGAGCGTGGCGGCGAGCGTCAGCGTCACGGCCACGCCGACGATCACCGCCTCCCGCTTGCCGAGGGCGAACAGCACCAGCAGCACGACGAAGGCCGTCGCGAAAACCAGCTTGCCGATCAGCTTCTGCGCCTTGTCGGTAGCCGTCTCGCCGTAGTTGCGCGTCACCGAGAAATCGACGCCTTCGGGAATCACCGTGCCCTTGAGGGCGTTGGCGCGGGCGATAACCTGGCTGGCGACGTCGGCGGCGTTGACGCCGGGTTTCTTCGAAATCGACAGCGTCACCGCCGGCGATTCGTAGCCGGCCCGGTGCTCGCCCTGGGTGCCGGCGGCCTTGCCCAGGCCATGCCAGACGTAGCGCTTGGCGATGTCGGGACCGTCCTCGATCTTCGCCACGTCGGCCATGAACACCGGCTTGCCGTCGTACACGCCGACCACCAGACGCTTGACGTCGGCGGCCGACTCGATGAAGGTGCCGGTCTGCACCATGATCTCGCGGTTGCCCGTGACGAGGCTGCCCGCGGGCTGCGAGGCGTTGGACACCTGCAGGGCATTCTTGAGATCCTGCGCCGTGACGCCGTGGGCGCTCATGCGGTCGGAATCCATGGTGATGCGGATGACGTGGCCGGGGCCGCCGATGGTGGTGACGTCGCGGGTGCCGGCAATGCGCTTCAAGTCGATCTCGGCGGCACGCGCCACCTGCTGCAGGTCGAAGCCGGACTTGTTGGGGTCGTCGCTCCAGAAGGTCAGGGTGACGATGGGCACGTCATCGATGCCCTTGGGCTTGACGATGGCCGGCAGCACGCCGAGGTTGGGCGAGAGCCAGTCGCTGTTGGCGTTGATGGTGTCGTAGAGGCGCACCAGCGCCTGGATCGGATCCTCGCCGACCAGGTACTGCACGGTGATCACGGCCATGCCGGGACGGGACATCGAATAGACATGCTCGATGCCGGCGATGCGCGACAACACCTGCTCCGCCGGACGGGCGACGAGCTGCTCGACGTCACGTGCCGACGCCCCCGGGAAGGGGATGAAGACGTTGGCCATGGTCACGTTGATCTGCGGCTCTTCCTCGCGCGGCGTGACCAGCGTGGCGAAGATGCCGAGCAGCATGGCGATCAACGCCAGCAGCGGCGTCATCGAGTTGCGCTGGAACAGCGCGGCTATGCGTCCGGAGATGCCCATGATTCAGCCCCCGGCTATTTGCTGGTCGCTGCGGATTGCTTCAGCGCGATGCCGGCCTTGACCGGATCGAGCACGACCTTGTCGCCGGGCTTGATGCCGGAGAGGACCTCGAGGCGGCCGCCGGCGACGGCTTCGCCCAGCCGCACCTGGCGCAGGCGCGGCGTGTTCTTGTCGTCGACGACGTAAACGCCCGTCACCTCGCCGCGGCGCAGCACCGCGCCCGGCGGCACGGTCAGCTTGGCGCCCTGGCCGGCGACGAAATGGGCGCGCGCGGCCATGCCGGGAATGACCCCGGCCAGACCCTCGGGCAGGTAGAGGCGGGCGGTGATGGTGTGCGAACGCGGATCGGCGGCGGGCAGGATCTCGACCCGGGTGGCGTCGACCCACTGACCGGACTCGGGAAACTCCACCCTGGCCTTGCCCGCCTTCCTGATTTCGGCCAGCTTGAACTGCGGCACGCTGGCGATCACGCGCATGCCCTTGGGGTCGAACACCGTGATCAGGGGCTTGCCCGGCGTCGCCATTTCGCCGAGTTCCGTGTGGCGCTCGGAGACAATGCCCGAAATCGGCGCCGTCACGTTGGCATGGGAGGCCGTGGCGCCGCTGGCGCCGGCGGCGGCCTGCGCCGCCTTGTAGGCAGCCTCGGCCTGGTCCAGCGCCGCCTGGCTCATGAACTTCTGCGCGACAAGGTTCCGGGTGCGCTCGTATTGGGCCTTGGCCTGCACCAGCTGCGCCTGTGCCGCGGCGGCATTCTCGCCGGCCTCGCGCGCGTCGATGCGCATCAGCGGCTGGCCCTGCGTGACCTGCGCGCCGGCATCGGCGCGCACCTCCACCACCCGGCCCTGCACCTGAGCCGCGACCGTCGCCTGGCGTACCGCCTCGACTACGGCCTCGGCCGCATAACTCAGATCGACATCGCGCGGCTGGGCCACTTCCGTCTCCAGGCCTGTAGGAGCCTCAGCGGCGGCGGGCGCCTTGTCGGCCGGGGCCTGCGCCATGACGCCGGCAGTGGCCAGGCAGACGCCGACGAGCAGCGCGACCAGCAGGTGGCTGCGGCGAAAAGAAGGAAGGGGCGGAATATTCATGGCGTATTAGTATATGCTTATATTCCAAAATATCAAGTCCGAGCCCCTGTCGCCCGGCTCAATTCAAGGCATATTTTGCCATTGCATCAATTACATAGTCTGCCTCACCGACCGGCGCGGCGATGTCGACGCTCAGGTTCGGGTGGCGATCGAGGGCCGAGCCGACCATCAGCGGCAGGTCCTTCTTGATGTGGCTGCCCGCCGCCATGAAGATCGGCACGATGGTGATTTCGGTCGCCCCCTTGCCGGTGAGGCTGTCGATCGCCTCGTCCAGCGTCGGCCGCATCAGCTCAAGGAAGCCGAGTTCGATGAGGACGCCGGGTTGCTGGCGCTCCATCGAGGCGCGGATGCGGTGGAAGGGCTGGGCCCAGTCGGGATTGCGGGCACCGTGGCCGAACAGGATGATGCCCTTGCTCATGTTGCTGCTCCTCGCGTGGTTTGCGGCCCCGCCCCGGCGGAACGAAAAATGGCCAAGTTCAGGACATTGAGCCCGGCACTGCCGGTTTCAAGTCATTCTGCCACCGAATTCTCCTGCCAGATGTTGCGGCAATGCGTCTCGCGGATGCGCCAGGCGGCGATCGCGCCGAACCAGGCTGCCGCCGCGAGCAGGGCCAGGCCCCAACGGTAGTCGTCGAGGGCGTAGAGGCGCACGCCCTCGGCCATCGCCCCCGACCAGCGCCGGTCCATGATCCAGCCGACCGCCGGCTGCAGCAGCGCGCCGGCGAGGAAGCCGCCCATGTTGGTGACCGAGGTGGACATTCCCGACAGCGCCGGCGGATTGACCTCCTTGGCACAGGCCCAGCTCAAGGTGAAGCTCGCCGTCGTCAGCCCCATCAGCGCGAACAGTGCATAGCTCATGGCCGGCGGCAGCATGACGCCCGACAGCCAGACCAGCCAGATCAGGCCGAGCAGGTGCGAACTGACGATGACCACGGGCTTGCGACGGCGCAGGCGATCCGAGAGGGAGCCGACGAGGAGGCAGCCGATGGCGAAGCCGGCGAAGTACAGGGACAGATGCGCGGTCGCGGTCGCCCGGCTCATGCCCATGCCCTGCACCAGGAAAGGCGTCGCCCACAGCCCGCCGAAGGCGAAAAAGCTGCCGGAGATGCCGAAGTTCAGCCCCGCCGCGGGCCAGGTGGCGCGGTTCTTCAGAACGCGCAGCAGCCCGCCGATGATCACCGTGCGATCGAAGGCCGGCGACGCCTGATGGACCGCCTTCCCCTCCCCCGGCCGGTCGCGCACGAGCAGCCAGCACAGCACGCCGAGCATGAGGGATGCGACGCCGACGCCGACGAAGACGCCGCGCCAGCCGGTGGCCTGCGCCAGCGCCGACAGCGGAGCGCCCGCGAGCACCGAGCCGAAGTTGCCGATCAGCATCGATATGCCGACGACCGTGGCGAAGCGATGCTCCTCGAACCATACGGCGATGATCTTGAGCATGGCGATGAAGGTCACCGACACGCCGAGCCCGATCAGGGTGCGCCCGGCCAGGGCGCCGTCCAGCGTGCCGGCCAGGCCGAACAGCAGGCTGCCGCCGCCGGCAACCAGGCCGCCCAGCGCCAGGATCCGTCGCGGCCCCAGGGTGTCGACGAGTATCCCCGTCGGCACCTGCATGACGGTATAGACGTAGAAGTAAGTGGCCGCCAGCACGCCGAGTGAGGCGGCAGACGTCTGGAAAGCCGCCGCCAGATCCTGAGCGATGCCGGCCGGGGCGAAGCGCTGGAAGAAGGAAAGGACGTAGGCGCAGACGACGACCGCCAGCATCAGCAGGCGGCGGCGCTTGTGCTCCGGAGTGAAGGCGGTCATCGGCCGATTGTAGTCGTCGGCGTTTGCGGGCAACTTACGCCGGCGTGCCGCCGGCCCCGACTTTTCAGGGCTGGCGCCGCAGCAGCAGCGTCAGCACCGGCGGCGTGATCAGCGTGGTGAGGATCACCATGATGACGATCACCGAGAACATCGCCTCGTTCATGACGCCGAGCTTCCTGCCGACCATGGCGAAGATCAGGCCGACCTCGCCGCGCGGCACCATGCCCCAGCCGACGACCCAGCGGCCGACCGGGCCGGCGAAATAACCGGCGACGAGCTTGCCGGCCACGGCCGCCGCCGTCACGCCCAGCGCCACGGCGACGATCGCGGGGTCGGCGAGGGTGCGCAGATCGACCTGCATGCCGGTCAGCACGAAGAACACCGGGACGAAGAAATAGCCGATCGGCTCGATCATGTGCTCGTGCTGGTGGCCCGCGTGCCTGACCAGGATGGGCCGCAGCCTCTCGGCCAGCGTCGGATCGCCTTGCGGCAGCATGGGCTCGATGTCGCGCACGATCTGCGGCCGGTCGAAATCCTTGAGGAACAGCGGCTCGAACAGCAGGCCGGCGGCGAAGGCGCCGATGATCGGCGCCAGGCCGATCGCATGCGCCAGCCAGGCCAGCGCGAGGCCGGTGGCGAGCACCTGGGCGAACAGCATCGAGGGACCGGCATCGAGGCGCGCCAGCCAGCGCGAGGAGTGCGGCGCGATCATGCGCCCGATCCAGATGCTGCCGGCGAGGAACAGCACGGCCTGGAGGATGATCCACGACACCTGGCCGACGCTGACGCTGCCGGCCTGCACCAGGCTGGAGACGACGGCGAGAATGACCAGGCCGAGCACGTCGTCGATCACCGCGGCGCCGAGCACGATGCGCGCCGCCGGCGTGTCGAGCTTGCCGAGATCGCGGAAGACGCGGCCGGTGATGCCGACCGAGGTCGCGGCCAGCGTCGCGCCGAGGAAGAGATAGGTGTTCTGCGTCTGCCCCGGCAGCAGCAGGGGCCCGACGACGAAGGCGCCGAGCGCGAACGGGACGACGATGCCCACGCTGCC
>Ga0208980_10002425_pt1 | contig 11324 bp, 8 predicted proteins | sample WetSurMetagenome_3_FD_187993 | JGI IMG/M metagenome (GOLD analysis project Ga0208980, IMG submission 187993) | Wetland microbial communities from Twitchell Island in the Sacramento Delta, sample from surface sediment Aug2011 Site A1 Bulk (version 2) | ecosystem: Environmental > Aquatic > Marine...
GCCTGTTAAAAAGATGAACCAGGCTTCAACCAGCAATAAAAATATAGGGCCTTGATTCGGCCAAAAAGCCGAATTTGGCTCCATCCTGGCCGACTTGGGCTGGCAGAGATAGGCAGTTCCAGGATCATTTATCGCATAGAGACGCTGAAAAAGCGTTGACCACCGTTTAATCTTAGGCCTGTGTTCAAGACCCGGTTAGGTGCCTCCGGTGTCCAAAGGGATCGGCAAAAGCGCCTCATCCAAATAGGCGCAAAAAAGGCCGCTCGGAGGAGCGGCCTTTCGTCAAATGCCAAAAATTCTACAGCGGGGAGAACGAGGCTACTTTGAGCCCGCCCCATTTAGCTGTTGTTCCAGCGCTTTGAGACGGTTGTTCAGTTCGGTGATTTCGGCGTTTTTGTGCACGATGTAAAGGGTCAGCTCCTCTATTTTTTCAAGGAGCTTCATCTGAAAATCGCTCATATTCAGTCCATTGTCCTTAATCTCCGTGGCTGAAGGGATGTTGGGCAAATGCTTCTCGCTGGCAATGAACTTTTCCAGCTCATTAATACCCATCAGCTTGTAGCCCGAATCAAAGACGTAGTCCGGCACGGAAGCTCCGGGATCCGTCCAGATGAGATCCCCATCGATCCGGACATTGCCGACAACATGGAGACGTTCCAATGGCGCAGTCGTGTTGATGCCGACGTTGCCGGTGTTCAGGATTACCATTCTTTCAGTTGTAATATCCCGGTCGAGGAACGAAAACCGGCCGTTTTGGCTGGTGTCTGTAGCGATGAATGCCATGGCCCCGTACTCAGGCATGCTGCCGCCCACTCTGCCCCGGAACTGAATCTTTCCAAGGTAGTCTCCTGCCTGAATGTCCGTCGGCGATGTTGGAGTCGGTCTTGCCCGTTCAAACAGGAATGCCGGAGCGAATGTGCGTGTGAAAGGATCGGTGGTGCCGTAATAGCGGCGAAATCTTCCCAAAGCCTGAGTGCCCTCAACCGTTAGCTGGCGATCCGGATTTGTGGTCCCGATACCGACGTTAACTTCCGCCGTAGCGCAATTGTACCCGTTGACGCCTCCGAGAACGAGGCTGTTGCTCTGAGTCACACTGGAGCAATAGCCGATTGCTGTGGCATTCGTTATTGCGGCTGTGCCATCGGCACTATACCCGAAATAGCTGTTGTTGCTTCCCGTGGTATTGCTTATTCCCGTGGATACCCCGAAGAAGGTGTTATTGGAGCCAATGGAGTTCAACATGCCGGCGTTCGTTCCGAAGAATCCGTTGCCGTAACCGGTTGAGTTGCTGAAGCCTGCGGCCATACCGAAGAAAGCATTGTTGATCCCTGTGGTGTTTGACGAGCCGGCGGTTGCCCCGAAAATGGAGTTGAAATTGCCCGTGGTGTTTTTCAGGCCGGCGTCCTTCCCGAAAAAGGAATTGTAAGTGCCCGCTGTGTTGGCTCTGCCCGCTTTGTATCCGAAGAAGGAGTTGTGATAGCCATCGACGGTGTTGGAAAGTCCGGCTTCACTGCCGAAAAAGGAAACCGCGACACCTGAATCTCCGGCGTTCCATCCATAGGAATTAACGTCTTCAGTTATAATGTCGGTCGCTTGCACCAGGCCTCCGCCGGAAACCAGTACAAACACGACAAAAACAATCATTGAAGGCCAAGTGTTTCTCATTTCAGTATCCCTCCAAGTGGATAGTTTTTATGCAACGTAAGGTTTTTAAAGCTAACTGCAAAATCGGGGATCTTGCTTCACCATATAAATACCTTCTTCCTGGCCGCAATATCCCTCTTGATCGTTCTGGAAACTTTTGTATCCGATGGTTCAAGACCGCGCTGCCCCCATAATCAGCAATGCTATATGCGTATTGGTTGCGATTATATGCGCGATTGCTTCTTCCGGTTAATGAAATGAAAGGATCCCGCAGAATCACGTCCCTGTTTCCGCCGCCTGCCTTGAGGAATCAAGCTGGTTGGTCCCGCGGGGAGGCGTATGCCTGGACGATTCCGGCCTCCCTTGTTCAGGAAGAGTCTCTACTGGCATAGGTAGTGATTCAGCAGAGGGAACAACGCCTTGACAAAATCCACTGCATGCGCCTCGGCAGATGCCTCGGCTTCCGAGTCCGCACCGGATACCGGACAAATTACCCGAACCAGCGCTCCATCAGTGCGGTTGGTGCGAAGAGCGTCGAGTACGGTGTATATTTTCCCCCAATATTCACTGGCAACAACCCTTCCGTGACTGTGGTACCAATAAAGAACTACCTGCTTTTCGATCCCCTTTTGAATCACGATGCGGTTGATCTCAATGCTTGAATTTTCCCCGATCGGAATTCTTATATGGCTGTTCTTTACGGGATTCCATCCGGCGCCGGGCAGGCAGTTAAGCGGAGAGTGCATCGTGTCTCCCTGGCGTTGGCTTTGATAGTAACCGATATACAGACCAGCAGGATAGAGTTCGGGGCTGTAGTAGGTCCTGCTGACATAGTCATCGACGCCCAGGACAGCCATGACTCGATCATCGATTTGATGGACTTCTCTCCCTTCCCACGAACCGATGCTCATGGGCATTCCCGAAAGGGATTCGCGGATGGGCACGATTTCGGGCCTCGAGGTTCGGGCGATGAAGGCGGAAGCCGCAAGGAAGAGAATGCTGAGCAGGAGTATGCGAATTTTCATGTTTATTGAGACTCCCCGATTGCAGAAGACTTCTCCGGCGCGATCAAAATAATAACTCTATACAGGATGAACATCATAAGGAAAGCGGCGATGAAGATGATCCATCCGGAAAAGCTGTGGAAAAATCCCTGGGCTGCATCCGGACCGTAATAATGCGCTGCAATGCCCGTTCCGGCGACACGGATCCCGTTAGCGGCAATAGCGATTGGAATGGTCCCTATCGCCAGGACTATGCGGACGCAGATCCGTGAATCCGTGAAATACCCTAACACGATTCCCAGGGTCAAAAGAGAAATAAGCGAGCGGATGCCGCTGCAGGCTTCAGCGACTTCCAGACTGGTGTTGGCAAGGTTAATAACATTTCCCTCGCGCAGCACCGGAATCTGGAAAAGCATCAGCGCCATTTCGCCGAAGCGCGAAGCCAAAAGCTGAAGCGGGAAGGCAACCCGGTTGAAAATAATCGCCGGAATGGGAATCATCAGGATAAGAAAGGTGAGCGGGAACATTAAAATTTTAAGGTGATTCCAGCCATATAGGAACAGTATGACGCCGGCAATGGTCCCCAATATCGATATCCGGGTCAGGAACAGCTCGGAACCCAGGATGCCGGCCAGCAGCACAGCCAGGCTTCCCAGAACCACTGCTAGCCCCAGGGAACTTGGCTTTCGCTCAGCCTCTCTAAGCCTGGCTCTGCGCTCCCAGACAAAATAGAGCGCGATGGGAATGATCAGAAATCCGTGGGAATAGTTGTCGTCGGTATACCAGTCATGAACCAGTTTAGTTATGATGGGGTGGTACAGGTACGCGAAGCACACTGCAAGCACCAGAAAACCGGCAACCTTTTTCAATGTAATCTGTGGCAAGTTTTTACAGTCCGTATCTTGATATGAGATCGTAGAGTGTGGGCCTGCTGATTCCCAGGGCCTTTGCCGTCTTCGAGATGTTGTTGTTGTTTTCCTGCAAAGCGCTGATCAGGATATCCCGCTCAAAGGCTTCTTTGGCCTCTTTGAGCGTCGACGCGCCGTTGGCTTCTCCGCCCGGAATCTCCAGTTCAAGTTCCAATGGGCCGATGGTTGGGCTATCAGACAGCACGAGCGCGCGCTTCACGCGGTTCTGCAGCTCCCTGACATTACCGGGCCATTCATACCTGCGGATGGCTTCCAGCGCCGGCTTCGAGAATTTCTTGGGCGGCTTTTTCAGCTCTTTTGAAAAAACCTGAACCAGGTGCTGCGCCAGCTCAAGAACATCTCCCCCGCGCTCTCTGAGTGGCGGCAGGGCTATTTTGACCACAGCCAGCCGAAAATACAGGTCTTCGCGGAAACGGTTCGCCTTGACCTCTTCTTCCAGGTTCTGGTTGGTTGCGGCGATGACGCGGCTGTCTATGGAAATCAGCTGCCTTCCGCCCACACGCTCGATGACCTTCTCCTGAAGGAATCGCAATATCTTCACTTGCAGTTCCGGAGCCAAATCACCGATTTCATCGAGAAAGAGCGTGCCTTTGTGGGCATACTCCAGCCTTCCCCTGCGCTGTGTGGTTGCCCCCGTGAAAGAGCCCTTTTCATGTCCGAAGAGTTCGCTTTCAATCAGAGTATCCGGGATGGCGCCGCAGTTGATGGCTATAAATGGAGCATCTTTGCGCGGGCTCCGGTTGTGGATGGCGTTTGCTATCAGTTCTTTGCCCGTCCCGCTTTCGCCGGTGATCAGCACAGGGATATCCGTTGATGCGATCTTGCTTACCGTGGCGAAAATTTCCTGCATGGGCGGGCTGCTGCCAACAATTTCTTCGAAGGAGACGCGCTGGCCCAAATTGCGCTCCTCGATGCTCTCCTTTTCCAGCTGGATTCGCTTGTAGACCCGATGCAGGACCACTTTGAGTTCATCCAGATCCACGGGTTTCGGGAAAATATCATGGGCTCCCTGGTCGATTGCCGCCAGGGCATTACCGCGCTCGGAGTTCCCCGAGACTATGATCACTTTGATGAGCGGATCCATTGAGATCAGCTCATCGAGCGCCTGCAGCCCTTCGACGGCCTCTCGCGGATGAGGCGGGAGTCCCAGGTCCAGCAGCACAACGGGTATTGCCTCCTTTTTGAAGGTTTCAATGGCCGAAGGCCTGTCTCCTGCAGAAAAGACGCTGAATTCATCCGAAAGCGCCCATTGGATCTGCTTCCGTATCTGTTCGTCGTCATCCACGACTAAAATCTTCGGCAATCCCTTAGTCTTCTTCATCTCTTTTGCACATTTTTTACAATCGTGGTCAGCTTTTTTGAAGCATCAATCGGACCGTGGTGCCAATCCCTTCCTTGCTTTCGACGCGAATAGCTCCCCCATGGGCTTCCATAATCTTCTTGGATTGAAACAGTCCTATGCCCAATCCCCCGCTTTTGGTTGTATGGAAAGGCACAAACAGTTCCTTGGTCAGAAATTGCGCGCTCATGCCCTTGCCGTTATCCTCGATCGATAACTCGATCTCCTCTCCCTGATCTGTGGTCCGCACAATTATAGCCCCATCCTCCGCGATCGCCTCGCGCGCATTCAGCAGCAGGTTCTGAATCACCCGCCCCAGTTCTTCGGAATCGACCATAACCGGCGGCAGTTCAGCTAGCTCGAACTTCAGGTGCTCAGCGAGTCCCGCATTAAGATTATCGGCAACGGAGCGCACAATCTGATTGATATCCGCGGGCTTTTTGTTCCCGGCCAGTGAGCCCGAGAATGTCCTGAGGCTGTTGCAGAGACGCTTCATCTTCTCGGCCGTGTCGAACACCGACTGGAAGGCGTCTTGTTGAAATTCCGGCTTGTGCTGATGCCGGGGGGCGTTTTGCGCAATGTAAGAAAGCGTAGACGCAAAATTTTTGAGGTCGTGCAAAACGAAAGTGGAAAACGCCCGGAACGCTTCAGCCTCTTTAGCCTCCACAAGCGTTGCCAGCAGTTCGGATTTGTGAAACTCTCCCGCTGCATGCCCGGCCAGGGCGCGAAGAAATTCGCGGGCCTCCGTGTCGTAGGGATGCCCGCTCCGATCCATCCCTACGCAGATGGCGCCTACAACCCGGTTGCTGGACAGGAGGGGAACAAGGAGGGAAGCCTGGGTGTCGTTCATGAAGCTCTTGATCGCAGAGGCATCCTTGGCATTATCCAGATCGTCCGTTGAAACGGGCTCGGATATATTCAGCAGCTCTTCAACAACTCCCGGAGCTTCCTCCTTGCCGAGGATTTCCGTCGCGGGGCCCATGGAGCTCAATAGCTGAAGCCGGTTAGGATTCCAGCGCCGGACCCAGACGCTGACATCGATGGCTCCCAGTGCCCGATGGACGATATCGGCCAGCGCCGCAGCCGTGACATCGGGAGGATCGATGGATCGCACGCGCTCAGTCGCTTCGAGCCAGAACTGCCGGTAATCGTATCGTCCTGCAAAAATATTGCGTCTGATCCAGGATCGCGTGCGGTGGCGGAACGCGGTGCCAAGGAGGACAGAGGCGAGGGCTACCGCCGAAAGGAGGAATATCAGGGCTTCGATCGGCAGTCCGACATTGCCGTATTGGCTTGCCCAGCGCGCAATCAGGCTTGAGGCGATCAAATAAACGCCGACGCTCAGAAGCGTGATCGAGCTGTAGATGGCGCCGTGGGAAACGGCAATCCGCGCACGACCGGATCCTCTTTTCCAGGAGATGGAAATCAGGCCGCACGAGACCAGAAACATCAGTTGGAGCAGCCCCATGGCGCCGCTTGAAAGCAAGCCGCTGCGGGGCGAATAGAGAAGAACCTGAGAGCTCAAGTAGATGATGGCGGCAACGTAGGCTCCCAGCCCGAGGAAAAGGAATTTCAGCTCCCATCTCACCGTTTCGTTTGCGCGGCGCAGCATCTGCTCGAGCTTGGCAAGTGTAATTATGGATACAACAAGTAGAAAGAAGGCAGAAACATATCCCGTAGCGCCGAGGGCAATGTGGCCTGCAAATGCTTCTTCGTATTGGGCATAGGGTAGATTGACAAGGCCCAGCAGCACGGCCAGCAGGATGGCCGGAACAAAAATGGAAATTGTGTACAGGCGTTTGGATTGCTGGCTCATCCTGAATGCGCTAAGGTAGCCGCCTGCAGCCGCGAGCAGGACGAGCGCGAAGGCCAGTCTGAGCGAATCCTGGGCAGACAAACCTCCGGATTCGGAAGCAAAAGCCTGCACGCCGGCAGAGAGCGCTCCCGGCAGCAGGAACAGGAGCAAACGCCACGAGCCTGGCCCGAATCGCGGAAATATCGCGATCAGAAGGGCCAGGACCAACCCGGCACCCAGTGCTGCTCCTTCAATCCAAACCATCATTTTTCCCTGTTTGCACGATTGTTGGTTGCCCCGGCTTTGTTTGTGTCATCCGTGATCGCGATCTTGAAGCGCATATCAAATCTGTCCGATTACTGTCCGGACGCGAATGCCCATTGGAGGATCACTACGGCACGCCCGGGATTTCGATTTTCCGTTAGACGCCGCCGGAAGGCATCTCAATCCACAATCATTGAAGCGCGATGGTCCTTCCCACTCCCATCTGTATGTATTTTGGGCCATAAATGGCCTGCAATGATAGCACCATTTCCGCGTTGCTGCAGTGCGCCGCCCCAACTCCGGCCACTCCGAATGCGACGAAGCTTCGGATAGTATCGCTGATTGCAGTTTCAGAAGCGGAGCTTAGGTGGAATCCGCCAAGGACATAAACGACACGCTTCTGAAACAGTGTCATGCTTTTTTCTATGATATTGGCAATCCCGGGATGCGCGCATCCGCACAGGAGAGTTAGCCCGGATGGCCCTTTTATGACAAGCGACTGTTCGTATAATCCATGTCCCTGCATAGGGCCCGTGGAAAAAACGTCCTTGCATAACTGGGTGGGCTGTTTCACAAGGAACGTCCTTGCGCCAAAAGCCTGGATCCGCTGGAGCAGATCAAAATCCGAGAAACCGTCCGGCAGGAAGACCTTGGCTTTCTTGTTGGCCGCCAGGATGGAAAGCAATCCGCCCGTGTGATCCGCATGATCATGGGAAATCATAATTATATCAACTGCCGCCGGATTGATCTTCAGCGTCGTCATATTATACAAAAGAACATTTTCTCTCTCCCCGGTGTCGAACAATATCGTCTTTTCGGTCCCGCGGATAAGGCATGAAAAGCCGTTCATTGCGATCAAGCCGTTATTAAAGGGATAATTGTCGTAAAGGACCGTCAGTTGGGGACGGTTCTGAGCGCAGGCATCTTTCGCGGGCCAGGTGAAAAATATGGCGGCGGCAAATGCCGCAAGAATCCTGAGCGGGATCCTTCTCCGCCGGTCCTTTGGGTGAATCAACATATTGCTTCCTGTGCGCAGCTTCGTCGAAACGGTCTCCATGTCCCAGTCAGCTCGAGCTCTTCAGCTGTTTTTTCATTGCACGGCGGCCCTGTCCAATATAGGAAATTATCTGATTCCATGTTTGCCGTGTTCAGTATAATCTGCAGGGTATGCCGGGTATTCAGAGAAGCGAATACCGGAAGGGGCACGGCGTTTTTTCATCTGAAACAGGGGTTTTGCACCGAGGTTATTGAGGAATAGGGCGACGTGGACGTCTCCTGTGTGATTTTAACCTGGAACTCCGAGCGCTATGTATCGCGCTGCCTGAACGCCCTGATCTCTGATCTGGTTCAATGCGGCCTGGCCCATGAAATATTCATTGTGGACAATGGTTCGCGGGATCAAACGGTTGCCATCCTGAAAGCCTTTCAGGCCCGGCATCCTGACGGGATTGTTCCCATATGCCTCGACCATAATTCGGGAACCACCTATTCACGCAACCTGGCACTCAGACGGGCGCGCGGGAAGTACCTTTGTATACTGGATTGCGATGTTCAAGTGTCCCCGGGCGCGATTGCCCACCTCATCGAGACGCTCGAGCGGAATCGTCAGATTGGATTGGCCGCCCCCAAATTGGTTTATGCAGACGGCACACTTCAGAAATCCACCGATCTGTTTCCGACAATCATCACCAAGACCATGCGGTATTTTTTTCTGAAATGGTTTGAAAAGCGGGAACAGGAACTGGCCAAAGACTCCGCAGACCGGAAATCCGATGCCCATGAAGTGGATTATGCGATTTCAGCGATGTGGATTCTCAAAAGGGAAGTGCTGGAACGCGTCGGTCTCTTGGATGAACAAATAATATATTCGCCGGAAGATGTTGATTATTGCCTGCGTGTCTGGAAGGCAGGTTATTCAATCGTGCGCGATCCTGCGGTTTGCTGTGTCCATCATGCGCAGGAGATTTCGCGAGGGATCCGCGTCAACCGGTCGACTTTACAGCATATCCTGGGGCTCTGCTATTATTTTAAAAAACACCGCTATCTTTTTAGGCGACCTGTAATACGTTCGCTTCATCTTCCGGTCGAATAAGGTTTTAAAGAATAAGGCCCTCACCTCCATGGCACAAATGTCCGGTTTTCGCCGCCAGTGTTTTTCAGGCCAGGGCTACCGGATCCCCGGTCAATTTGCATATAGCATCTCATATGCGTTCAGGAGAACATTTCTGGCCATAGACCAGTTATATTTGGACTCGCCCAACATCCGAGCCGCAACGCTCATCTGAAGGGCCTCGGGCGTCCGCAGCACCCGAAGCGCCGACACGATTGCTTCAACGGAATAGTCCGGCAGTAGCAGCCCGCAGCCTTCCCGCAACACAATGCGGCCGATCTCCCCGAAATTGCAGGTGATGATCGGCTTTCCGGCTGCTAAAGCCTCAAACAGCTTGTTCGGGGCGCTGAAGTTTGCATTTGGATTGGCCGGATCAAACCCATAGAAAACAGCATCGGAAGCCGCGGTGTAGAGAGGGATCAAGGCCGGCTCCACAAGGCCGAGGTAGCTGATATTTTCGTTCTGGATTGCTGCCTCGGCCGCCATTTCGCGGCAAGGGCCATGTCCGCCGAGGACCAGATGTATATTGGGTGAGCGCTTAACAGCCTCGATGAGTTGGGGAATTTGTCGTTCCTTCCCCAGGTGTGCAATAAAGCAGACAATCGCCCGGTTCGAGGTCACCTTCAGGCGATGGCGCACTTCGTCCAGGGCGGGCCTGTCGAAACGAAACAGGTCGGTATCCTGCCAGTTGCCGACGACTACGGCTTTTTTTGCTCCCCTGCTGATCAAATGGTCGTGGAGAAGCTCTCCGACCGTAATAACGAGATCTGTGCGTTTTAGAGTCCAGGTTTCAGCTCGATAGATCAGGGACTTAAGCCATTTGGGCAAGTTATCGAGCATTCCTACGTAGCTTTCGTGGGAATCGTAAATGAGGCGTGCCTTCCGGCATCTGCACAGGATATATCCCAAGGGGAGGGTATCGAAGTCATGGGCATGCACCACATCGAACTTTTTGCCAAGTGCACGGAAGAATGCACCAAACCAGAAGAGAAATAGATAGAAAGTCTGCCCGGCGCCGCGGCCGTGCGTTGATGCCACACGAATTCTCTCTATATGAATGCCGTCGATGCAATTGACCGGTTCTGACCGCAGGTCCCGATCCCAACAGATGATGGTAACGCGGTATCCCGACTGTACGAGCGCCTGTGCTTCGCGTTGGACACGAGGATCGGGGTCAAAGGCATTGGAAAGCAGCATTAATATGCTTTTAGGCCGGGAGTTCATGAGGTCAGGACAGGTACTCGGCAATGATCGACACAATTTGCTCTGCAGCATGCCCGTCGCCATAGACACCCATGACCGGATCGATTCCGGGACCGCTGCTTGCGAACGGAGGGCGGTCCGGGCTTCTTTGGGAAAGGGATCCATAGGCAGTCAGGATTCTCTCGCATGAAGCTCCGGTCAGTATATTCCAGCCGGCGGCCACAGTCTCAGTCCATTCTGTTTCGTCCCGCAGGGTAATGCATGGAACGCCGAGGAAATAGGCCTCTTTTTGGACGCCTCCGGAGTCCGTAAGAATGGCCGTTGCGTTTGCCTCGAGCTGCACCATGTCGAGATATCCCACGGGCTCGAAATATTTCACCCCGGGCGCTGCGTCAACAGAAGGATTTTGCCGGCCGGGGAGGCTGCCAACAGCCTTTAGCGTGCGCGGATGAAGGGGAGCGATGACTTCCATCCCGGTATTTGCAATAAGATCCAAGGCATTCAAAACGGCTTCAAGTTTTTCCGGATCATCCGTGTTTTCGGCGCGGTGCAAAGTGGCCAGGCAGTAATTTTTGCGGCCCAGCCCGAAACTTTCAAGGATTCGGGACTTTCTTTCAGCCAGGTCTCGATAAAGCAGAATGGAGTCATACATCACGTCCCCGACCTGATAAACAGCCTGATGATTGATATCCCGCACTCCTCTCACGGGACGGCCTGAGGGGATTCCCTCGTGCTTGAGATTTTCCACTGCGGCCGTTGTAGGGCAGAAGAGCAGGTTGGAAATCTCGTCCGTAATAATGCGGTTGATCTCCTCGGGCATCCAGCGGTTGAAGCTCCTGAGGCCGGCTTCCACATGCGCCAGCGGTATGTGAAGCTTCGAGGCTGCAAGAGCGCCGGCCAGAGTCGAATTTGTGTCCCCGTAAGTAATTACCAGATCCGGATTCTCTGCTTGCAGCGTTCCCTCAATAGCCGCCAACAGCTTACCTGTCTGAACCCCATGCGAATCCGATCCGACGCCCAGGTTATAATCCGGATG
>Ga0208980_10002426_pt1 | contig 11320 bp, 11 predicted proteins | sample WetSurMetagenome_3_FD_187993 | JGI IMG/M metagenome (GOLD analysis project Ga0208980, IMG submission 187993) | Wetland microbial communities from Twitchell Island in the Sacramento Delta, sample from surface sediment Aug2011 Site A1 Bulk (version 2) | ecosystem: Environmental > Aquatic > Marine...
GTTCTTCATTTCGCATTATAAATCTTACTATGCACCTATGGATTATAAAACTCAAAGTTGATCAACTTTACCGGTTAGAAGTTATTTAAATAACGGGCAATATTACATAATTTGTATATTTATGTATGATAACGCTTTATGAAATAATAATTTAAAGATCGATATAAATAGTGCCGGCAATATTATTTCGACAGTCCATGGAACAGAACATTCCAGGAACATTCCATCGCCCGGAAATGTTTATTAAAATTAAGATAAAAGCCGGATTCTTAATTTTCTCCTTTTTTCTCAGATTTTCTTATTTTATAATAAGTCATAATCACAGCAGCCAGATGTGACTGTATATCAATAAATATAAATAACAGATCTGCAGGTGATCATAATCAGGCAAGTTGCACCATCTGCCATCCGGGAGATAAATTCCCGTTTTATAAACTGTTTGTTAAATTTTGTATAGCTAACAGATGTATAACCTTTTAAATGAAGGATTTATTTCTGCCATTTTATTTGTTTGTGCTATTGCAATTGGACAAAACATTAAATAACTTTATTCATAAATACACAATTTCAGCTTGCAGTTGATGCTCTTCGGTTAGTGCCTTAAATCACCGACAACGACTTTAAGGATGAAACGGAAACTTTATAAGCAGGCCAGGGAGATGCGTTTGAAGGTTTTTCGGTACATGCGGGAAACAAGAGGGTGGAAATACCGCGTATTTTTGCGCTACCTCTGCTTCTTCAAATACATTGCCTTTGCCCCAACCAGAGGAGAATTTCTTGAATCGTATTATACTATGATGCGCTATCTTGATGATATTGTGGATGGGGATTTCCCTCTGCCTCAGGGCTATTCAAGCGCAGTTCAATACCTCTCAGAGAAAATTGAGTTTTCAAATTATCCTGTTAACCCTAAGGATGAAGTGGATAGTCTAATGCTCTATTGCTATATGCTTGCAGATAAATTTGGAGAGAATTTTACATCTGAAACAAAGGATATGCTTGATGCACTTTTATTTGATGCAAAAAGGCATGGCAAGATGATAATATTTCCTAAAGAAGAATTGAACTATCATTTTCACCTGCTTGATATAAGAGGTACAATAAGGGCGACGCTGAAAGTTTTTAAAGATGATCCTGAAAAATATAAGATTTTAGAACCGCTGGGGATTGCCTGCCGCCACCAGTATGATCTCGAAGATTTTGAGGCAGATATTGCTGCAGGCTATGTAAATATTTCACTGGAAGATTGTGAGCTTTTCGGAATCGGCATGGAAGATCTTAATTGCATTGATTTACCAAAGATAGAAGCCTGGCTGTGTCACCATGCCATGGAAGGAATGGCTTTGCTAAAGGAACATAAGAGGATCATGCCACAGGGAAAATTTTCGTTGCTGGAGAGAGCTGTTTTCAAAGTTGTTTATGAAATCCCTGCAAGAAAAGCATTCCTTAAAATCCTCTCGGAGGCACAGCATCAGGAAGCGGAGAAATTATTATTGATAAACCAATGAAGCAGGCACCGGCAGGAAGCTTCTACCTCAGCAAATGGTTTCTTGACTTTGTGAGCAAAGAGGGAGCGGCTATGATTTTCTACTCGGCAAAACTAAAATGGAACAGCTGGTCGGCCGCTTATACGAGCTGGTTACAGCACTATCCCCAGTCTGGCATTAATTTTAAATTCAGGTTCACTAATGTGCAAACACCCTATATTAAGGATAATACGATCGGATGGAACGACTCAAGATTCGGAATATCAGGAACGTGGAAAGCATCTGCAGATATGATCCAGGCCCGAATATATGATTCAGCAGAAGGCTTCCTGGATTGGAAATGTTATCAGCCCGCCTCAGAAGTGCAACTGGTTGTTAACGGCAATATCATGAAAGGGACCGGGTACACAGAACAATTAATTCTTACTGCTCTTCCTTGGAAAATTCCCATGGATGAATTGCGCTGGGGACGTTTTGGTTCAGAAGAAAACAACATGGTGTGGATAGAGATAAAAGAAAAGGAAAAGAGGCGATGGCTATGGTTGAATGGAGAGAAAATAGGTGACTGTATCATTGAGGATGGGCAAATTCGACTGCCGGAGAAAGAGCTGGTTTTGAATCTGGACCAAAGTGTGATTCTGGAATCAGAGAAAAAGATCTTTACGATAGTGGAAAAACTACTCCGCTACATTCCGGGATTTAACAAAGTAATGCCTCTCAATTTTCTTATGGCTGATGAGTTTAAATGGCTCAGCAATGGCCAGCTTAAGGAAGATAAAAAAACACTCTCAACTGGTATAGCTATCCACGAGCTGGTGAACTTTAAGCGGAAATAATTATGGTCCTGAAAGTGGAAAATATCGCCAAAGCCTTCGGGAGGAATAAAGTTCTGAAGAATGTTTCTTTTGAAATGAATCACTCTTCCCTTTATGGAATTGCAGGGGAAAACGGATCCGGAAAATCAACGCTTTTAAAGATCATTGTCGGCGAATGGAAATCTGATCATGGAAGTATTTCAATGAATGGACGGCTTGGATATTGCCCGCAAAAAACATTGCTTTTCTCTCATCTCACCATTGATGAACACTTCAATTATTTCGCGGCAGCGTATGGAATTCATAAGAATGAATTATCCTCAAGAACTGAGTTGCTGATGAATCATTTCAATTTCAAAAGGTACCGGAACGAAAGAATTGCCCGGTTGAGCGGAGGAACACTGCAAAAAATAAGTCTTGCCATCGCGCTGCTTCACCGGCCTGATTTACTGATTCTTGACGAACCCTATAATGGATTTGACTGGGATACTTACCTGAGATTCTGGGATTACACCAATCAACTTAAGGGGGAAGGCTGTGCCATTCTCATAGTCACTCATCTTATAACTGAAAAGGAACGATTTGACAGAATTTACAACTTAATACAAGGAGAGCTCATATGAGCAGAGAGCGAATCATAACAGGACTTTTAATGATATTGAAAATGCTGGTGCGGCGAAGGATTATTCTCATTGCACTGGTAATTATACCATTAGCTTTCCTTACCGGTATTGAACTAACAGCTTCTCAAAGAATGATACCATTCAGGCTCGCCTCTCTGGATGTGAAGGTTTTTATAGAGGAAAGTCAGAAGCAGATAGCCCTGGTTTTCTTTGCTGTAGCGAACACTGGTTTCCTTGTTTCATTTCTGGCTTTAAATCTGATTCAGATTGACAGTGAAGTTAACCGAAGGCTTATTATCTGTGGATATCAGCCTTATGAACTGGTTGTCTCCAATTTACTTTCCCTTCTCCTGGTGATTGTGACAATTGCCATTTATATAGGCTTGCTCGTTAATGCATTCGTTCCGATTAAACACCTTCCCTTGTTCATATTCGGACTTACATTAATCGGATTTGTTTATGGTTGCTACGGACTGACAATCGGCAGCATGATACGGGGAAAACTGGAAGGAATATTACTGGTTTTCCTGCTTGCCAATATCGACGTGGGCTGGCTCCAGAATCCTACATATTATGCTGAAGCACATAATAATATAATAATCAGATATCTGCCAGCTTATTTTCCCTCCCAGTCTGCAATTATAGCTGCCTTTACAGATTATTCCATAGCCAACGCCGGCTTCTACAGCTTATTGATCGGATCCGGTTTCTTAATCCTTTCCATGGTTATTTTTTACAATAAAATGCGCCTTAAAAAATGAAACGAATAAAACCTTACCTGGGTAACATTCTATCTTTAATTGCTTTTCTGTCCCTGTTACCGGCTGCATTGTTTGTCTGGGCTAAATATTCCCGGCACGCAATTAATCTCCAGGCAATTGAATCAAAGCCGGCAGGAGGCATACTTATGATTGCCGGTTGCTCATTTATGCTTTGGTCCATGGTTACATTAATGCATCTCGGATGGGGATTACCCATGAATGCTTTTACTGCTCCCCGGTTTGTTTCAAAGGGTCCTTACCGTCTGTTTAAACATCCCATATATTGGGGTTTTGGAATGATGATGGTGGGATATTTCATATATACCGGCTCGGCAAGCGGATTATGGCTTGTATCTCCATTAACCATACTCGGAATGATTGCTTTTGTTCTGGGGTATGAGGAAATTGATCTGAAAAGGAGGTTTCCGGATCAGAAAATCAAGACTAAACTGGATCTTCCTGAAGATCAGAATGCATCTCTGCATTTAAGAGACCGGCTTGCTTCACTTCTGTGGATTCTTTATTTTTTACTTTTCAGTAATTTTACCCTTATTAAATTGGCCGCAGTAACGCCGCCGTTATTCGGAAAACCGCTTACTATATATTCTGGCTCTGTCAATCCTTATATTCATCTTTCAGGCTTACTTTTTCTCATCGTAATGCCTTTTCTTCTCAAGCGAAAGGATATCCTGAGATCCTGGTTATATTCCGGAATATTTTCGCTGTGCATGTCTGTTTTCATTGGTCTTCTGTTTCCAGCTTTTGGAGCCCAGTATCTTAAAGGCAATGATTCAGAACTCTTAACGGTTCCATTTTTTCTGCTGTTCATTTCCCTTAAGGAGTCGTTCCGCCAGTCCGGTATAACCGGTAGCCTCTTATCCATGCTTGCATTGATGATTGTGATCTCACAAATGAGGTATATTTCTTCTCCTGCTGTTTACTTTGCTGATTCGATCTTAATATTTCTAATTTCATCCTATTATCTCACCATCTGGAATTTTCTGAGAAACTCTTCTGAGAAAATAGCAAATTCATGGAAAGAATGGGTATTCGGTAAGGTAAGGGTGATCAATCATGGATTTTATGTTGGTTTCGGCACTTTCTTCGGAGTGCTGCTTGCCGGTATTCTGGCAGGCAAGGAATATGCATTGGCTGTACTGGTCTTTGTCCTGATAGTGACTATATGTTCCGCGCTTTGGGCCCAGCTCATAGAAGGTTCTGAAAAACTGAAAAGGCCATTCGGCTTTTATGGCGGACTGGTTGGTATTCTGTTTGGAATTCTTCCTGTGTGGGCAATGGGGCTCAACGGGTGGGTTATTATCGGAGTCGCTTCCTCAGTAATGCCATGGGTGCAAGCTTTTGGGCGTTTACGATGTCTGGTAAATGGCTGCTGCCACGGAGGACAAACGAATAACCTGAATGTTGGAATCAGATATTTTCATCCCCGTTCACGTGTATGCAACATTTCAGGAATGAAGGGAACATTAGTTCATCCGACGCAACTATATTCCATCCTGTGGCTCTCATTGATCGGCATTGTTTTGCTTGTGCTCTGGAAGAATCATATTTCTTCCTCCTTTATTTTTGGCTTATACCTTATTTTAACGGGCCTTGAACGTTTTGTGGAAGAAGCATACAGAGGCGAGGTACAAACTCCTGTTATAAAAGGACTTCGCCTTTATCAATGGACGGCTCTCTTTTCTGTAATTGCAGGCATCATCATGACAGTCATCAGGGTGGAACCTGTTGTTATTCATCCGGGCTTTAGCCTGGAAATTCTTTTTACAGCTTTAATCAGTGGTGCCTTCTTGTTTTTTGCAATGGGAGTAGACTTTCCATATTCCAATGTCAGGTTTTCGAGATTAGTTTGAAAAACTGAGATAACGTGATAAACAATTCTTTAATCGAATTTACAAGAAGGTTATTCAAAAGCGGCGGGATATCTCTGAAAGGATTATTCCTGCTCCCTGCATATTATTTCCAGATAATTTTTGCATCTCCCTTTACCCTTTTACAGTTCCTGCTGTATGAGCAGCGAATAAAAAACACTGCCGTTTCAAAAGATCCAGTTTTTATACTTGGCCACTATCGGACCGGAACAACATACCTGCAGAAATTAATGGCCAGCGACAGGCGGTTTGGCTCACTGACAAATTATGATTCATTGTTCCCGAATACAAATCTTATTTTTGGAAGGAAGATGCGACAACTGTTTCAACATATTATAAATACCCTTAAAATCAAAAACCCATTCTTCCATAACAGCATTGTTCAGCTTGCCGAAGCAGCAGAAGAAGATGATTATCTCATGAATAAAGCCTCTCCCTATACTGCATACTGGGGACTCGTTTTCCCAAAACGATGGAGGGAATGGCTTAATGGCTCTAAGCAGTTTATGAATCAGGAATATTATGACGGATGGAAAAGAGCATACATGAAGACAATTAAATATGCCACGTTCAAAAACAAGGGGAAGCAGCTTGTCTTGAAAAGCCCTCCAAACACTGAACGAATTGGCATTCTTCTCGAAATGTTTCCCAACGCAAAATTCATTTATATTTACCGTAACCCCTTCCACCTGTATTATTCAATTCTCAATATGTGGAAGACAGCCATTCTCAAATATTACAGCCTTCAGAAAATTTCTGATGAGGATCTTGATGAAATTATTTTCGGGCACTTAATATATCTTGTTGAGCAGTACATAAAAGATAAGAAACTTATTCCTGAAGGGAATTTAATTGAAATTTCATATGAAGAACTGAAAGCGGATTCATTAAGTACAATGAGAAAGATCTACTCAAAAATAGAACTGCCCGACGTTGAATTAACTGCGCACAGTTTAAGGCTGGAAATTGAAAAGGAAAAGGGGTACCAAAACTTTCAATATCACTTTTGCGACAAAACACTTAAAAAGATTGAAGAAAGGTGGGGAAAATATATTCAGGAATGGGATTATAAAACAAGCTAATCAGTCCCTCCCAAGCCCTCTAAACAATAAGCCACCAACCTGCTGCTTAAACAGTACTTTGAAAGGCGAAGTCCTGTTGAGAAAAAATCAACTTCCTATTATTGGCATTGAACGAACGTATTTGTTATCCATTGTTTGTTTTAGTATAAAATCAGCAATGTCCGCTCTCGAAATTCCCCAGTTGATTATTGTATCCCCAAACGTTATTTTTACTTCTCCGGTCCGGGGTTTATTGTTTGGTGCAATAAATCGTATTATAGTCCAATCTAACCGGGATGTTTTTACAACCTCACCAAGCTGAACAATTTCCTTATATGCACTGGGAAAAAATACCTTTGCCATAATTGTCGGCATTCTTGTAGTAAATGAAGGTTTATCTTCAGTTGATTTGACACTCGGAGTAGCAATCGTAATAAACCGTTTGATATTCTCATTTTCCATTACTTTGATAATATTCTTCTGACCTTCAAGAACTGAAAAATCATCATACTTCCTCTTGAGTGGAGGACCCAATGTGCTTATCACTGCATCAGCTCCATATACTGCTTGTTTTATTTTGCCGAAATCATGTAACTCTCCTTGCACAATTAGAAGGTTTTGATGCTTCAAATCCAGTTTTGAAGGATTACGAACATATGCTCTTACATTATCTCCATTATCAAGTGCCTGATTAACAAGCAATTTACCAATTGCACCACTGGCGCCAAAAATTGTAATTTTCACATCCTCATTATTGGAATCTGTAAAGAGCAACTACGACAGAAAGAATTAAAAGAGTTGCATTAAAGCCAACTTCCTTGTATTCTTTTTTTGGTAAATGATGGGCAGAGGCTAACACCATGATCAATACTAATCCGACTGCTGCGATCGGTGAAAGAATCGGATAGATTCCTGTTAACTGAGGAACGATTATCCCAATCGCTCCAAGTAACTCGGAAGTTCCGATAATACGAACTGTCTGCAATGAAAAGTATTTTACCCAGGGAAGACTTTTTTCCAATTTTTCTTTTGGTTGAGTTAATTTAATTATTCCTGCCATTAAAAACATTGCTGCAAGAGCACCTTGAATAATCCATACTACAAAATTCATATATTTTAATTTTAATTTGATACAAAATTAATTATTTTTGCTTTCATTAAGTAAGCAGTTACCCAAAGGTAAGCAATAATTATGGAAAAGTCAGTCAGAAAAAGACATACAGAATGCTCAGCAATGATGATGCCTGTAAGAGACACACTTGACGTAATCAGTGGAAAATGGAAATTAATGATACTTATTTCAATATCCGCCGGAAACAAAAGATTTCGGGAAATAGAAAGAAGCATCCCGAAAATCAATTCAAAAGTCCTGTCAAAAGAATTAAAAGATTTAGAGGAAAATAAGCTGATAAAGAGAACAGTCTTTGATGATTACCCGGTTTTAATAGAATACACTCTTTTACCGTATGCTGAATCATTAGGTGATGTTATAAAAGCTTTGAGTGATTGGGGTATTAATCATCGAAAATACATTCATGGAAAATAATCATTCTTACTAATGACTTGTTTGAGCCGATATTACTTAAAAAAAGAACCCTGCCAAGATTTGACAGGGTTTTTAACTTTCAGGTTCAAAATCCGTTCAAAACATTTGTAACTTATTGATATTCAAACCCTATATGTCGGGGTGAGAAGCTATGTGTTTTATTATATATCAGAATATCAATCAAATAGATTCCTTATCAAATAGCCTCTTCAAAGAACTCTTCAAATCTGAGTATCCGTTTATTGTTTTCTTTACTGAAAAGCAGGTGTTCGAAATCTTTTGTTTTGATTTTCAGGTCGGTATTCTTAAGGCGGTTTTTAACTTCCGACTTAAACTCAACTGCATTTTTAATACCGGTTCGTTTTTCAAGGAAATCATAATCCGGCTTCGTTTGACCTAGAAGAAACATAAGGTCATAGAAATCACGACCCTTTCCTCTTTCTAAAAGAGCCGTTGCTTTCATTGCACATAGAACAGGGTCTGGAGGAACTGGGAACGGAAAGTAATAACCACAACCTCTTATGTTTTTTATTTCCGGAGTATAAATTACTCCCTGGTCCTGAGCTTCAATTTTTATAAGGAACCTTTCATCTCTGTGACCTGAAAGTCCTATTTCAAAAAGGAAATTTGGAAAGTAAATGTTTCTTCTGAATGCTGTCAGTTTAGGACTATCCTTGTCCTTAGTTTCAATCTTATATCCGTTTCTTTTGAGGAAATGCATTACATCATCACTCATTTGAATGAATTCCTCTTTGTTTATCTCCTTACAGTCAAAGTCCAAATCTTCTGAAAATCGGTCTATTCCCTTTACCAGACGAAGGTTGGTCCCGCCAATGAATATAAGCTTACGGATGTAATGTGTTGTGGACAGGTAGTCGAGAATTGACAATTGAATATATTCTTTCATCATGCTTTTACCAAGAAGTATATTATCCCTGATTTGCTCGGGAAAATAATTCTTTATCAAGTTCAGGTCTACCATATGATTCTTACTAAAGGTTATGTACTTTTCTTAGCATATCTATGCGATTACTGAGTGCTTTGCTACCAATACGATCAGAGAATTCTGTTAATCTTTTCGTATTAAAATCATCCACCATATATGATTCATCGAAACGTAGCTCTTCAAGTTCACGTTCTGTATTATAAAATGAATAAAGATATAGCAAGTCTATTAATGCCTTTTCTGGTGTGGCGAACATTATCCCTCTGCCACCTTCCATCTCCTTCAGATCATATCCAAACATCATCTCAGGCTTGATATTTTTATATGAATACTCACCGAAATCATTGCTAAATGTTTTTGTCTTCAAAGTTGACACGCTTGTTATATATGGTATGGCCTCTGGGATAATCCCATAAAATGACAAAGCAGTATGTAATGATATGTAAGAGGGCTTGTATATTATGTTAGCAAAATAGAGTGCAAAATCTTTTGACTCCGTGTATTCAGGGAAGGCATAATAACCTTGCCGAAGCCGGATGATGTAACCCTGCTTTACCCAGTTTACAAGATTGTTCCTGTTAAACTCAGGATACGATGCATACACCTGGTTTGTGGTAAAACATGCCAGTGATATAAACCTCTTTCTGAATTCAATAAAATTCATCTTATTTCTATTATGCAGTAAATATAGTGCATTACAGAAATAAAAACAAATATTATTCTATTTTTCCCATCCCACTTTACTGCAAAATTGCTGCATTTTTATACAATAGGATTTTATAAAATACATGTAGCTCCTGAATGAATCTGTTAGTTTGATCTGTTCATTTCGGAAGGGAATAGTGTATATCTTAATCGAAAAGTATACCATCTTCTCGTTGAAAAGTATACCACTTTTAATGTTTAAGGAGTTGCTTTGGGAAATAAAAGCAACACAAAAAAAGATGATAAAGATGGATACGAAACAAGAAATCTTGAGAAGGTACTTTCGTGAATATAGCCGGGGATTTGCAACTTAACCGGGAAACTGTAAAAGCCAGACATATTGACGACATCTGGTCGGAGTAAGTTGACCACATCAGAGTTGGTACTTTTGAAAGATCTCTCTCATGGTAAAAAGTGATTTAACAATTAACTGCCCTTGTCAGTTAGCAGAATCGTAACCATCAAACAGTGATTTTTGATAAACATCACCTTTGAACTTATTTATTAACTCCCGGATAAATTCGTAATGTTTAACATATTGATTTGGAATGAGAAACAATCTTATGCCCTTGGATTTTAATAATTCCATTTTAATAGTATCAGACTTTATTCTATTCTTCTTTGTATAATGTTCTCTTCCATTTAATTCAAATACAATCTCAGGGACATTCCCCTGGTACAATACTCCGTCAAATTCTTTCTCATTTACATCGGGATTGTTCTTTTCTTCCGGGAGTACATCAATGATTTTTACATTTCTCGCGAACTTACTGCCTCCTATTGAACAATAATGACTCATGGTTGAATAAAATTCATCTTCAAAACGTGAGTCATTTGAAAATCCGATTGTGAATTTATTGACCACGCTTTGAGGAACTTGTATTGTCCCGTTTTTTCCCACGTAATCAATCAAGGCATATAAATCATCATTCTTTTTTGAGATAATATCAATTGCCTTTCTGTCTGTTACAACTATTAAATTTTCCTTTGCCCTGGTAACACCAACGTTTATCAACTGGCAGTTATCTTTAATCCAGTTGTATGTTTTTGGGGCCGTTCGTTTCGAGATTGCCGTAGAAATTATTATCGTCTTATTTTCTTGCCCCTGGACTTTATGAATTGTTCCGCAACTCACGGTTTCATAGATTTCCTTCTTTTCTTTAGCCTCATTCAGATAGTGGTTGATAACTTCCTCCTGGTTTCTGAAAGGTGTAATGATAAAGACGTCTGATAAGTTGTTCTCTTTTATGTAATTGACAATTTCTTTGGCTTCTTCTATTTGAGAGTTTCGATTCTTCTGGGTTACATTATTCACATCCAGTAATTTTACATCACCGGGGATCTTAATCTCTCCAAGATTTAGCCTGTTTTCATAAAATCTCATGTTGGAATAATTAATAATCTTTCTCCCGCAGCGATAATGGTAACTCAATAATATATCACGTGAAATGTTATCAATGCTCTTATAGACAGATAGAATAGAATTG
>Ga0208980_10002427_pt1 | contig 11318 bp, 10 predicted proteins | sample WetSurMetagenome_3_FD_187993 | JGI IMG/M metagenome (GOLD analysis project Ga0208980, IMG submission 187993) | Wetland microbial communities from Twitchell Island in the Sacramento Delta, sample from surface sediment Aug2011 Site A1 Bulk (version 2) | ecosystem: Environmental > Aquatic > Marine...
TGGGTTCGAGCCCCATCAGCCACCCCAAATAAAAGGCGGCAAGATCTTTCGGTCTTGCCGCCTTTCCCTTTTCTGGTTGTTGCAGCGCTGCGACCTGCCGTCAGCCCCGGTTCAGGTGTCCGAGATCGCGTGCGTGCACCAGGAAGATCTTGCCTTCGGCATGCGGCGTGTCGATCCAGGTCAGGGGCAGCTCGGGATATGCGGCCTCGACGATCTCGCGGTTGTGACCGACTTCGATGGCGAGCAGCCCCTCCGCTTTCAGGTGACGCGGGGCTTCGGTGAGGATGGTGCGGACGATGTCGAGGCCATCGTCGCCGGCGGCCAGGGCGAGCGCGGGCTCGCGCCGGTATTCCTCGGGCAGGCTCGCCATCGCGGAGGCCGTGACGTAGGGCGGGTTGGAAACGATCAGGTCGTAGCGGCGCTTGCCGAGCTTGCCGAACACATCCGAACGGACGAGCTCGACCTGTCGTTCGAGACCGTAGTCGGCGACATTGCGCGCGGCCACGGCCAGGGCATCGGCCGAGATGTCGACGGCATCGACGCGGGCGTTGGGAAAGGCGTGGGCCATGAGGATGGCGAGGCAGCCGGAGCCGGTGCACAGGTCGAGGACATCCGTGATGGCCTCGGGATCGGTGACCCAGGGTGCGAAGGACTCGCGGAGCAGCTCGGCGAAATAGGAGCGGGGCACGATGACCCGCTCGTCCACGTAGAAGCGGAAGTCGCCGAGCCAGGCTTCGTGCGTCAGGTAGGCGGCCGGCAGGCGGCGGGCGATGCGCTGCTGCAGGATGTTGAGCACGGCCAGTCGTTCGTCCGGCGTCAGGCGGGCATCGAGGAAGACCTCGAGTCGCTCGTGCGGCAGATGCAGGGCGTGCAGGATCAGCCAGGCCGCCTCGTCGAAGGCGTTGTCGGTGCCGTGGCCGAAGAACAGCCCGGCCTCGGCGAAGCGGCTGACCGCCCAGCGCAGCCAGTCGCGCAGGGTCAGCAGCTCGTCGGTCTGCGCGAACATGGCGGTAGCGGCCTCAGGTCAGCAGGCGCTTCATCACGCCCTGGTAGATGTGCGCCAGCGGCTCCAGATCGGACAGCGCGATGCGCTCGTCGACCTTGTGGATGGTCGCGTTGATCGGGCCGAATTCGACGACTTCGGGGCAGATGTCGGCGATGAAGCGGCCGTCCGAAGTGCCGCCCGTGGTCGACAGCTCGGCGCCGACGTCGGCATGGGCCTTGATCGACTCCTTCAGGGCGGTGACGAGCTTGCCCGGCCGCGTCAGGAAGGGCCTGCCGCCGAGGGTCCACTCGATGTCGTAATCGAGCTTGTGGTAGGCGAGGATCTTCTCGACGCGCGACTTCAGTTCCTCGGGCGTGCTGGCCGTCGAGAAGCGGAAATTGAACAGGATCTCGAAAGTGCCCGGCACGACGTTGGTCGCGCCGGTACCGGCATGGGCGTTGGAGATCTGGAAGCTCGTCGGCGGGAAATATTCGTTGCCTTCATCCCAGATCGTTCCGGCGAGCACGGCCAGCGCCGGCGCGGCGAGATGCACCGGGTTCTTCACCTGCTCGGGATAGGCGACATGGCCCTGCACGCCCTTGACGACGAGCTTCGCCGAGAGCGACCCGCGCCGGCCGTTCTTGATGGTGTCGCCGAAGCGCTTGGCCGAGGTGGGTTCGCCGACGACGCAGTAGTCGATGAGTTCCTTGCGCGCCTTCAGCGCCTCCACCACCTTGACGGTGCCGTGGATGGCATCGCCTTCCTCGTCGGAGGTCAGCAGCAGCGCGAGCGAGCCATGGCGGTGCGGATGCATGTGCACGAAGCGCTCGCAGGCGACGACGAAGGCGGCCAGCGACGACTTCATGTCGGCGGCGCCGCGGCCATGGAGATGGCCGTCGTGCTCCGTCGCCTGGAACGGGTCGAAGGCCCAGCGCTCGGGCGGGCCGGGCGGCACGACGTCGGTGTGGCCGGCGAAGCAGAGCAGGGGGGCGGCGCTGCCGAGCCGGGCCCACAGATTCGACACGCCACCGCTGTCGATGCGTTCGAGGCGGAAGCCGAGCGCCGCCAGGCGCTTGCCGATGAGGTCGAGGCAACCCGCGTCGTCGGGCGTGACCGAGCGGCGCTCGATCAGCTGGCGGGCAAGCGAAAGCGTGGCACCGTCGCCCATCAGCCCTCCAGGTTGAGGGTGAATTCGGTGAAGGAGGCGCCGCTCTCGGTGATCTCGGCGCCCGGCGGTGCGACGTCGATTTTCTGCTCCTTCTTGGCGGCGTCGGCTTCGGTGTTGTTGATCAGCCAGTGCAGGTTGTTGGCCGAGTCGGCATTGGCCATGGCCTCCTCGAGGGTGATGGTGCCGTCGCGGTAGAGCTTGACCAGGGCCTGTTCGAAGGTCTGCGAGCCCGGCGACATGCTCTGCTCCATCGCCTCCTTCATGCCGTTGAGGTCGCCCTTCTCGATCAGTTCGGCGAGGTGGCGCGAGTTGAGCATGACCTCGACCGCCGGCGTGCGGCCGCCGTCGGGCTTCTTCACCAGGCGCTGCGAGATCACGCACTTCAGCGTCACCGCGAGGTCGGCCAGCAGCGCCGGGCGGTTCTCCAGCGGGTAGAAGCTGATGATGCGGCTCATGGCGTGGTAGCTGTTGTTGGCGTGCAGCGTGGCGACGCAGAGGTGGCCGGACTGGGCGTAGGCGATGGCCTGCGACATGGTCTCCTTGTCGCGGATCTCGCCGATGAAGATCACGTCCGGGGCCTGGCGCAGCGCGTTCTTTAGGGCGACATGGAAAGCTTTGGTGTCCGCGCCCATTTCGCGCTGATTGACGATGGCCTTCTTGTTCCTGAAGATGAACTCGATCGGGTCCTCGAGGGTGAGGATGTGACCCGACTGGTTGGCGTTGCGGTGGTCGAGCATCGCCGTCAGCGTCGTCGATTTGCCCGAGCCGGTGGCGCCGACCATCAGGATCAGGCCGCGCTTTTCCATCACCGTCTCGAGCAGCACCGGCGGCAGGTTGAGCGTATCGAAGCGCGGAATTTCGGTCGGGATGTAGCGCACGACGAAGGCCGGCGTGCCCTTCTGGCGCATCACCGAGACGCGGAAGTTGCCGACGCCCTCGAGGGCGTAGCCGGTGTTCATCTCCAGCGTCTGCTCGAACTCCTGCAACTGGTGCTCGTTGAGGATTTCCTTGAGCAGCGCGTTGATGGTGGCCATGTCCATGACCGTCTGGTTGACGGGCATGGAAACGCCGTTGATCTTGATGTGGATCGGAGAGCCGACGGAGACGAAGATGTCCGAGGCCTTCTTGTCGGCCATCAGCTGGAACAGGCGGTCCATGGTTCCCATGTCGGCTCTCCAAGTTACAGGTTAGTGTTTCCGGCCGGCCTGCGGCCTTAACTTGCTGCGCAAGTTAGCCTTCAACGCTAGACATGGCTTTGCCATGTCTAGTCGCGCAGCAACTCGTTGATGGCCGTCTTGGCACGGGTCTGGGCATCGACCCGCTTGACGATCACCGCGCAGTAGAGGCTGTACTTGCCGTCGGCCGAGGGCAGGTTGCCGGCGACGACCACCGAGCCCTCCGGCACGCGGCCATACATGATCTCGCCGGTGGCGCGGTCGTAGATCTTGGTGCTCTTGCCGATGAACACACCCATCGAGATAACGCAGTTGTCCTCGAGGATCACGCCTTCCACCACTTCGGAGCGGGCGCCGACGAAACAGTTGTCGCCGATGATGGTCGGGTTGGCCTGCACCGGCTCGAGCACGCCGCCGATGCCGACGCCGCCGGAGAGGTGCACGTTCTTGCCGATCTGGGCGCAGGAACCGACGGTGGCCCAGGTGTCGACCATGGTGCCCTCGTCGACGTAGGCGCCGATGTTCACGTAGCTGGGCATCAGCACGCAGTTCTTCGCGATGTAGCTGCCGCGGCGGGCGACGGCCGGCGGCACCACACGGAAGCCGCCCTTTTCGAATTCATGGGTGCCGTAGCTGGCGAACTTGGTCGGCACCTTGTCGAAGTAGCGCATCGGGCCGTTGTCCATCAGGCGGTTGTCCTCGAGGCGGAAGGAAATCAGCACCGCCTTCTTGATCCACTGGTGGGTGACCCATTCGCCGTTGACCTTCTCGGCGACGCGCAGCCGACCCTGGTCGAGGTCGTTGATGATGTGGTCGACGGCCTCGCCGACGCGGGCGGGAGCGGAACCGGGCTTGAGATTGGCGCGGTCTTCCCACGCTTCGTCGATGATGGCTTGCAGTTGTTGCATCTGGTTTTCCTTTGTGTCGAATCAGAGTTTCCGGCAGAAATTTTGGCTGAATTCAGCGATGCGCTGCGCCGCTTCGAGGCATTCGTCGACTCCCGCGACCAGCGCGATGCGCACGTAGTTCGCGCCGGGATTGACGCCGTCCGCGTCGCGGGCGAGGAAGCTGCCGGGGAGGACGGTCACATTATATTGGCGGTGGAGTTCGCGGGCGAAGTCCGTGTCGGGAATCGGCGTGCGCGCCCAGAGATAGAAACCGGCGTCGGGCACCGCGGTTTCGAGGTGGCGGGCGACGATGGGCGTGACTTTGTCGAACTTCTCGGCGTAGAGGCGGCGGTTTTCGCGCACGTGGGCCTCGTCGTTCCAGGCGGCGAGCGACGCCGCCTGCACCGCCGGGTTCATGGCGCCGCCGTGGTAGGTGCGATAGAGCAGGAACTGCCGGATGATGGCCGCGTCGCCGGCGACGAAGCCCGAGCGCAGGCCCGGCACGTTGGAGCGCTTCGACAGGCTGGAAAACATCACCAGCCGGCGGTAGTCGTCGCGGCCGAGCTTCCGCGCCGCCTCGAGGCCGCCGAGCGGAGGCTTGGCCTCGTCGAAATAGATCTCCGAGTAGCACTCGTCGGAGGCGATGACGAAGTCGTGGCGGTCGGCGAGTTCGAACAATTGCGCCCAGTCGTCGAGGTTCATCACCCTGCCCGTGGGATTGCCGGGCGAACAGACATAGACGAGCTGGGTTCGCTCGAACGTCGCCGCCGGCACCCCGCCGAAGTCCATGGTGAAACCGTGCGCCGGCAGCGTGTTGAGGAACAGCGGCGTGGCGCCGGCGAGCAGGGCCGCGCCTTCGTAGATCTGGTAGAAGGGGTTGGGGCAGATGACGGCGGCGCCCGGGCGGGAGCCGTCGATCACGGCCTGGGCGAAGGCGAACAGTGCCTCGCGCGAGCCATTGACCGGAACCACCTCGGTCGCCGGATTGGGCGCCGGAATGCCGTAACGCCGCCCGATCCAGGCGGCGATGCCCTGGCGCAGGGCGTCGGAACCCTGCGTGGTAGGATAATTCGCCAGTCCCGCCAGGTTCGCCGTCAGCGCCTCCTTGATGAAGGCCGGCGTCTCGTGTTGCGGCTCGCCGATCGACAGCTTGATTTCCTTGAGGTGCGCCGGCGGCGTGACCCCCGCGAACAACTGGCGCAGTTTCTCGAAGGGATAGGGCTGGAGCAGGTCGAGGCGGGGATTCACGGAAAGGAGTCGGCTTGGCGGATCGGGAAGGGGCTCATTATAGGCTAGGCCCTCGCCCGGCCGAGGCGCGGGCCGCGGTGGCCGCCCTGCTGACCAGCGCCATGGTCTGGGGGCTGATCTGGTATCCCTACCGCGTGCTCGAGGCCGCCGGCTTGTCGGGAATTCGCGCCTCCGTTCTGACCTATCTGATCGCGCTGGTGCTCGGCGTGTTCGTTCTGGCGGCGCGTTGCTGCTGCGAGCGGCCGTCATGGTGGCTGCTGGCCGTCGGCTTGAGTTCGGCCGGATGCAATATCGGTTACGTGCTGGCGATGCTGCACGGCGAGGTCATGCGCGTGCTGCTGCTGTTCTACCTCGCGCCGCTGTGGACGGTGTTGCTGGCGCGCCTGCTGCTGGGCGAGCGTGCCGGGCGCGTCGGTGCGGCGGTGATCGCGCTGTCGCTGGCCGGCGCGGCGGTCATGCTGTGGCAGCCGCGGCTGGGGCTGCCGCTGCCCGACAAGGGCGCGGAATGGCTCGGTCTCGGCGCCGGCTTCCTTTTCGCCCTGGCCAACGTGCTGATTCGCCGGACGCCGCAGCATTCGATCGAACTCAAGTCGACGGCGGTGTTCCTTAGCACGGTGGTGCTGGGCGCGGTCGCCGCGGTGTTCGAGCCGCCTGCCGCGCTCGGCGGCATGACCCCGCTTCATTGGGGGCTGGTGGCCTGTGTCGGCGTCGTGCTGCTGGTGGTCAATTTGCTGGTGCAGTTCGCGCTGGGCCACGTGCAGGCCAATCGAGCCATCGTCATTTTCATGTTCGAGCTGGCGGTTGGGGCCGTATCCGCCTGGCTGCTGGCCGGCGAGGTGATGGGATTGAAGGAATGGTTCGGTGGCGCGATGATCGTCGCTGCCAGCGCGGTCTCGGCGCGGGCTGAGGCCGCCGCCGGGCGCAGTCAGCTCGATGCGGATTCGGGCAGGACCGCCTGATAGAGCTCGTGGCTGGCGTAGGCCATCACCGGCAGCACCAGCGGAAACAGGGGCAGCAACAGGATGCTGCCGATGGTCGAGGCCGACAACAGCAGCGCCCAGCTCATGGCCGCGGTGAAATTGCCGAAGACGATGCGCACGCTGGTCACCACCGCGGCGACCAGGTCGGCGCGGCGGTCGCATAGCAGCGGCACCGAGAAGGCCGAGATCGCGAAGAGCAGCAGCGCGATCACCGCACCGGAGATCAGGCCCCAGAACATGAAGGAGGTGACGTTGGCCGCGACGGGAATCAGGTCCGCGGGGAAGATCGGGTCGCCGCCGACCATGTAGCTGTAGAGAATCGCGACGTCGGTGATGAAGATCATGAAGAGCAGGGCGCAGACCAGCGCGATGACCCAGACGGCGGCCGAGGCCCGGGCGAAGCCGGCGGCCACCGTCGCGAAGCGCACGGGCTCGCCGGCATGGGCGCCGCGGGCGATGGCGAAGAAGCCGGCGAGAAGCGCCGGTCCCACCAGCATGAAGGCGCCGGCGGCGGTGACGATGAAGGGGGTGCGGCCGGCGGCGATCAGGGCGCCGATGATGAGCGCGCCGATGACGGTGAAGATGCCGGCGTAGGCGATGCTGACCGCGCGCGTCGCATTGGCCGTGCGCCAGCCGCCCGCGAGCGCGTCGGCGATCGCTTCGAGTGTCAGCGGTCGTTCGGTCATGGCCGGTGCTCCCCCTCGTTTCCCCCGCATGCCAAGGGGGTATTTAGTGATGCTGCGTGCAATAATGGTACCAAAGCGGCGACGTTCGCTGCCGGTTGCACGGGGAGGAAGTGTTGCTCGGTACTCTGACTGGCGGTGACCTGGCCATCTGCGGCGTGATACTCGCCGTCGCCTATGTCGTGCGCGGCCTGGCCGGCTTCGGTTCCGGGCTGATCTCGATTCCGCTGCTGGCGCTGCGGCTGCCGCTGCAGGCGGTGGTGCCCCTGGTCGTGCTGCTCGACTACATCGCCTCGTTCTCGCAGAGCCTCGCCAGCCGCAGGGATGTGCGCTGGCGCGAGATGCTGCCGCTGCTGCCCTTCACCCTGCTCGGCGTGATCGCCGGCGTGCTGATCCTGAAGACGGTGCCCGCCGATGCGATGTCCCATGCGCTGGGCATCTTCGTGCTTTTCTTCGCCATATACCAGTTCTTCGGGCTGGAGGTGACGGGGGGGTATTCGAGGGCCTGGGCTGCGCTGGCCGGCAGCTCGGGCGGCCTTATCGGCACGCTGTTCGGTACCGGCGGTCCCTTCTACATCATCTATTTCCGGCTGCGCGGCCTCGACAAGAGCGAACTGCGCGCCACCTTCGCCGCGACCTTCCTCATCGACGGCAGCGGGCGCCTCGTCGGTTACGCCGCGGCGGACCTATTCACCCGCGACTTCCTGCTGACGGCGCTGGCGGCGCTGCCGGTGATGGCCGTGGCGCTCTACGTCGGCGGCCACATCCATACGCGCATCAGCCCGCGCACCTTCCAGCGCGCCATCAGCCTGCTGCTGGTCGGCAGCGGCCTGGCGCTGCTGTTCAAGTGAAGCGGTTGCGCAGCGTGCCGATGCCGTCGATGCTCACTTCGACGGTGCAGCCGGCGGGCATGGCATCGGTGCCGACCGAAGTGCCGCAGGCGATGACGTCGCCCGGCCGCAGCGTCATGTCCCGGGAGATGCGGCTGACGATCTGGCGCGGCGAGAAGAACATGTCGGCGACCGGGTAGTTCTGCTTCTCCACGCCGTCGACCAGGGTGCGCACGCGCAGGCCGTCGGCGGCGATGCCGGTCGCGATCACCGGCCCGAAGACGCCGAAGGTGTCGAAGCTCTTCGCCCGCACCCACTGCGGGAAGGAAGGATCGCTCCTGAGGATGGTCCGCGCCGTGACGTCGTTGACGCAGGTGTAGCCGAAGATGTGGCGGTCGGCCTCGTCCTCCGCGACGTTGCGGCACTCGCTGCCGATCACCACGCCGAGCTCGCCCTCGAATACCACCGGGCCGTCGTAGCCGGCCGGGCGGCGGATGTCCTCGCCGCCGGCGAGATAGCAGTTGTCGGTCTTGACGAAATAGAGCGGGTGCTCCGGGCGGGCGAGTTTTTCGACCGCGGCGCGCTCGTGGAAGTTGTTCCACAGGCCGAGCAGCTTGCCCGGCTGGCAGGGCGTGAGCAGGCGCACCTCGGCCAGCGCCAGCTCCTCGCCGGTGGGCGCCCTGGCGCCGAACAGTTCGCCCGAGTAAACACGGACGCGATCGCCGGCGAGTTCGCCGAAGAGAATGCGTTTGGCATGTTCGAAGCGCAACCAGTGGCTCATGGCGTTCTCCTTCGGGTGGGCGGCGGCTAGCCGCGGACGTTGGACTGGCTCGCGAACTCGGCGAGATCGATGCGCGGCTGCGGCTGCCAGCCCTTCTTGCGGTGTTCGGCGACGACGTTGGTGAAAATGCCGCCGCGCACGAAGAAGCGCGCGGTCAGGCGCATGAAGCGCGGTTTCACGGCCTTCGCCAGGTCGTCGAGGATGCGGTTGGTGACGTCCTCGTGGAAATGGCCCTCCTCGCGAAAGCTCCAGACGTAGAGCTTGAGGCTCTTCAATTCGACGCAGAGCTTGTCCGGCACGTAGTCGAGCGTCAGCACGGCGAAGTCCGGCTGCCCGGTCTTGGGGCAGAGGCAGGTGAACTCGGGCACTTCCATGTGGATCTGGTAGTCGCGGTGGGGTGCCGGATTGGGGAAGGTCTCGAGCGCTTTGGCTGGCTGGCTGGGCATGTTGGCGGCGTGGTATTCGAGGTCGAGGCATTATAATCCCCGCCTTTCGTCCAGCCCCCATCCTTCCGCGTGCGCCTCACCAAGCTCAAGATCGCCGGTTTCAAATCCTTCGTCGAGCCGACCACCGTCGTCTTCCCCAGCCAGCTGGCCGGCGTCGTCGGCCCCAACGGCTGCGGCAAGTCGAACATCATCGATGCCGTGCGCTGGGTGCTGGGCGAGTCCAAGGCCTCGGAACTGCGCGGCGAGTCGATCCAGGACGTGATCTTCAAGGGCTCGGGCGGGCGCAAGGAAGTCTCGCGCGCCAGCGTCGAGCTGTTCTTCGACAATGCCCAGGCCCGCGCCGCCGGCCAGTGGTCGCAGTACGCCGAGATCACGGTCAAGCGCGTGCTCGACCGCGAGGGCAATTCCAACTACTACATCAACAACCTGCACGTCCGCCGCCGCGACGTCATCGACCTCTTCCTCGGCACCGGCCTCGGCCCGCGCGCCTACGCCATCATCGGCCAGGGCATGATCTCGCGCATCGTCGAGGCCAAGCCCGACGAACTGCGCTTCTTCCTCGAGGAGGCCGCCGGCGTCACCAAGTACAAGGAGCGGCGCAAGGAGACCGAGAACCGGCTCGAGGACGCGCGCGAGAACCTCGCCCGCGTCGACGACATCCGCAACGAGCTCGACAGCCAGATCGGGCGCCTCGCCACCCAGGCCGAGGTGGCCAGGCAGTATCACGGTCTCCACGGTCAGCTGGCGCATCAGCAGAACCTGCTGTGGCTGAAGAAGCGCAACGACGCCCGCGCCGATGCCGAGCGCTATGCCCGCCAGGTCGGCGAAGCCGAGAACCGCGTCGAGGCCGAGACCGCCCGGCTGCGCGAGGTCGAGGCCAGGGTCGAAGCTTCGCGCGAGGCCCATTTCGCGGCCTCCGACGCGCTGCATGGGGCGCAGGCGGAAATGTACGCGGCCAACGCCGAGGTCAAGCGGCTCGAGTCCGAAATCAACCATGTGCGCGATTCGCGCGTGCGCCTCGAGACGCGCCTGGCGCAGCTCGACGTCGAACACGGCCACTGGTCGGGGGAACTGCGCCGCGTCGAGGAAGAGGAATTCCGCTGGAAGTCGCTGCTGGAGAACTCGCGCGAGCGGGCCATGACCGCCGGCGCACGCCACGAGGAAGCCGCCGCGCGCCTGCCCGAGGCCGAGAACGACGTGCAGCTCGCCGGCCAGCAGGTGGCCGAGGCGCGCAAGGCGCTCAACGAGGCCGAGCAGGGCGTGCGCCTGGCCGAGGCCGACCGCGGCCACGCCGTCCGTGCGCTCGACAACCTGGCCCAGCGGCGGACCCGCCTGGAGCAGGAACGCGCCGCGCTCGGCCAGCCCGATCCGGTCGAACTCGCCGCGGCGCAGGAGGCCGAAGCCCGCGCCGAAGAAGAACTGGCGCTGCAGCAGCAGCGCCTTGCCGATTTGCAGCAGAAGCTGCCGGCGTTGGAGGCGGCCTTGCGCGGCGCGCGCGAGCGCCTGCAGGGGGCGCACCGCCTGGTGACCGAAAGCCGCGCCCGCCACGACGCCCTGCAGCAACTGCAGAGCAAGGTGCAGCAGAGCGGCGAGATCGGTGACTGGCTCAAACGGCAGAACCTGGCCGACGCTCAGCCGCTGTGGCGTGCGATCCAGGTCGAGGCCGGCTGGGAAACGGCCGTCGAGGCGGTGCTGCGCGAGCGGCTGGCGGCCCTGGCGACCGACGCGGCGACGGCGCAGCATGCGCTCGCCGTGCCGCCACCGCAGACTTTTGCGCTGGCCCTGCCCGACGATGCGCCGGCACGGCCCGCTCCGGAAAACTCGCTGCGCGGCAAGGTGCGCTGCGACGACCCGCGCTGGGCGGCGGTGCTCGACGACTGGCTGGCGGATGTCGCCTGCGCCGCCGGCGCCGACGAACTGGCGGCGGCGACCGGCGGCATCAGGGTCAGCCGCGAAGGGCATTTGCGTTCGAAGCATGGCTTGACGCTCTACGTGCCCGATGCCCGCATCCACGGCGTCATCGAGCGCCAGCGCGAGATCGAGGAACTGGTGGCGCTGATCGAGTCGCGCGAGCTGGAAGAGGAAGCCGCGCGCGAGGCGCAGCAGGAGGCCGAGCGGCAACTGGCCGAGGGCCA
>Ga0208980_10002428_pt1 | contig 11318 bp, 7 predicted proteins | sample WetSurMetagenome_3_FD_187993 | JGI IMG/M metagenome (GOLD analysis project Ga0208980, IMG submission 187993) | Wetland microbial communities from Twitchell Island in the Sacramento Delta, sample from surface sediment Aug2011 Site A1 Bulk (version 2) | ecosystem: Environmental > Aquatic > Marine...
ATTTTATCAAGTTTGTGCTGGGAGTTAAGATAGCTTTCATTTATTAACTTATAATTCAAGATAAGCCTCTCTGCTTCAACTCTTTGCGTTGTCAGAACGATTGTTTCTTTAGCTATTGCCTGATTGAAGGAAATAATTCCCATATTATCAAGAACATTCATTGAATCGAGAAAAACTTGCTCAGGAATTAATAATTTATTGACAAGACTCGAAAAAGAAATTTTGACAGGTGAAGTAAAAATATTGCTGCCAAATTCACGAAGAAGTGTAATAAGAATATTTGATAATTCCGGGTATATAGAGTTTTGAATAAAATGTCTTAATTTATCTTTGCCAATCAATATCTGTATCGAATCTTGCTTATCGTATTCAGATATTTTCCGTAGATATCCGGAATTCTCCAGATATTTTAGTGCTGAATGAAGTAGTCCCGATGAAATTTCAATGCCCAGGTATTTTGAAATGTAGTCTCTATCAACAATAAGCTCTTTGTCAGGTGTGCTCCCAACCGCTATGCGGTTATAATCGCAAACAGCTTTATAAACTTTTTGAATCAGCTCTTTATTAGGATGAGAATTTGATATAAAAAAGTTCTGGATTGCAAGATCTGATTCATGGTGAAGTAAATAGCAATAAGATTCCTTCCCATCGCGTCCGGCTCTTCCGATTTCCTGATAATAGCTTTCAATTGAGCCGGGAGTATTGTAATGAATAATTAATCTAATGTCAGACTTGTCTATTCCCATTCCGAAAGCGTTTGTTGCTGCAATGATTTCTGTTCTGCCCTGAATAAATTCCTCCTGAACTCTTCTTCTTTCAGGTGAAGTTAATCCGGCGTGGTAATAATTGCAGTGAATACCTTTTATATTCAGTAATTCTGCAGCTTCCTCAGTTTTTTTTCGTGAAGAAGTATAAATGATCGCGGGTCCATCTATTTCTCTCAAAAGTTCAAGACACTTCTCTTTTTTCTTCCTGGTATGAAGCACTCTGATGTTAAGATTTTCCCGTTCGAATCCTCGTACAAATATTTTTGAATCCTTAAAGCCAAGCTGTAAAACAATGTCTTCTCTTACCTCCGGAGTAGCCGTTGCAGTGAAAGCAGAAACTTTTTTCACGCCTATGTGATTTATAAATTCTTTTATTTTTAAGTAGCTTGGTCTGAAGTTATGTCCCCATTCACTTATGCAATGCGCTTCATCAACAAAAAGGTTTTTAGGTTTTAATTCTTTTATTCGTTCAGCGAACTTTAAGTTTTCTGCTTTTTCAGGTGCAAGGTAGAGGAGCTTAATGCTGCCGAGATTAATTTTATTCAAAACTTCTTCTGTTTCTAAAAAACTCATTGAACTATTTATAAAAGCGGCGACTTCATTTCTTTTGTTTAAGACGTCAACTTGGTCTTTCATCAGCGCAATAAGTGGCGAGATTACGATTGAAAAATTTTCCGACATAAGTGCGGGTATCTGGTAACAAATAGATTTTCCAGCACCCGTAGGAAGCACTACCAGAACGTTGTTATGATTGAGGACTGCTTCAATTATTTCAAGCTGACCCATCCGGAAATTATCATAACCGAAGAATTCTTGTAGTATTTTAAGAGGGTTATTCAGAGTCGGCATCGTATTTGTTTGTTATTTCTTAGCCTTGGACTTATTTTTAACCAAGATATAATTTGAATAATGATAATTATTCCTTTCACTTAAAATATATTCAAAAAATCAATTCAGATCATTACCTACAATATAATTTCACCTAAGATTTAAACAATCAGGAGTTTTCCTTATGAAAGTATTTTTTTATTTGATTCTTCTTTTACTAATAACGAGCTACAGTTTTCCTCAAACCTCATACACGGACATACTCATTGAGAATTCTGTTTACTCTGAGGCTCCGCCTGAGATACAGCAAACGAAACCATTTATTCGGCAAAGGTGGTTCTTTGAGCAGAGAGCTTATCCAAATAATTTTATTCCTGCTGATGCTTATGCGAATGCGATGTATCAACGTGATGCACTGAGACAGCAGAATGGTAACAAAATGCTTAATATAAATTGGGTTAGCCTTGGGCCAACACCTGGCTATTATTTCAGCTATGGGAACATTTCTTCGCGGATTGTAACAGGAGCTTTCAATCCAATTAATCCAAGTACAATTTATATTGGACCGGCTAATGGTGGTGTGTGGAAATCAACCGATAATGGGGTTAACTGGACACCCTTAACCGATGATCAACCTTCGATGTCCATGGGTGCAATTGCTATCGATCCGACTAATCCAAATATTATATATGCAGGAACTGGCGAAGCCACATATAGCGGTGCTTCCTATTATGGAAGAGGATTACTAAAATCCACAGACGCCGGTAATACCTGGCAGCATATTACAAGCGGATTACCATCGTCATCTTATTTTTCGAGAATTAAAATTCGTCCGAATCATCCAAATGAGATTTTAGCTGCGCTTGGCTCTGCTGGTTTATATAAAAGCACTAATAATGGAATAAACTGGACAACATTAATCAGTGGAAGGTGTGATGATGTTATCTTCACATTTACAGGTGATACTGCTTTTGCTGTTGGATCTGGAGTTGGTTTTAGAAGATCAGTAGATGGTGGACAAACTTTTACAACTTTTGGAACTGGTTTAGGAACTGGAGTAAGAACTCATTTTGACCTTTGCCTATCCCAGCCGGCTTTTATGTATGCTTCAGTGCACGTGAGTGGTAATGTTAATCTTTTTAAATCAACCGATTATGGCGCAAACTGGAGTCAGCTGACAACTTCATCTGCGTTTCAAAGCCAGGGAGGACAGGCATGGTATGATTTATATTGCAGAGTTAGTCCGGTTGATCCAAATCTAGTATTTGTCGGAACAATTGATGTATGGCGCTCGACTGATGGTGTCAATTTTTCTAACATTACAAATGGTTATTCTGGTGGCTACGTTCACGTTGATCAGCATTTTTTATTTTTCCATCCGACCAATCCAAATACTATTATGGTTTGCAATGATGGAGGAATCTGGTTATCAATTAATAACGGAAATTCTTTCACAAACCTTAATCAGAATCTGACATTAACCCAATTTTACAGGATAGCTGCTAGTCCGTTTACACCTAGCAGAATATTAGGTGGCACACAGGATAACGGAACCCAACAAACTTATTCAGCATTAAACTGGGCTGCTGCTTATGGCGGCGATGGAGGAGAAGTTTGTTTTAATCCGTTCAATTCCAGTTTTATACTTGGTGAAACACAAAACGGCGGAATTTTTCGAACCACAAATGGAGGCAGTTCTTGGAATAGTGCAACGAGTGGAATAGGCACAGGCGAAAATGTATCGTGGGTTGCACCTATAATTGCTCATCCAACGACTGACGGAACTTTTTATACAGCCAGACAGAGGGTTTATAGCTCAACAAATAATGGCGGAAACTGGACAGCTGTTTCAGGAAATGTGAACGGATCAAGTGCGGTTAGAGAAATGGCAATAAGCAAATCGAATCCTTCAATTCTTTATGCAACCACAGGCAGCAGTATTTTTCTTTCAACGGATGGTGGTGCTACATTTACAAATAAAACAAGCGGACTTCCGGCAAGAACAATAACATCAATTAATATTCATCCTAATGATGAAAATATTGCATTGTTAACTTTCTCAGGTTTCAGCACTAATAAAGTATATAAGACAACTGATATGGGTAACACATGGTTTAGCATTAATGGCAATCTTCCTGATTCGCCTGTTAATGACGGTCTTATTTATACTTACGATGCACTACATCCTAATACGTATTTTGTTGCGACTGATATTGGTGTATTCTTAACCCAAGACAACGGAGCTAACTGGGTAGAACTTCCAAACAATCTTCCTAATACAGTTATTATGCATCTTGATTACTCTCATTCTAACCAAATGTTAAGGGCAGGAACACATGGCCGAGGAGTTTATGAAGCGTTTATTGATTTTACTATTCCGGTTGAGCTTTCATCATTTACAGCAAAGACAGGTGTAAATACAGTTTTATTGAACTGGAGTACTGCAACAGAAACAAACAACAATGGTTTTGAAGTTGAAAGAAAACTGAAAAATCAGGAATGGGTGACTATTGGTTTTGTGCAGGGTAAAGGCACAACTACTGAAATCCAGAATTACAATTATGTTGACGATTATTCCTTATTACCTTATGAAGGAACTGTCTTATACAGGTTGAAGCAAATCGATTATAACGGTTCTTATGAATATTCAGAACAATTGGCAGTAAACCTGACTTTTATTCCTTCGGATTATTATGTATCACAAAATTATCCGAATCCATTCAATCCATCTACAACAATTAAATATACTTTACCTGTTGAAAGCTTCGTAAAAATTAATATCTACAATGCACTTGGTGAAATAATTGAAGAACTAGTCTCTAAAGTTCAGAATTCAGGAAATTATGAAGTAACCTGGAATGCTCAGAATTATTCTTCAGGAATTTATTACTATTCATTTGATGTAAACAGTACTGATGGTTCTCAATCTCACAGGGAAATGAAGAAAATTGTATTCCTGAAATAAAAATAAAATGAAGAATACTCTAATTGACGGGGTGCAGAGTTTTGCACCCTTTTTTATTTTTAGCTGATTTTAAATTCATCCATGATTTTTGACTTACCTTGTCATAATGCATCAATTTTTCTACTGTTAAAACATCAATAATATCGTTAATTTTAGACAGTCTTTTTTTATTAATATATAAATACTATTACTATACAAACATCAATGACTATCCCCATAGATAAGCATACAAAAAACTCTCAAAAGAAAAAATTATAAAGGTTTCTTAAATGCCAGTAAAAGAATTAAAACTTGAAGATTTATTAAAGTCTTCTCCAAAAGTGGATGATCAGGATTCAGTAAAAGAGATTGCCATCATCGGAGCAGGAGTAATGGGGCAGGGAATGGCCCAGACAATTTCTGCAGCAGGTATGGATGTGTTACTCATTGAAAAAAATGATAAAAAATTAAAACAATCCAAAGCAATGCTTTCAGAATATATAGATCGTGAAATAAATCGTTGGGCGATGACAAAATCTGAAAAGAAGTCGATACTAAGTCGTATCATTTGGGATACGACATTTGATAAAATTGCCGATCGTGATTTAATAATTGAGGCTGTAGATGAAGATTTCGATTTAAAGGTAACTATCTTTTCCCAGCTGGATAAGAAAGCAAAGAAAGATTGTATTTTTGTATCGAACACTTCCACACTCAGCTTAACTAAAATTGCAGAAACAACCAGCAGACCGGATAAAATGATTGGACTTCACTTCTTAAATCCTGTTCCAAAAATACCCGTTGTCGAAGTCGTTAAATGCTTGCATACATCCAATGAAACGATAGCAAAAGTTAAAACCTTTGTTTCAAACATTGGAAAAACTCCTGTGGAAGTTTATGAATATCCCGGCTTTGTTACCACGCGGGCAATTGTTCCGTTGCTGAATGAAGCAATGCATATATTGATGGAGGAAATAGCAACCGCAAAGGATATTGATACGGCAATGAAGTTAGGCTATAACTTCCAGATGGGACCGCTTGAAATGGCTGATAGTATGGGTTTGGATGAAGTTCTGGCATGGATGGAAACTCTCTGGCAAACTTTGGGTGAAGCCAGATACCGTGCTTGCCCAATTTTACGAAAACTTGTTCGTGAGCGAAAACTCGGGAAAAAGAGCGGTGAAGGTTTCTACAAATATGATGAACACGGGAATATAATCGCCTAATTTTTTTCACAATTAAAATCAGAAAGTAAAATGAAAGTTCTAGTACTGAATTGCGGTAGTTCTTCAATTAAATATCAATTCATAGAAACAGAAAACGAAACTGCACTTGCTAAAGGCATTGTCGATCGGATAGGCATGAGCGGAGCTGTATTGTCTCACTCAAGGCACGATGGAGACAGCATAAAAATAGCAGGTGAAATTCTGGATCATCAAATCGCAATTGAATATGTGGTTGCGATATTGTTAAGCCCTACTCATGGTGTAATTAAAGATATTAATGAAATTGAAGCTGTTGGTCATCGGGTAGTTCATGGCGGCGAATCTTTTAGCGGTTCGGTTTTGATAAACGATGAAGTAATTAAAGTTTTACAGGATAATATTGAACTTGCACCGCTTCATAATCCACCAAACATAAAAGGTATTCAAGCTGCAACGAGGCTACTGCCTGATGTCCGCCAGGTTGGAGTATTTGATACGGCTTTTCATTCAAAGATGCCGCCGCGTTCCTATCTATATGGGATTCCATATGAACTTTACAAGAAGTATAAAATAAGGAGATACGGTTTTCATGGAACCTCACATCTTTTTGTCTCAAGGAAAGCCGCTGAGCTGCTTGGTAAAGATATTAGCCAGCTAAAAATTATTACTGCCCATCTTGGAAATGGATGCAGTATGGCTGCTGTTGACAAAGGTGATTCGGTCGATACAACGATGGGTTTTACTCCGCTGGAAGGACTGTTAATGGGTACAAGAAGCGGTGATCTTGATCCATCACTGATTTTATATATAATGGGAAAAGAAGGTTTATCTCTTAATGAAGCAGGTACTCTTCTTAACAAACATTCAGGTTTGATTGGTATTAGCGGAGAGAGCAGCGATATGCGCGAAATTCTTGCTTCGGTTAAAGACGAACAAAAGAGGGCGATATATGCTTTTGAAATATTCTGTTATAGGATTAAAAAGTACATTGGTGCTTATACAGCTGCTATGGGTGGTTTAGATGCACTCGTTTTTACAGGCGGTATTGGTGAAAATGCAACTGAAGTAAGAGAAGAAGTTTGTAAAAATATGGACTTTCTGGGGATAAATTTGGATCGGCTTAAAAATGAAAACCGTGAAATGGTAATTTCCGATAGCTCCTCAAAAGTGAAGGTTTTTCGTATTCCAACCAATGAAGAGTTAGTGATTGCAATGGATACTGCAAAAATAGTCGGTGAGCTTGTTCATAAATTAGAATAAATACTTTATTTTAATTCCTGCCAATCAATATATCTTTAATTTTACTTCAGAGGTAAACTATGGATACCGGATTACAGGACAAAATTGTTCTCATTACTGCTTCAAGTATGGGAATTGGAAAAGCAATTGCTGAGATGTTTGCTGAAGAAGGTTGTAAGGTTGCCATCTCTTCTCGTTCGAAAGAAAATTTAATTTCAACTGCTGCTGAACTAAAAGAGAAATACAACGTTGAACCATTCTGGTCTGTTTGTGATCTGAATAAACAAAAAGATATTGAGAATACTTACAGTGCAGTTAACGCTCATTTTGGAAATATAGATATACTGGTTAATAATTGCGGCGGGCCGGTCCCTGGTTTATTCCAGCAGCTTGAAGAGGAGGATTGGAATAATGCTTATGAACAGGTACTTCTTAGTGCTATCAGATTTTCGAGATTAGTTTTGCCTGGCATGATGGGCAACAATTGGGGACGGATAATAAACCTCACTTCAATCTCAGTTAAGCAGCCAATTGATAATTTGATTTTATCTAACTCCCTTCGAGCAGGAGTAACAGGATTCACCAAATCATTGAGCAATGAAATTGCTAAGTTCAATATTACTGTTAACAATGTTGCACCTGGGATGACTTTAACAGGACGCTTGTACGAACTCGCCGTAGTAGAAGCAAAAGAAAAAGGAAAGTCGCATGAAGAAATTCTTGTCGAAATGGCAAAGCGGGTTCCGTTGAATCGGCTAGCAAGACCTGAGGAGATCGCCTCCGTAGTAGTCTTTCTTGCGTCAAAACAAGCAAGCTATGTAACCGGCGTTACTATTCAGGTTGATGGCGGATATACAAAAAGTGTTTATTAATTTTTTCAAATAAATATGAAACAACAAATAGAGATAATCGTTGCTCCCGAAAAGATTTACGAAGAAAGTTTTCTTCGCTATATCGCATCAAGAAAATTGGGTATTAGACAAGAAGAAATTACTGCCATTGTTCCTGTTCGCAGATCTGTCGATGCCCGAAAGGCTCCTGTTTTTCATTTGATGGTTGATGTTTACGTTGGTGAACCTCCCGCTAAGGATAAACCGAAGTACATTTATAATCCAGTCGATGGTAAGAAGAAAGTTATTGTTGTCGGATTTGGACCTTCAGGAATATATGCCGCACTCCATTTGATTGAGCTTGGTATTAAACCAATAGTTCTTGAAAGAGGAAAAGATGTACAGACAAGGAGAAGGGATTTACGTTCACTTCAGCGTGAGCGGCTTGTCAATCCTGATTCTAACTATTGTTTTGGAGAAGGAGGAGCCGGCACATACAGTGACGGTAAGCTTTATACTAGAGCTGTTAAAAGAGGCAATGTTTCCAAAATATTAGAAATTCTTATTCAGCACGGGGCCCATCCGGATATTTTAGTTGACACTCACCCTCACATTGGCTCAAATAAATTGCCAAAGATAATAGCGGCTGTACGACAAACGATCTTAGATTCAGGAGGGGAAATACACTACGATTCGAGGGTAACTGATTTTATTATAAATAATAACACAATTAAGGGTGTGGTTGTTAATACAAATGAGGAATATCTCGGAGATGCTTTAATACTTGCAGCAGGTCATTCAGCCAGGGATATATTTTATATCCTCCACAAAAACAAAATTAAAATTGAAGCAAAACCTTTTGCTATGGGTGTAAGGATAGAGCATCCTCAGCCGCTAATAAATGAAATTCAATATCATACAAAGATAAAACCTGAAAACCTGCCCACTGCAAACTATAGCCTTTCAAGCAATATTGATGGGGCAGGAGTTTATTCGTTTTGCATGTGTCCGGGAGGGCTCATTGTTCCCGCAATGACCGCACCTGATGAAATTGTTGTAAACGGAATGTCAATGTCAAAAAGAGATTCACCCTTTGCTAATTCAGGTTTGGTTGTTGAAGTAAAAGAGAACGAATGGACTAATGAAGATGAGGGTTCTCCTTTCGGTGCATTAAAGCTTCAGCAAAAACTTGAACAGCATGCTTTCAAGCTCGCAGGATTTTCTTTATCTGCACCAGCACAGAAAGCAACTGATTTTGTTGAAGGGAAGTACTCTCAGAAATTACCGAAAACATCTTATATACCGGGGGTGACTTCTGCCAGACTTGATGAAGAACTTCCTGCTTTCATTGTTAAAAGACTTAAGAAGGCTTTAAAGGATTTCAACAAAAGAATGTGGGGCTACCTTTCTGATGAAGCTGTTTTAGTTGGAGTTGAAAGTCGGACAAGTTCGCCAATCAGAGTGCCAAGGGACAGAGAAACTTTTATGCATGTTGACTTAAAAGGATTATTTCCATGTGGTGAAGGTGCTGGTTATGCCGGTGGAATTGTTTCGTCTGCAATTGACGGCGAAAATTGTGCAGAGGCGGTAAGTAAATTTCTAAAATAAAAAATCAACCCGAACCAAAGTTGATTCGGGCTGAATTCAAGTATCTGTTAGGAGGCTGCAAAACAGATACTTTTCAAGATATTTTCGATGGCTGAATGCTTATGCAGCTTTTACTGCTTCCTGAACTTTATTAAACTCCGCAAGTATTTCAATTTTGACTTCATTGCTGACTACAACTCCGCCTGCTTCAGTTAGTGCATTCCACTGAAGACCATAGTCAAATCGATTGAGCTTTCCACGAACTTCAAAACCCGCAACCTGACTTCCGCCAAAACCTGCAACAGTACCATTGTAAATGACATCGAGAGTAATTTCTTTGGTAACGCCGCGTAAAGTTAGATTACCTGTTACCTCCAATTCGTGATCGGAAATTTTCTTAATTGATTTTGAAATAAAAGTCATCTTCGGATGCTTCTCAGCATCAAAAAAGTCGGCTGATTTCAAATGACCGTCACGCTGTTCGTTTTTAGTATCTATGCTGTTTATGTCTGCTTCGAAATTAATCTTTGCATCGCTGAAATCTTCTTTGTTAGTTTCGATTGTAGCATCGAACTTGCTGAAATGACCTGTAACGGTTGAAACTACAAGATGCTTTACTTTGAAGTTAATTTCAGAATGTGCCGGATCTATTTTCCATGTTTTCATTGTGTTTTCCTTTCTATTTATTGATGTTTTGTTTTATTAAATATCTATAACAAAAATATTCTAACGGGAGTTCCATCGCATTCACGTAGGGTAAAAAATACAATTAACATACGGTAATACTTAGGTTTTTTAGGTCATGCTGAACTTGCCGCCTTTGGCGAGCCTCGCTTTCAGCGGGTTTCAGCATCTTGTTTCATTATGGAGATTCCGAAATAAATTCGGAATGACTGTAAGTAAATAACTACTTCTGTGTTATCTCTTTGCGTATTCTGCTGAGGGATTGGGGGGTAATGCCAAGATAGGAGGCGATTTGGTTTTGCGGAACCTGTTCAAATAGTTTTGGATATGTTTTGATGAATTTGAGATATCTGTCTTCTGCGGAAGTGCTTAGCGAATCAACTATTCTCTGGCGTGTAGCAATATAATTTCCTTCCAACAGCAACCGGAAAAATTTTTCCATTTTCGGGCAAGCGTCAAGCATTTTGTCTCTTGATGATTTCTCGAGCAGAAGAATTTCTGAATCCTGTAATGCATCAATATTATAAGTTGCAGGTAATCCGGAAAGGAAACTATTCAAATCCGAAACCCACCAATCTATAATAGCAAACTGAATTATGTGCTCTGCACCTTTATTATCTATAGTATATTCGCGCAGGCAGCCGGAATTCACAAATCCTATGTTTCTGCAAACCTCTCCCTCATGGAGTAGAAACTGTTTCTTTCTAAGTTTTTTCGAAATGAAGTATTTTGTACAAACATCAAACTCTTCATCTGTGAGATGCACTCTTTTTTCAATATGTGCGCGAAGTAATGTAAACATTTTATTGCAAAGTTAATGAAGCAGCTTAGAAAATTATTATAAAGGATTTTTAATTAAGAATTTTCAGCTCTGCAAGAATTTCATAAACAATTTCTTTTCTTGCATTTGCAAAATCTTTGTTATCATAATCTTTAGTTTGAATGCAGTTAGCAAAGTAATATACATCATCATCTTTTTCGATATAACCAACAAACCAGCCAATATTAGTGTCATCCTGTTCACCCCAACCGGTTTTTGCCCTTACAACATAGCTTAAAGTATCCTTTGCAATCATTATATTTTTTACAATATCAATTGATCTTTTAGAAAAGGGAAGTTTGTTATCGCGAAGTCTCACTAAAAAATCAATCTGCTGTTCAGGAGTTATACGAAGTCCACCTGTTAACCAGAACTGGTCAATACCACCTGAAGTGTCCGCATTTCCATAGTTTG
>Ga0208980_10002429_pt1 | contig 11316 bp, 23 predicted proteins | sample WetSurMetagenome_3_FD_187993 | JGI IMG/M metagenome (GOLD analysis project Ga0208980, IMG submission 187993) | Wetland microbial communities from Twitchell Island in the Sacramento Delta, sample from surface sediment Aug2011 Site A1 Bulk (version 2) | ecosystem: Environmental > Aquatic > Marine...
TGTATTTTTGTAACTATTAACCCATTGTTATTCATTATTTCACCAAACTCTGCAAGTGAACGATAAACATTATCCCAATTTATATGCGCAGCTTTAGTTCTTTGTGCTTTGTATCCATCATTTTCTTCTATCTTTACCGTTCTTCGCCAAGATTTATCATCCAATGCAAATATGATACGAGATGGATTAATGAGACGAACTATGTATGAAACGTCCACTGCGATTTTACGCATAAGCTGATCTACTTCAGATTGAGAATCGAATGTGTATTGTTTAGATCCATATCCACCTACAATGAACATAGAACGATGAGCGATGTTGTTTAAGTCAAATATTAAGTTTGTCATATTTTATTTTATTTCTTTTTAAATTGTTCTGCATGATCCCGTAATAATTTAGCACCCAATATAATTGTTTCCTCGGCTGAAGGCTGTAATGCACCCTTTGATAATGCAACAATATGTTGTGCCATTGCTTTTATTTCTTCGTCTGTAGGTTTATAATCCTGAAGTGCAAGGATTTCATTAGCAACTTTTGAATATTTATAAGGAAATAAAGCAGGTGATGAATCATCTTTAAAAAATTCATCATTAGAATCAAGTATTTTAATTATCTGCTCTCGTTTCATTTTATCTCTTTTTTTAAGTTGGTTGATCTTATTCTATTTTAGAACAGATTAAACGGGTTGAATCATCACATATTGAACGTGAATAATTGCGTTGAAAATCATTTATCCAGTCTTCTGTTTTATAACACATTGGAAATGTATCAATAGTTACTATTGTAGTGTAATCATTTATTTTATCATATTCTGTGTATACACATTGCCAACAATAATCTTCTTTCGTACAGGATAGAAGTATTATTAACAATATTGTAAATATTAGTTTCATATTGTTAATTTGTTAATTATTTCTTTTTTCTTGCCGGTTTGTTTTATTCCTTCCATAAATCTATCACACAAAACCATATGTCTATCAGGTATCCAATTTCTTAAATCCAAATCATCTATGGCTACCCAAAAATATGGTTTTATTTTATCAACATGCTCTAATATTTCCTTTGCTCTATTTTCTTCAAGTAATTGCATATTTGAAAATTTAACAGAAGGTGTTATATCCATTGGTGCCTTTTTAATGTGGGCAAATTCTGTGAAAATTTCTTTAAGATCTTCTAATTTATAATGTAATTTCCAATCCGATGATATTACAATTTCTGCATTGGTTACATCAAGTATCTCATTTAATATAGATACGGCCTTAGCGTTAAAGCGGTGGACATAACCCCACTTTGTGAGCTTTGGATGTATTTCACTTCCTAAAGATAAAACTCCGTCAATATCAAGATAGATGAATTTACGCATGTTTATTAGTATTCCATTTCTACTTTTAACCAAATTGTCAACGTGTTTGTATCGAGATTAAAAATTGGATCAGCTATAACTTTCCAAGCTTTTTTCTCTGCCATGACAAAACTATCTTTATATAAATAAATAAGTTCGTCAAAAGTTTTAATTACAATGCTATTTTGCGCATCAAAAAATTCGGTTTTCATTTATCGGTTTGTTTTAATGTGAAAATATGTAATATTACCTAATTCTGTAATGTCGATGATTTTGAAATTATGATTATCAAATAATTTAAGTACTCTTTTTCTGGACAAATAATGATTAGTTTTAAGAGCCATTTTATTAATTGCCCAATCAATAATAGGTATTTTTTTAAAAACATTATCTTTATAAATTTTATTGTCTCTAAAACATCCTATAAAATTAGCAGTTGGAGAAAGAACCTTTTTAACATTACCTAAAAATTTATTAATATCTGTTACTTTATTAAGTTCTTTAACCTGAATTATATTTTTAACTTTTCTAAGTTCATTAAAATCATAATAATAATGATGTACAGAAGATAATATAATAGTATTGTCTTCATCATTTAAATTCAACATATTCAAATAGTAAAAGAAATTTTCACCATTTGTATTAAATGCCGTTCGATAAGTTGCATCATTTTTATCAAAATTTCTAATCATTTCTTTAATACCACTTGTATTGCTCATGACATTGGTTTTATTGGAGTAAATATAATCAAAATTCTTGACAGAAAAAAATTATTTGCCGTTATATTTTGCTTTTAATCTCTCATATTCGTATCTATCACGTTGTTCTTCAAGTTCTTCATCTCTCTTTTTATTTGCATCTTCTGTTGTAATACGTGTTAAGTATTCTTCATCTGTTTCTTCTCTTTTACGAGTTACGATTAGTTTTAACACATCTTGTTCATCTAAATCTTCAAAATCTTGTTCCCATGATAATCCTACAACAATATCTGTTGGTACTGGCCCTGGTGTATGTATAAGTTCTTGCCATGTACATAATTCATCACCGAATAAAGTTTGAGGTCTTAGAGATACAGGTACACTAAATCTTAGTGTATCTTCTATCATTTTCTTAGGTCTTACAGCTAAAAAGGCTTTTGAAATCATTTTATTAGAAGTGTTTGTATAACAATACTATGGTATTCTTCCGGAGTTTCCTTTAGATCACAAACGATTTTATAAGGAACATCTACACAAATATAACCTTTAATTTGACATATTCTATTAATCTCAATAATAGAAGAACTTTCAACTGTCAATTTTGTATTTGGGTCTTCGATGTTTATCATGAGTTTATTATTATTTGAATTTTATATACACAACTAAGTAAAGTTATAAGTGGATCTATCACTAAAGTTCTTTGAGCCTGATGTTCAGCAACTGCTATAATTATCATAGGTACCTTATCTACTTTATTTGGAGCATTTGATTTAATATATTCTATTAAATCTTCACCTAAAGCATTAAGTGCATTGTCAATTTCCGAAGCATATTGGCCTACAATAAATTTATAGTTTTCATAAGGTTTATCCGGCTTTCCCAAACAAAGTTTGTAAAGGTCTTCGTAATCAAAATTTATATTGAAATTCTTTTCATTTAATTCCTTAATTCCCTGAAGATAAAAACTTTGAAGCTTATTCATAAGCCTTCTCATATCAGGAAATTCGTTGTTGACAAATTCATGAAGAATTTCAGGTGTGTAAGCTATCTTTATCGCATTTAAAATTAAAGCTATTCTCTTTTTATATTCACTTAAAAGATAATCTTTTTCTTCATTATTTATTGCATCATATGATATGCAATTAAATCTTGATAACACACCGTCTGGAATCTTATTAATATAATTGGTTGAAGCAATGAAACGAGCCATATGAGCATACTTCTCAATAGGAACTTTTATAGCATCAAAGAATGCATTGCTTGCGCCATCAAATTCATCAAATATAACACATTTAAGTTTCTCTTTACCCTCTTCTAATGACATCACAGAACAAAATCGTGAGACCTTGTTTCTTATAATATCAATATTTGCTTCTTCTCGGGCATTAATGTATAAATTTGTATGATTTTTTGCCAATATGAATAAAGTACTCGTTTTACCTGTACCTGGACTGCCATATAACAAAAGATTTTGAACTAACCCTCTTGATAGTTCAGACTTTATTCTATCTGGTACTATTAGAGTTGAAAAATCCTTTGGACGAAACTTTTCTGAAAATAGTTGTGTTACGACATTACTCATGAATATACTTTTAGGTATTGTATGTACAAATAATGATATTGTTTTTTAAAATAGTGTTAATTAACACTGAATTTCAGTGGTAGTTCCATCATCAAGTTTAACCACAGCTCTTGAATCTTCAAGCCAGGCAACTATAACACCTTCAAATCGTTCACCAGTTAAATTTAACCAATGAATTCTTTCGCCTATTTGACATGCATAATCAATGTACGGAAGCTTTTTAATAGTCTTTTTAGTAGAATTTTCCATCTTTGTGATTTATATTTAGTTAATGCCATTTTAATTCTTTCATTATGATTGAATGCCCAATCGTATTCAGGCAAATCTATTTCTTTTATAGGAATCCATTTTAATTTTTCAATTTCTTTATCATGATATAATTCTATTTCTTTAGGTAAAAATTTAAATTTATATACAAGACAATAATTCATTGCTATGTTCTGACGGTTTTCATCTGGCTCTGTTTTAACAAAGAATGCTTCTCTATTATTATCAAATAATAATTCATCATTATAATTATCTACATTAAAGGAAGTTTCTTCATAGAGTTCTCTTCGTAAACAATTCCAACCATTTTCATTATAGTCTATATATCCGCCAGGAGCTACCCATTTTCCTGGAGCGTCAGCCATAATCATAGATCTTTTTTCTCCAAGAACATATATTTTACGTTTACATTTTGCCAATACAATGCCTACAACAGCTACTGAGCGAGATTCCCATAATTCATAGCCTTCTCCTATGCCGGTTTGAATATAATGTGATCTATTAGGCCTATTTTTAAATGTGGGCTTCATTATTTTTTCGTTATATGATGTAGTATTTCAGCGATCATTTTTTCTTCACTTATACGATCTTCAAGATTAAGCATATCAGATGGATCACCTTCTTCTTCCGATCCATAAGCGCATTTCTCTTTTGTGTTCCAAACATTTCTATCTTCTGGTATGTAGGCTCTTAGTTTACCATCACCCCAATAAAAAATGAAACATACGGGGAATTCCCAATCTCAACCTGCCTGTGCAAAAAATATATGAAATCCTGAAGCAATTTCTTTATGACCAACAGGATAATCTGCATATCCTTCTTTTTGATCAAAACTTGACCAATTTTCCCAATCAAAACTTACTTTACCTAAATCTTTTGCAATTTGAGGAGGAAGCTCCTAAGGATATCCGTCATCATTTTCATCACTAGTCATAAGCCTTTTAACTCTGACTAAAAATTCCTCTTTACTAATTTCTGTGTAAAATCTTGCCATGATTATAAAGTTTTAAGTACATCTAAAATTTCTTCGTAAGCTGTAAGTTTACCTCTAATAAAATTCATAAGAAGTTTATCGTCCTCAGACAGAGTTTCAAGCTCTGCTTTCATTTCATCTCTATATTTAAGAATCCTGTCAAGAATAGTTCCTATGATATTATCACATCTTGAATCTCCATGAGTTTTTTCAAAATCTACTTTAACTGAAATAGCATCTGCAACATCTTGTGGGCTAAAATTACTTGAAGGATCAAGATGCCCAGTTAATGCAGTTTGTAAAACTGACACAATAATTTCTTTAGCTCTATTGGTTTCCATTTAGATTATTTTTAGTCTTTGTATTGTGAGTATTCTGCTTTTTCTTTTCCACAAACATTACATTTAGTAATATGTTTGTAAAAATAAGGTCCTACATGTGCACACCTATCTTTTCTGTATCTATGAAATCCTTGTTCACAAAGCCACACAGATTTTGTAAATGGTCTTATAGGTGAAAATAATATCCATTTTATTAACCATACAAATAAAAATGTAATTGCAAATGCAATATAACCAATTATAAGAAAAAGTATAATTGGGCTTATCCACAATTCTCTCCATTTCCAGAAGGGAATATCTACTTTTTCTTCTACGCTGTAACTTTCTAGTTCTATTGCCATATTATTTTTTATTTAAATCGTCTATTCTTTCATGAAGTGCTTCTAATCTTGATAAAATAAACATTGCGTTTGTTGCTACAAAATACCAAAGTCCTACTTGTGGAAATATAATAGTTAATATACCACACACTATAGCTCCACACATATAAATTAAGCTTAAATAGTTTTTCATTTTATTCAAGTATTAATCCTATACCGGATATGTTTTTAATGTTAAGTTTTATTTTATTTGTCTTAAAGGTCTTACGTAAATAAGAAATATATACGTCCATAGAACGACCTGCGAAATAGTCATTAGGTTTTCTCCAAACTTTTTCAAGAATGATTTCTTTCTTTACTACTTCGCCATAATTAATGGCAAGTAGTTCAAGAATGTCGCCTTCTTTTTTAGAGAATTTTTTGATTTCTTTATATGTGAATTCTGGTTCTTTATCTTTTTCGGTAGAAGAAAGTTTTACACGATGATAAAGTATTCTACGTGATGGATCATATTTGCAATTGGCAAATTCAATTACATCATGTAATTTGGTTGTAAGTTTCTTAAGAGTTGCAAAAGTCTTTATATACGTACTTATATTGTATATGCAATTTTGTGCAAAACAAAAATAACCAGGATCTTTTTCAAACGACATAGGTTCAGCCATATAAATATCTACCGGAACACTAAGATTTTGTTCTGAAACAATGATACCTATAATAGGAGTATAAGGATCTTTCTTCTTTATAAAGTCAACTGCCTTTTTAAAGTATGGTGTGTTATTTGAAAGTATATAGGCATCAACATTATTTTTTTCGATGATGTCAAAAAGAACGCTTTCAACCTTTGCATTTATGATTTGATGTTCCTCTTTACCAGCTTTATAAAACATGTTATAAAGTTGAATGGTGTCTGTGTTAACAATTATTTTCATATGTACTTTGTATTATAAAGCAAATATAATTAAAATTTATTAAAGTTTTTAATTTTAATTGTTAAAGTTTTGTTAAATTTTAATAAAATTTTAATTACGATTTTTTATGTTCTAATTTAATTGTTTTTGAAGATTCAAATAAAACGTCTTCACCTGTATTCATTCTTTTATTTGCTTCGTCTTCTTCCATTTTCTTCTTAAGATTCTGAAGAATTTCCAGATCACCAAATGTAGCCTTATGTTGAGGACTATTTTCAATCTTTTTTTCTATTTTTTCAACTACTTTTATTTCATCTGAATTAAGTGATGAACTTGATGTAAAGGAACTGAATAACTGACCTCTTTGCATTTTATTAACCTGATATGTTATATTTTTATCACCTATTAGTAATCCTCTTTCAACCATATTTAACAATTCTTGTACACACGGCTGACATATCATTGTATCCGTTTTTTCACCTGTCCATGCCATGATTGCGCCATGAGTCACATGTTTTACCATGAATCGATCTTCAAATTTAGTTGGTTTTCCCTCAAGATCTTTTTTCATTTGATCTACAAATTCTCCGGCAAATTCTTTGGATTTCTGAACTCTTTCAAAGATAGTTTCAACATCTATAAGTTCATGCCCGCATATACTACATTTATGAGGTTTATTCTTTTCAAAGTTCCACACCTTTGTTACTTTGTGAATAGGAAGATATGAGTGAATGAGATGATTCACAAATCCACGAGCTTTCTCGTTTTCATACAATTGTTCAATTTTTGTCTTTTCCATTATATTAAAATCCTAAGTGTTTTTTTCTTACATATGAAAGATCATATGTTGTTATTGATATTGGCATTTCTTCTTTATTAAATGGGTGATAATACGGCCAAGTCATTCTCCAACCTACTCCCCATTTTTTTTCCATATATTCAAAGTTAATTAAATTAACTTCATTTAATTTATCATTTAACCAAGGTTCACTTCTCTTTGTTTGTTGTCCTGTTTCATAATAATTACTTCCTCCACCATGTAAATATGGTATGTCTACATTTGGAACTCGTTTAATTGGATTGTGTTTAAGTCTCATTATATAATCTGCATCTTCACAATATGCAGGATAAAAATTTTCATCAAACAATCCATATTTTTGAATAACCCAATCTTTTATAAGAAAAAGATCATAACCACCATCACCAAAATCTCCCCCACTTCCATGAACCATTCCTACTTCAGGATCTTCTGCATGTTCAGCCATTTTTCTTAAAAATCCTGGTGTAAATTGAATATCATGATTTGTGATTATCCAATATGGTGCATTCATATAACATTTTATAATTAAATTCCATGCTCCAGGTGCACCTACGTTTGCAGGCATATGACATATTGTAATTTTTTTGATAAATGGGTGAGGTACTTTTGCCATTGCATCAAGTTCTTCAATTAACTGTCCTCTGCCATTATTATCAAATACTACAAAATCATCAGTAGGATAATCGATACTATTTAAAAGTTCTTGTATCCAGTGAGCATTATTAACAATTGCCGTGCCTATTACGGGTATTGACATATAATTAGTCGTTAAAAATTATAAATTTATATTGATCAGATGATTTAAATATGTAATACTGAAGTTCACCTTCATCGTCTCTTTTTTCTCCTGCATAAGAAAATACTTTTGTATGGCCATTGGCTTCTACTTTAACAGTAAATTTACCAGGTATTTGAATATCTATTGCATTAAGATCTGAAGCTTCACAAAAAAATGTAGAAAATGTAGATGTTAGCTTGTCAAAATGTACTAGACTTCTTATACCTGAAGTAGAAGTCCTAATTGTATGATCTTTGTGGTCGTAAATAAGAGTTATCATTTTTTTAAGTTTTAATTATACAGTAAATATAACTAAAAGTTTTGACATGAAGAAATTTTTCTTAACATTTTTTTAACAAAAAGTGAAAAAAGTTCACAGCTGGGGTAGGTCAATTTATGCATGCCGTGAACTTTAATTTTAGCGGACTCTTTTTATTAAATGATGTTTTTTAAGGTTTATAAAAACATTGCAAGACTCAGTTATGTTATAAACATGAAGTTCATTGCGTTCTTTATTGATACCTCTTATTTGTACCAAGTCTTTAGTGTGAGTCATATAAACTCCACCTTCTTTTAATTCGTCAACTGTAATTGTGGGTTCCATTACTTCTTTAGTTATCATAATAATTATTTTTAAGTTAATTTTATATCGAATCTTTCTACCATTTTATTTATAGTTTCTTCAGGAACATTGTGTTCGTTCTTTCCACCGTGGCGATTTTCCACTATTACAGAAAACACTTTATATCCATATTCTTTAGCCATATCATAATATGGTTGCATTTCCTGAGTAGTTGTATTAGTATTTGCAATTGCAATTTTTGAACTTCCAATTTTCATTAATCTTCTACATTTTTCCTGACATTTAAGATGAGCAGTTTTTACATTCTCAGGTTTCCAATCATATTTTCCATTAACCATGTGATAATCATCAGCTGTACATACAAACCAACTAATTAGTTCGGCAAAAGATGTTTTTCCACACCCAGGTATTCCTCGTACTATGATTAATGATTTTTCCATGATAAAGTAAATATAAACAATATTTTTGACATGAAGAAATGTTTTACTATATATTTTAACAAAAATTTAATTTTTTATTTATTTGTCTCTTTTAACTAATTTAGGAGAAAACGCAGGAACACAAATAGCTACATACTGTGTTGCAAACATATAAGGATTACTAAATTGAACCCATTCACCTTTGTTTATTAAAATTGCTTGCCCACGATGTACACGATATTCATCATTTAATGTTTTAACAAAGATAATACCTTTATAGACATATACATATTCATCAAATTCTGCGATTTGACCGGGTTCTTCCCATCCAGATTCTGCAGTCATTGCTGCCAAACTAAAATTTGGTTGTTTAGTACTAACATTTCCAAAAAATTCTTCAATGAGTTTTTTTCCTGTGCCTACATTAGGTATAGTTACAGGGACTTTAATTAGTGTTGCCATAGCTTAATAGTTTAAAGTGTAGTTTATAGTTTTTTTAAGGATTCCATATGTACCCCATCTTAGGTGCATTTTCAATAAGAGTTTTATAGAATTTCATTTTATACTCATCAGCGTCACAATTAATAGGCCATTGCATACCTGTTATTTTATTAGACAAATACCATGCGAATGTTTCTCTTTCAACGGTGTCAAAACCATCTATATAAGTTTTATCAAGATATTCTTGAACTTGTTCATCTGTAAGTTCAAAAGCATAAAATACTTTCATTGTGTCTTTAATTTCTTGTATCATTGTTAAGTCTTTTAAAGTATAATTCTGGTTTAATCATTTCTTCATAGGTAGGTGGTTTATTTGTTATAAGTATTGCAACTCCTGTTTTTAATCCTTTAGAATCTAAAAAGTTTTTTAAAAATTGAGATGAATAAGAATATAAAATATCATATTCATTAATATTATCATAAATATCATTTATAGTTTTAGGCACATGTATTTTTTTAGGAATTTGTAATTTCATTTTATCTAAAACATATTCACATGTACCTTCTTCAATGAATATAGCGCCATAAGATTCTTCAACATTAGGATAAATCTTTACATTCATTGTTTGCCTATAATCATACTCTTTATAAATGTTTGACCCATTAACTTTATGTTCTATAACTTGTTGTAAAAAATATGTATGCATCAATTCGTGTATAATTACTGCCTTGACAAAAGCATTATGCACAGTTAAATTAAGTTTTTTAAGTCTAGACAGATCATTTATATCGTATGCAACGTATCTTTCTCTATTATCTATAATAATCTCGTCACTTCCATCTGTATATGTAATATGATAACCTAAATCTAAAGAATCATAATCTGTATAACCACTTAAATCATCTGTTTTTATTTCAACATCTAAAAATAAAGAATCATTAATAAAACTTTCTAATTCATAAATTAATGATTCTTTATTTTCAACAACGTATTTATTTATTCCTAAGGTAGAAGGTTTTCCTTGCTTATTATACATAGGATCCTTTTGTAGAGATACTAATATAAAAAGATAAATTATTATATGTATAAAAGTATTCATTGTACAAATATAACAATAATTCTTGAATTAAAAAAATAAATTATGAAAAGAATTACATACCATATTATATACATGCACGTGCACGCGGGAGTTTTTCTTCTTTTCTACTAAGGATTAGATTTCCTTGGGAGCTTAAGTACTTAAGTTATATGTAACGTTGAAAAAAAGTTTTAACTTCATAGTTAAATTTTTGTTAAAATTTTTTTGAAAAAAATCAATAAATATTTTTTTATGTCAAAATCTTTTGTTATATTTGTTTTCAAAATGAATATATAAAGAAATATGAAAAAGGTTGAATTCACACGAATAGAAATGGCTATTCTATCAATTCTTTATGAAGTATATCCAATGGGAATGGATCAGGATAAAATATTTGAATTGATAGAAGAAAGAGGATTACTTACTATGTCCAATGAAGAATTTGATAAGTATACACATGAAATAAAAGAAGCAAAACAAAACTAAAATGGAAAAAGAACTAATATTCAAGAAAATAACAGGAGATATGGTTGAAAACGTAGAAAAGTACGTAAAGGATTGGGCAATAGAAAATCCTTATGGAACTGTTACGATTGGATGTGACTCTCAAATGCATGGACGTAGAATTAAGTATTCTATTGTAATTTGTATGCATTATATTGATCGTGTAGGTCAAGGTCATGGTGCACACGTTATTTATTGTGATATTTGGGAAAAAAGAATCAATAAATCTCAAGCCGAAGAAATGCCTTCAAAACTTTG
>Ga0208980_10002430_pt1 | contig 11313 bp, 10 predicted proteins | sample WetSurMetagenome_3_FD_187993 | JGI IMG/M metagenome (GOLD analysis project Ga0208980, IMG submission 187993) | Wetland microbial communities from Twitchell Island in the Sacramento Delta, sample from surface sediment Aug2011 Site A1 Bulk (version 2) | ecosystem: Environmental > Aquatic > Marine...
ATGTTGTCGGGCTCGCTCAGCCTTAACGGTATCGTGCGTGGGCAGGTCATCCCCTATGTCCTCATAGCCCCAGTGGCGGCTTTCGTGTTCTTCCTGACCAGCATCGCCGAGGTCGGGCGTTCCCCCTTCGACCTGACCGAAGCCGAATCGGAGCTGGTGTCGGGTTTCAATATCGAGTATTCCGGGCTGAAATTCGGCATGTTCTACGTTGCGGATTTCCTGCATGCCTTCACCATCTCATTATTGTTTGCCGTCATTTTCCTGGGTGGCTGGCATGGACCTTATGCCGAGCAGTATCCCATGCTCGGATTGCTGTGGTTCTTTCTCAAGGCCGGGATCGTGTATTTCATCGGGGTGTGGATGCGGGTTTCCTTCCCGCGCTTCCGTATTGACCAAATGATGGCCATCAGCTGGAAGATCTTAACGCCGTTGGCGATCGCGACCGTCATCCTGACTGCGCTGATTGCCAAGCTGATCCCGGCGGGTGGCATCACACAGTATGGATCGTTATTGGCGGCCAACCTGCTGCTGGCAGGCCTTGCCGTCCTGATCTTCAGCCATTCCAGGAAGAAGAAAATAATGAAGGAGTTTCCGCTGTCGGCTTCAAGTGGATTCAGCGTCAAGGATGTCACGGTAAAAACGCAAGGGAGCGGGCAGTGAGTGCCGCGCAGGTCATCTTCATCCTGGTGGCGGCCGTCACGCTTTTCTCGGCGGTGATGGTGGTCAGCGTGCGGCGCATGATGCACGCTGCGCTGTGGCTGATCGTGACGCTGTTGGGGGTGGCGGTGTTGTTCGTGCTGCTGCAGGTCGGTTTCTTCGCGGTGGTGCAGGTGCTTATCTATATCGGCGCCATTGCCATCCTGATCATCTTCGCGATCATGCTGACACGCCAGGTGATGAGCGAAAACGTGCCCCAGCTCAATCGTGGCTGGGTGGCGGGCCTGGCTGCCGCCGGTGGCTTGATGGTCATCCTGGCGCTGGCCTTCCGGGATTTTCCGAATGTGATGGACACCCGCATGGGCGATCCGGCGGCTGCAGATGCCGCACGATTGGGGTTGGCGCTCTCGGATCCCAACGGCTTCGCCATACCCTTTGAAGTGGCTTCAATCCTGCTTGTTGCGGCGCTGATCGGCACGATCTATATCGCGCTTGAGCGCAAGGGGGGTGGGCAATGATCCCGCTCTCCTGGTACCTGCTGGTGGCTGCCGCGCTGTTCTGCATTGGATTGTTCGGCGTACTGGCGCGCAAGAATGTCATCGGTATCTTGATGGGCATTGAGCTGATGCTCAACGCCGTCAATATCAACCTGCTGGCCTTCTGGTCGTATCTTTATAGCGAGCAGGTCAACGGTCTGGTTTTCGCTGCGATCGTTTTTGCTGCTGCGGCAGCCGAGACCGCGGTCGGGCTGGGACTGGTCCTGTCGGCCTATCGCCGGCGCGGCACGGTGATCGCGGATGAGTTGGATACGATGAAGGGTTGATCTGGATGCTAACCCTGTTATGGCTCGTTCCCATCCCGCCACTGATCTCTTTTACGCTGATCAGCTTGTTCACGCGCAGGTCGCGTCGCCTGAGCCATTGGGTAGCCCTGGCTGCGGCCGGGCTGTCCTGGCTGGGCAGCATGTTGCTCTTCGCCTGGGCGATCGGCCAGCAAAACCTGGCAAATGACCCGCTGACCACTGCCATAAACTTCCTGCCGACCGGGGATACCTGGCTGCAAATCGGCGTCCTGCTCGATCCATTGTCTGCCCTGACGCTGTTCTTCGTAGCCTGGACCATCTTGATGATTTTCATATACAGCATTGGCTATCACAACTTCGGCCAGCCGGCAGGTGCGCATGACCTGCCCGGCCTGCCACCACATGGCGTCGAAGTAGCCGGCGCCCACTCGCGCGAGCCGTCGGTCGAGCCGCTGTACTCCCGCTTCTTTGCATTCATCTCTTTATTTGCTTTCGCCATGTTCGCACTGGTGGTGACCGATAACCTGCTGGTGCTGTACGCTGCCTGGGAGATCATGGGGTTGTGCTCCTATCTGCTGATCGGTTTCTGGTATGCCCGCCCCTCAGCGCGCGATGCAGCCGTCAAGGCCTTCCTGACCACCCGCGTGGGCGACATGTTCATGTTGCTCGGGATGGTCATCTTATACACGATAACCGGAACGCTAAACTACCGCGAGATCCTGGCAAATCCGGGGGTGTTGGGATCCCTGGCGACCAATATCTCACCGGTCCTCGGTCTGAGCTGGGCGGCACTGATTGGACTGTTAATCTTCGCCGGCACGGTGGGCAAGTCGGCCCAGTTCCCTCTGCACACCTGGCTGCCGGATGCGATGGAGGGACCCACCCCTGTCTCGGCCATGATCCATGCCGCCACGATGGTCTCGGCCGGTGTATTCCTATCGGCGCGCTTCTTCCCGCTTATCACCGCCGGCTGGGAGCAGGGTCATTTGCTGACCACGCCCATGCTGGTGATGGCGATTATCGGTGCGTTTACGGCGCTCTTTGCCGCTCTGATCGCGCTCGGGCAGCGCGACATCAAGCGCGTGTTGGCTTATTCGACCATCTCGCAACTGGGTTACATGGTGGCTGCGCTCGGTATCGGTGCCTACACAGCAGCCGTCTTCCACCTGTTCACGCATGCCTTTTTCAAAGCGTTGTTGTTCCTGGGTTCGGGCTCGGTCATCCATGGTATGGAGCACGGCAAGCTGGCCACCGGTGACACGGCCGATCAGCAGGACATGTTCAGCATGGGCGGCCTGCGCGGTAAGATGCCGCTCACCTTCTATACTTTCCTGGCCGGTGCATTGTCGCTGGCGGGTTTCCCGCTCCTGACCGCCGGCTTCTGGTCGAAGGATGAGATCCTGAGCAGCGCCTTCAATGGCAATTATCTGATCATCTTCATCACCCTGGCCTTGTCGGCCTTCATCACTGCTTTCTACAGCGCACGCCAGCTGACTTTAACCTTTTTAGGCCAGCCGCGCACACCCTCGGCCAAGCATGCGCATGAATCCAGGCATGTCATGACCCTTCCGCTGGCTGTGCTGGCGTTCTTCGCGATCGTGGCCGGCTGGTTCGGAGTGCCGGAGGATTTCCCGGTCCTGGGGGGCGTATTGCCCAACTTCATCGGCGAATTCCTGGGCGGGGCGCATGCCGCCGAAACGGGTCACTTCAATCCCATCCCGCTGCTGGTCTCCATCGTGGCCAGCCTGGGCGGCTTGTATCTGGGTTGGCTGGTCCACCGGCACCAGAGCGCTGCGGCTGTCGACCCGCTCAAGCGCGGATTGGGTGTCTTTTTCACCGCCTTTGAACACAAGTTCTGGGTGGATGAGTTCTACCGGTTGGCCCTGATCCGGCCGGCGACCTGGCTGGCTGAAGTGGCCGTCCCGTGGATCGACCTCAACATCCTGGATGGCAGCCTGCATGCCATCGGCCGTTTCGGTTCCTGGCTGGGTTCGACCTTCAGGAGGGTTCTGGACATCCCGGTCGCCAACGGCGTCCCGGATGGCGCTGCGTCGCTGACCAAATGGTCGGGCGGTAAATTGAGACTGACCCAGACCGGCAGGGTGCAGCAATACCTGGTGAGCAGCCTGATGCTGGTCGTGCTGGCCGGCCTGATTGTGATGCTGGTGTTGAATGGATAAGGGCGAGAGATGATGACCTGGGTCCTTGCTCACCTCATCACCTTGATCCTGTTCAGCCCGCTGGTCGTGGGACTGGTGCTGTGGTTCATCCCGGTCCGGCAGGTCAAGGCCATCCGCTGGGTAACACTGGCCGGTACGTTGATCCCCTTTTTCCTGGCGCTGGCTGCCTGGGCGCGCTTCGACAGTGCCTCGCCGGCATTCCAATTCATTGAGCAGGTTCCCTGGTACATCAGCCTGAACGCATCTTATCATGTGGGTGTCGATGGGATCTCTTTAACGATGGTGCTGCTGACGACCCTCCTGATGCCGCTCGCCATCCTGACCTCGTTCAACATTACCGAAAAGACACGCACCTACATGCAGTTGTTCCTGCTGCTCGAGACGGCCATGCTGGGTGTGTTCGTGGCTCTCGACTTGTTGCTGTTCTTCGTGTTCTGGGAGGTCGGGCTGGTGCCGATGTACTTCCTGATCGCGGCCTGGGGCGGCAAGAATCGCAATTATGCTTCCTTGAAATTCATCCTTTTCACCATGGGCGGTTCGCTCGGGTTATTGCTGGCCACCCAGATGATGGGCATGCTGACTGGCAGCTTCGATTTGAGCGTGGTGACCGAGAAGTGGCTGGCGCTCGAGGGTGGCACCCTGTTCGGACTGCCACTCAAGACGATCACCTTCTGGGCCTTCGTGATCGCCTTCGCGGTCAAGGTGCCGGTCTGGCCGTTCCACACCTGGCTGCCGGACGCGCATACCGAGGCACCCACCGCCGGTTCGATGATCCTGGCGGGTGTATTGCTCAAGCTGGGCGCCTACGGCTTCATTCGCCTGGTCCTGCCGCTCTTCCCCGCTGAAAGCCAGGCCTTCGCACCCTGGCTGGCAGCCCTGTCTGTTGCAGCCATTGTGATGGGTGCGCTGGGAGCCTGGGGTCAGTCCGATTTCAAGCGCCTGGTGGCTTATTCCTCCATCAATCATATGGGCTTCGTCGTGCTGGCGGTGGCCGCGGCCGGCGCAGCCGCAGGCACGCCGGATGCGCATATCGCCATGAATGGCGCCGTGCTGCAAATGGTCGCGCATGGCCTGTCATCGGCAGGCATGTTCTTCCTGGTTGGGGCCATCTATGAACGCACCCATACCCGCGACCTGAACGAGCTGGGTGGGCTGTACGCTCAGTTGCCGGTTTATGGCTCGGTGCTGACTTTTATCGCCATGGCTTCGCTGGGTTTGCCCGGCCTGGCCGGATTCATGGCCGAGTTCCAGATCGTGCGGGGCACCTGGCCGGTCTTCATGGGCGCCACCGCCATCGCGCTGGTCGGTCTTTTCTTCACAGGCGCCTATATTCTTAAAGCGCTCAAGCTGACCCTGCATGGCCCGTTGCCCGAGCGCTGGAAGAAGTTGACCGATCTGAACGTACGCGAGCTGGTGGTGGTCTCACCGCTGATGGCGCTCTCGCTTTGGATCGGTCTTTGGCCGGCGGGCATCATGAGTCTATTCAATCTCACCGTGGCGGCGTTATTCTGATGGACTTAACCGGTTTTCCCATCCTCTCCGTGATCATCTTCCTGCCGCTGGCGGCCGGATTGCTCATCCTGGTAATGCCAGCGACGAAGACTGGCTGGGTCAATGGCCTGGCCACGACGGTCGGGGCGGTCGATCTGGTCCTGGCGCTTTTACTATATTTCAGTTATGACCAGGTTGCTGCCGGCTACCAGTTCATCGAGAAGATGCCCTGGGTGCCGCAGCTCGGCATCAGCTACCACGTGGGCGTGGATGGATTCAGCCTGCCGATGGTCATCCTGGGTGCGCTGGTGGTCCTGTGTGGAGCGCTGGTCTCCTGGAACGTGGATGACCGCCCGCGCGAGTTCTTCGCCTTCCTGATGTTCCTGGGCACGAGCATCCTGGGTGTGTTCGCCTCGCTCGACCTGTTTCAATTATTCTTTTTCTTCGAGATTGCGGTCTTCCCCAAGTACCTGATGATCGTGCTGTGGGGCTATCCCAAGACGCGCAACTACGGCGGCATGAAGTTGACCATCTATCTTTTCGTTGGCTCGATGATGGCGCTGTTCGGCGTGCTGGTGATCTACTTCAAGTCGGGTCTCAACACCTTCGATCTATTGGCGCTCGACCAGGTCAGTTTCGCACCCGAGCTGCAGCGCTGGCTGTTCCCATTTGTGTTCCTGGGCTTCGCCATCCTGGGCGGCATCTTCCCCTTCCATTCCTGGGCGCCGGATGGTCACGTGGCCGCCCCGACCGCCGTCTCGATGATGTTGGCGGGGGTCGAGATGAAGGTGGGTGCCTTTGCCGCGCTACGGGCCGGCATTATGCTGCTGCCCGAGGGCGCCCAGTACTGGCAGACCGCAATTCTTATTTTAGCTACCATAAACGTGGTCTACGGTGCGCTGATCGCCCTGGTGCAGACCGACTTCAAATATGTCATCGGCTTCTCGTCTGTCTCTCACATGGGGCTGGTGTTGATCGGCATGGCCACCCTGACCAAGCAGGGCTTGCTGGGGGCGGGCATGCAGATGTTCTCGCACGGCATCATGACAGCCCTCTTCTTTGCCATCGTCGGCATGGTCTACGACCGGGCGCACACGCGCGAACTGTCGGCGCTGGGCGGGTTGGGCCGGAAGATGCCCTGGGCGGCTTTCGGCTTCATCGTGGCCGGCCTGGTTTCGATGGGCATGCCGGGTTTCTCGGGTTTTACGGCTGAGTTCCCCATCTTCGTGGGCGCCTGGCAGGTGGCACCCTGGGTGGCCATCATCGGCATCCTGGGTGTGATCGTAACCGCCGGCTACATCCTGCTGGTCATCCGGCGTGTGTTCTTCGGTGAGCTGCCACCCGCACTCGAAAAGGTGAGCGATGTCAGCCGTAAGGATAAATTCGTGATCGCCCTGCTGTCATCCCTGATGGTCGCGCTGGGAATTTTCCCGGCCCTGCTGTCGGACCTGATCTCAACCGGGGTGGCTTACATCCTGGCGCTGGTGGGGGCTGGCTGACATGGAAACGAATATCACCCTCATGCTGAACGCCATCCTGCCGGAGATTGCGCTGGCACTCACCGCCGCGCTGGTGCTGGCAATCGACCTGATCTTCCATCACAAGAAGCTGCCGCACCGCTTGTTGGGTACGCTGTCGGCGGCGGGAGTTATGGTCAGTTTTATACGTGTATTGATTACGGCAAATGGTGCTGAACCCCAACTGATATGGGGCGGCATGCTGCGCATCGACCCGACTTCTACCCTGTTCAGTTGCATCTTCCTGGCCGCCGCGTTATTAACCATTCTGCTGGCGATGGAAAACGAGCGCTTCGGTAATAAGGCCGAGTTCTATATCCTGTTGTTGGTCTCCACGCTCGGCCTGTGCCTGATGGCCGGCGCGGCGGATATGATCCTGCTCTATCTGGCCATGGAGACAGCCACGCTGCCGCTCTTCATCCTGGCTGGCTTTATGAATTTGGAGAAGAAAGCGGTCGAGGCCGGTTTGAAATACCTGCTGTTCGGCGCCGGCACCTCAGCCGTCATGCTGTACGGCTTTAGCCTGTTGTATGGCTTCAGTGGCCAGACCCACATCGCAGGGCTGGGCGCCGCCCTGGCCGATGCGGGCAACCTGCCTTTTGTTGTCGGTGTCCTCATGGTGGTGGTGGGCTTCGGTTTTAAGATAGCGGCCGTACCGTTCCATTTCTGGTCGCCGGATGTGTACGAGGGTGCGCCCGCCATCGTGGCCGGCTTCCTCTCGACCGCCTCGAAGGCAGCCGGATTCGCAGTGTTATTGCGCTTCATGAGCGCCTTCCTGCCGGTGCAGACGGCCACCTGGACGACCATCGCGATGGTCCTGGCAGCGCTCAGCATGACCGCCGGCAACCTGCTGGCGCTGACGCAGAAGAATTTCAAGCGCATGCTGGCGTATTCCTCCATCGCCCAGGCCGGCTATATCCTGGTAGGCGTGGCCAGCGGCGGGCAGCTGGGTGCCTCGGCCGTGATCTACTACCTGGTTGTGTACCTGTTCGCCAACGTCGCCGCCTTTGCGGTGGCAGGCGTGGTCGCCAGAGCGACCGGCTCCGAGGAGATCAGCGCGCTGCAGGGGCTGGATAAACGCAACCGGGGACTGGCACTGGTCCTGTTGGTCAGCCTGTTGTCGCTGGCCGGCATCCCACCCTTCGGCGGATTCGTGGCCAAGCTGCTGGTCTTTAATGCGGCTGTACAGGGCAACCTGGCCTGGCTGGCAGCCCTGGGCGTGGCGAATGCGGTGGTGGGGCTGTTCTATTATTTGACGGTTTTACGGGTGGCGTATACCCACCCCGAAGGTGAGGTGGAGAAGTTGAAGTTGCCGGCATTTGTGACGGTTGTGTTGGTAATATGTGTGATCGGGATCATCGTGACGGGGGTCCTGATTGCACCGCTTCTTGGGTGGACGAACCTGGCTGCCGGGGCGTTGCATCCGTAGGGTGCGCCTGCGCCCCGAAGGGGTGTGATATTCGATGATCGTGAATCCCAAATGACATTTATGCATGGCCATGTACGGCCAATGATGACAGCGTGAACGCACCATTTGATTGGTAAGTTTTATGGTCGAAATTTAAGAAATCAATATTATAGAAAAATATTACTTATTTCGATATATAATACTTTTGGAGGGAGTATGTTATGCCAAAAGTAGATGATATTGGTTTTAGCAAGATAACACCATTGAAAATGGAGATTCTTGGAAAAATATTTTCAATGCATATTAAAGTTACAAATGCGGTCATAGCTAGGTACCCATATTATAAAAAGGCATACAGATATATTGATCTTACTGCTGGCAAGGGGATTGTTCCTGATATAAATATTAAAGGTAGTCCATTAGTGTTTTTAGAAGAAGTCACAAATATCAACAATAACTATCATTTTGCTATCGATTTAATTGAATCAAATCCGAATAATTATCGCGAATTAGAAAACAATGTCAAATGTACACCCTTATTGAATATAGTTATCAATCCTCATAAAGGAAAATATCAAGATATTATCCCTTCGCTTTTAAGAGATATTGATAAAAACGAGTTAGGATTAATATTTGTTGATCCATCAGGAAATCCACCGGATTTTAAGATAATGAAATACATATCAGAAGTTAGGCCACATATGGAACTCCTGATGTATTTATCCTCAACGAATATAAAGAGATTACCACAAAAAAAGTCGCTCGAGGATTTCATGAGGGAAATTAGTAAAAAGTTTTGGCTTGTTCGCAGACCCTTTCGTTTTGATAAATTTGGTTGGACATTTTTATTAGGAAGTAACACCGATATATTTAAAACGTATAAATCTATTGACTTTTACCAGTTCGACTCTGATGAAGCGAGAAGTTTCTTTCCCCTTTTGAATCTATCTAAAACACAAAGAAAAGAAAAACTACAGCCAAAATTGCCTTTCATCTAAAATAGCTCATACGTGCTATACTAAATTAAACAAATAATGATTGGAGCATAGATGGCTATTCATTCAAAAATCGAATGGACTGATTCATCTTGGAATCCATTAACTGGATGTTCTAAAATTAGTCCAGGTTGTATGCATTGTTATGCAGAGCGTATGGCTAAAAGACTAAAATCGATGTCACAAGCCAATTATAAAAATGGGTTTAGATTGACAACACACCCCCAACTGTTATTTAAGCCCCTTGAATGGAAAACTCCTCAGATTATTTTTGTAAACTCAATGAGTGATTTATTCCATAAACAAGTCCCTGATTCTTTTATTTTAGAGGTAATCAATACTATCCGCTTAGCAAATTGGCATGTCTTTCAGGTATTAACAAAACGATCTGAAAGATTATTGGAAATAAACAATTCGATTGAGTGGCCATGCAATCTTTGGATGGGGGTAAGTGTTGAGAACGAGGATTACCTTTATAGAATTGATCACTTACGGAAAACTAACGCAAAAATCAAATTCATTTCAATTGAACCTTTATTGGGGTCTATACCAGATTTAGATGTTAAAGGATTAGATTGGGTTATTGTAGGTGGAGAGTCTGGACCAGGTGCTCGGCCTATATCGGAAAATTGGGTAATTGATATTCGAGATAAATGTGTAGATAATAATGTTCCGTTTTTCTTTAAACAATGGGGTGGGGTTCGTAAAAAAACTAATGGCAGAATATTAGAAAATAGAACTTGGGATCAATGGCCACAATATCAACCAATAACAATGTAATAATCCACTTGTTAACTATTGAAATCTAATATTGCTCGAATTGCATATAACGTTCTGCTAATGCGTCTTTATTTGGCCAATTTCTGATTTCGTGCGGGAGCATAATCCGATTTCCATTGAGATCCTTCAATCCATGCTGCAAGACCGGTCCATCGTGTTCATCCAAAATATCTTGCCGAACGTGGATCACATAATCCGGTGAAACGCTCAAGATAAAGCTGTCATAGGCTGCGTGATGAAGTTTACAAAGCGATATCCCATTCGTGATGAGCGGCTCGCCTTCCGGTGCGCTGTCCGGGATGATATGGGCAGCATCCAGCAACTCAATATGGCGCAGACGGCATAAGGAACATTGAGATTGGTACGCCGCAATCACCCGCTCGCGGAAAGCGTGTTGATGCAGCCGGACACGCACGGTTGAGGTGATGTAGGCTCGGCGGGCAAAATCATTTTCATAAATGACAGCCGTTTTCCCCTCTTCCACAATGAAATTAGCCATGTCATCCACCGATACATTGAAGCTGAGCTGATCCGGATTATCCCCGGTGATATACACCGGCCAAACTGCCAGGTATCTGCCTGGAACAGTCCCATATAGATAGATCAGCGGACGATTCAATTGCATCAGCTTGCGCAAGCCCACGTTGTCCGGGTGATCGGGGTTCGTGCCGCGATAACTGTATTTTAAATGGTCTTTAAAATAAACATCACTATAAGGGCTGTTGGGGGAAGTTGTGATGGTGAGGGGTAGTTCGATAATTTTGGGTTTGAAGATGCCCTGCGGTCCGATCAGTGGGACGCGGTTGCCTTCAAAAATAAATCCCTCCTGCAATAATGAGCGAGGAAGGACTTCTCCCTGTGCTTGAGTCTTCTCCGCCAGCCATTTGAAGGCTTCCAATCGCACCGCCAGATCGGTATCCATTCGTTTACATGCTTGGTGAAATTGTAATCCAAACTGGGTTATAAAGAAACAAGATGAAGGACAACTTTAATGGGTGTGAACTTGTTGCCAGAATAGACCTTGGTATTATAGAATGGATTGTGTCAATGGAGGGGTTTTCTTGACAGGAGTGTATCAAAAATGGTACAATATGGGCGACCAAAAGTTAAACCACGTTTAATCGTGGTGTTCTATCAGACGGCCCTTGGTGCTGAACCTGTACGTGAGTGGTTGCATTCATTTTCCGCGGTGGAAAAAAAGGTCATCGGCGAAGATATCAAAACTGTCCAAATCGGTTATCCGATCGGGATGCCATTAGTGGAAAAGATAGAATCTGATATCTTTGAGCTTAGAAGTAAATTGCCAAATAAAATAGCCCGAATCTTATTTACTGTCGAAGGTGGTTTGATGATTCTATTGCATGGTTTTATCAAGAAAACGAATAAAATCCCACCGGATGATCTGCGCTTGGCACGTAAGCGACTACATCAAGTAAGAGGTAAGAAATGAACAAAAAGTATCTTGGCAGTAATTTCGATGATT
>Ga0208980_10002431_pt1 | contig 11313 bp, 8 predicted proteins | sample WetSurMetagenome_3_FD_187993 | JGI IMG/M metagenome (GOLD analysis project Ga0208980, IMG submission 187993) | Wetland microbial communities from Twitchell Island in the Sacramento Delta, sample from surface sediment Aug2011 Site A1 Bulk (version 2) | ecosystem: Environmental > Aquatic > Marine...
TCACTTCAAGCCAATGATTCCAAGCAGCGATTTTTGCATATTCATAAGAATGTCCCGGGAGTACTGCGTGAAGTAAACAACTTCTTTTCCTCAAAAGGTATCAATATTTCTGCCGAATATCTGCAAACTGACCCTGATATAGGATATGTGATTCTTGAAACTGAAAGTGAGCTTGATTATTCAGTTCTTAGAGACCTGAAGAATATTCCGCATACAATACGTGCAAGAATACTGTATTAACACCTGTAAAGGTTGACAAAACAGGGATTTTTAAAACTATATTGATAAAATACCCTTGAAACTGAGCCTGGATTATGAGTTTTAGAGTACCAATGACCGGTTCAAGAAAGGCAATCTGTCCCAGACCTCATATGTAAATCAGGATTTACCAGTATATAAATTCTTGAACTTTTCGTCAATAAACTCATTAAACCATTGATCAATCATCGATTTCTTAAATCGCCATTCCTTCCCCAGTTTTGCAGCAGGTATCTTCTTTTCCTGAGCCCATGTATAAATTGTCTGAGGCTTTACTCTCAGGTATTCTGCAACTTCTTCAAGAGTCATTATTTTATCGTCGCTCGACATAATTGTTATTTAAAGTAGTATCATTTTGCTGAGCAGGCAACTTGTTCTGAAGCTCATTCTCTGAACCCGCCGCCGGTTTGAATAAATGCGCTGCCGATTGAATAACAGCGATATAAAAGTTTCCTTCGTGCTTTCTGAACAATTCAAACGGAAGGTCCCGGCTGCCAACAAATGGGCGCAGGTTCCATGCTAATTGTGAACTTACAAAAGCAAGAATAACAACCCATATTTTGAAAATTGTCATACCAATTTTTGGATAAATATTTTTCTTCTCGCAAGAAAATGTCAGCCCGTTTGTAATTGTTTTTACGGCAAAAATCCCGGCAAAGGTAAAAATTGCTACATGTAACAATTTAAGAAATGCATAACTGGTGCTGGTGATCATGAAAAAAAGCGCTATTGGGGCAAATGACAGAGCAATAGTCGAGAAGACAAAAAAACCTGAAAAGATGATGTTCACCATTTGATAAATAGTCATGGTGGATCCGATCACTGATTGAATGACATATAGAGCAGGAAAGCATATTAACAGGGAAAGTAATATAAGACTTGGTATCTTTATCCCTGTAACAAGGCTTTGAAGAATTCCATTGTAACTGCCCATGACAATACCGTACAGGAATGAAAAGAGAAGAATGTACACCATTTGTCTAACTGCATATTTCCTGGAATGTTCAGGATCATTCAGCATTTCAAAATATTCATCACTACGCTGAAAAGCTTTGAAGATAGAGGTTTCATTTGTTTTCATTTGGATTTTTATTTACAAATATACATCATTATATATTAATAAACAATAACAAACATTAATTTAAAATAAAATATATAAAATAATTTTACCTGAATGAAAACATAAATATTGGTATGCTCTTAGGATAGAATAAAAAAGGCCAGGACTAAGCCTGACCTATCGATTTGATTTGGATTATTACAATAACTTGTCTGACTGTTAATATTTAAATCATGGTCGCAATTTGGTTGACTTTTTATATAAAGGTACCAGACCGGGCTTTAATATCCTTCAGGAACAATTGTATTGCCATTTGCATCTGTTTCAGATGAAGTGGCAAATACTGAATATTAAAAGTATATTAAACAGGCACGTATAAAATTGTAAAAGTGAAAACAGTTCCTTTTCCCGGCTCGGATTCGACCTTCATGCAGCCTCCCAGCATTTCTACATATGCATTGCAAATTGAAAGTCCAAGTCCTGTTCCGCCATATTGCCTCGATCCGGCAACATCAACCTGGTAAAACCTGTTAAAAATCTTATCAATGTGCTCAGAAGAAATTCCGATCCCGGTATCTCTTACGGTAAATTCCAGAAAACTGTCCTTAACTGTATAACCGAAGTCAATTTGTCCTTCTTTGGTGAATTTTAATGAGTTGTTAATCAGATTTGAAAGTATCTGAATAACCTTTGTGCCATCTGTTCTGATGACAGACTTTTCATCAGGTAAACCGGTGGTAAGATGAATCTGAACTTTATTCTCTCTCTCTTTGTATTTGAATTGTTCGTTAAGGTTTCTCAAAGATTCATTGAGATTCATTTCCCTGAAATTTATTCTCACCTGCCCGCTTTCAACATTTGCAATATCAACGATATCGTTTATTATTGCAAGAAGCTGGTTGCTGCTCTGATAAATGATATCAAGATACTGGGTACGTTCAGATTCTGAAAGGTCCTCCTCTTTCATAAGTGTTGAGAAACCGATTATGGCATTCATGGGGGTACGGATCTCATGGGAAACATTATGAAGGAATGCTGTTTTTAACCTGTCGCCTTCTTCTGCCCTCTCCTTTGCAACAATGAGTTCCGACTGAGTTTTCTTTCTGGACGTAATATCTTCAACCATTACCAGGAAGAACTGAACCTCACCTTTATTATTTCGAATAATACTGACAGTAGTTGATCCCCATATTACAGATCTGTCCTTCCTTATATATTTTTTTTCCGTATGGTAAATCGGAATTTCCTCTGCAATCAATCTCAAAAGAGATATTTCATCATTTGCCACATAATCAGGGTGAGTGAAATTCCTGAATGTGAATGACTTGAGCTCCTCCTCATCATATCCGATCATATTGCAGAATGATTGATTTGCCCTGAGAATTACAAAATCTTTGCCTGTCATAACAATACAAAAGGGGCTCAATTCAAAAATTTTCCTGAATTTTTCCTCGCTTTCCTTAAGGGTATCTTCAGCTCTTTTTCTTTCAGTAATATCCCGGCCTATCGACTGATAATATTTTGACCCTTCGATATTTACTACTCTTGCGCTGATTTCTATAGCGAAAACCGAACCATCTTTGCGCTGATGCAAGGTCTCAAAAGTACCAGACTCATTTTCATCGACATTTTTAAGTTGTTCCTGTATCTGCCATACAGTTTCAGGTGTCCTGATTTTTTTCAGGTTCATCCCAATAAACTCATCGCGTGTGTACATATATGTTTCCAGTGCCCGGTCATTTGCTTCAACAATGTTCAAATCTTTATCCAGTAGAAGAATTATATCGTTGGCAAATTTCAATATGTAGTCAAAATGCTTGACCAGGGCAAGATGAGCAAGCTCATTCTCATACTTTTCACGATAAAACCTGACACGCTGATTTCTTATGAGAAACCCAAAAGACAAGCCTGATGTCAGGATGAATAGTATAAGAATAATTACCACCATGGTCATCTGTCTTTTAAGTGCAGAGAGTATCTCCTCCCTGTCAATCTTGGCAACCATATACCAGGGTGTACCTGGTATTTTTCTCATTGCCGCTACTACATGAACGCCCCTGTAATCATACCCGTCTATGGTCCCGGTAACTCCCATGATTGCCATAGCTGCGGGTAGTTTAGGTGTAGTAACTGGCTTCCGTAGAAGCAGTTCAGTGTTTTTCAGATGCCTTAGCTCATTCAGATAAACTACATCAGATCCATCTTTTCTTATTAAAAGTGATTCGGCGCTTTTACTGGGAGTGGGCCATGACTGAATCAGCGGATAAAGTATTTTTTGCGGATCAATCCTTAAGGCCAGCAACCCAAGTACCAGTGAATCATTTACGCTGTGATCAATTAAAGGAATTATAAGATCGAGATATGCAAGACTCATGGTATCCGACCTGTGCATATCTGTCAGAACGACCTCACGCTTTTTAATAATCCCCGTTAATATTGGTGAAAGTTGTTCGCTAATCAGGGAATCCTTACCAGGAAATGAAAGTATAACCTTTCCGTTACGATCTAAAATAAGTGCATTCTCATAATCAAAATTCGCAGTACTGGATTTAAGACTTTCGGTAACAACATCTCTCAGGGACTTATCATCTGATCTTTGTATTAATTCCAGGAATTTTCTAACAAGAATAGGGTTGCCTCCAAGAAATTTTCCATCGCCTAACCGTTCAAGCCTCCATTGTGTTATATGCCTTATTTTCAAGTCAGTTATTGCCGATAACTCAAGTTGCTTCTCATTTAGCAGGGATTGTTTCTGGTTTTTAAAATATATGACTCCGGCCAGAACTAAACTAAATGAGATTATAATGAAGAGAATAATCAGCGGCCATTGGGTTGGCGGAACCTGTCTGTTTGAATCTATTCTCATTCGGTTTATTACTGTTCAGATTTGATTATGGTTTCCCGGTCCTTCTTCTTAATAACTACAGAAGCAAGAATTGAAATAACCAGAATCGAAAGTATTATTAAAAGCGATAAAACTATTGGAATTTCAAAATGGAGGAATCCGGCAAGCATCTTCAGTCCGACGAAGGTGAGAACAAATGCCAATCCTATTTTAAGATAACGGAAATATCCCATAATTCCTGCAATAGCAAAATAAAGTGAACGTAAGCCCATTATTGCGAATATATTCGAGGTATAAACTATGAACCTGTCATGGCTAATTGCGAGTATTGCAGGGATGCTGTCAACTGCAAATATGAGATCCGATGATTCAATTATCAGCAATACCAGGAAAAGGGGTGTTGCATGTAACCTGTTATTTTGCCTGATGATCAGTTTATCTCCATGACTGCTACTGGTAACTGGAAGAAACCTCTTGAAAAACCTGACAATAGGGTTCTTCTCAGGATCGACCTCTGCCTCTTTTTGAAATAACATTCTGATCCCGGTAAAAACCAGAAACCCCCCGAATAATAGAACAATCCAATGAAAACGGTTTATCAGGGCAACTCCTGCAAAAATAAAAATCCCTCTCATTATAAGGGCTCCAAGGATTCCCCAGAACAATATTTTATGCTGATACTGATCTTTAACGGCAAAATAGGAGAATATAAGAATGAACACGAATATATTGTCAACGCTCAGAGAGTATTCAATCACATAACCTGTCAGGAATTCAAGTGCTTTGGTTTTCCCAAATTCCAGGTAAACAAACAGATTAAACATTAAAGCAAGTGTTATCCAGACTAATGTCCAGATAACAGCCTCTTTGACAGGGACTTTATGAGTGTGCTTGTGAAAAACTCCCAGGTCGAGCGCAAGCATGAAAAAAATGAAAATATGAAATCCTATCCAGAAGTAGACACTTATTCCCATAATATTTGAATATCAGGTTGCAAACTTATGAAATTAATTCCTTAAATCTTTATTACCTTTATCACATTCAAAAACATCAATACAATTCTGGCATTATATGAAAGGAAGTTATATTTGTACGGCTGCCATAGTTCTGACCTTAATGGCATGCATACCTGTTTATTCTCAAAAAGGGAACAAGTCTGAAAAACAAATAACTGCATCAGATATGGAGAGTTATATCTCATTTCTTGCTTCTCCACTGTTAAAAGGCAGAATGAATGGTGAAGAGGGACTTGAAATAGCTGGTCAATATATCGAATCGCAGGCAAAATTACTGGGCTTAAAGCCGGCAAACGGCAACAGTTATTTCCAACCATACACTGTTAATAGAAAAATTATGGATCCGGATAAAACCAAAATCCAGATAATATCCTCAGCCAATGACACTCTGACAATAAAGGATCCGATGTACCAGCTTGTCCCTATCGGCCCTTCTGATTTCGTACTTGAAGGGGAGGTGGTTTTTGCCGGCTATGGAATAAAATCCGATAAGTATAAATATAATGATTTCGACAGTCTCAACACTGAGGGCAAAATCCTTATTGTTATGGAAAGAGCTCCCATGTCGTCAGATGGTACTAAATCACTTTTTGATGAACCAGAATGGAACTCACAAATGAGTTTCCAGCTTAAAATCAATGCACTGATTCTTTCAAAAGCTAAAGCCATTCTTTTTGTACCTGATCCGAAATCCGGTTTCAAGTCACTTGGTGAATCAAGTCCGGGTCTTTCCGGCTATATAAGTTCAAAAGTTACTCTGAAAGGCGATAAAGAAGATAATATAAGTCCGTTCATGGCCATGATGCCAAAAGTGATTTTCATTAACCGTTCAGTAGCAGACGCCCTTCTGAAGGGATCTGGACATACACTGGAAGAACTTCAGAAGGGCATAGATGAGACACTAAAACCTAACTCTTTCATTATACAGGACAAACGGATGAAAATAACAGAGGTCTCGATTAAGGAAGAAAAGGTACTCAATAATGTTGCAGGATATATTGAGGGAAGTGATCCTGTCCTTAAAAATGAGGTTGTTGTCTTCTCAGGGCACTATGATCATATCGGGGGATCTGGTGCAAAGATAAACAGTGGAGCCGATGATGACGCATCAGGTTGTGCGGCTCTGCTCTCAATGGCTGAAGCATTCCAGAGCCTGAAGAAAAAACCTCTCCGGTCAATTCTGTTTCTTTGGGTCTCAGGCGAAGAGATCGGATTGTATGGTTCTCAGTCTTATGTGGATAATCCTTTATTCCCACTCGACAAAACAGTAGCCGATCTTAATATGGATATGATAGGCAGGGTAAAGGAAGCCGCCGATTCAACTTCCTCAACACCTATGACCGGACCGAACACCGTTTTTGTTATTACTGACAGTCAGAGTAAAGATCTGATGAAAATTGCAGATGATGTTGACAAAAAGAGCGATCTCAATTTTGATTACAGCCTTAGCGGAAGGGATCATCCTCTTCAGCTTTTTGCAAGAAGCGATCATTACAATTTTGTCAGGAAAGATATACCGGTTCTCTTTTTCAGCACAGGAATACACTCTGATTACCATACTCCCGGCGATGTCATCGAAAAAATAGATTTCAGGAAAATGGAATTGGTAACCAGGACAATGTATGAGATAGGATTGACTGTTGCAAACCGAAAAACCAGAATTGTTGTTGATAATCCATTCAGCTCATGGGAAAAAAGCAAATAAACCGCAAAGAATTCGTTACCAAAGCTCTGGCCGGAATAGCCGGATTAAATTTAATCTCAAAAAACTTAACCGGTTCATCAACCATGCCAATCGAGCTTAAAAGCATCGGTAATACAGGTTTGATGGTGAGTCCAATATGTTTTGGAGCTCCAAGAACTAATGAAGAATCATTAATAAAATATGCATTAGATAAAGGATTGAATTTTATCGACACCGGACGTGCCTATGGAAACGGGAATAATGAAAAACTTGTTGGCAGGGCAATAACAGGAATGAGAGATAAAGTAGTTATACAGTCAAAGATCAGACTTGAAGAGAATGAATTACCATCAAAAGGGAAAGGGAAAAAAGGGGCGGATGAGATAAGATATGCATTATCATCAAAACTTGAAGCAAGTCTGAAAGCCCTTAACACAGATTATATTGATATTTTGCTTTATCATGACGCACTCGATGAGAGTCTCCTCTTCCATGCAGAGACAATGAAATTCTTTTCGGATATGAAAACATCTGGTACAATAAAAGCAAATGGATTCTCAACGCATAATGATTATATGAACCTTATGGAAAGAAATAATTCAGAAGTTTTTTATAATGTTATAATGGTTCCATTTAATCCTAAGGGTTCGTTTGTCCATTCAGTATCAGGAAGATATTCGGAGTGGGACCAGAATAAACTTATATCTATCCTGACAGAAGCAGGGAATAAAGGTATCGGAGTTATAGCCATGAAAACCTGTTCAGGAGGCATGTATTCTCCCAAACCCGGGATAGAGCCAAGTTTCAAAGAATCTGTTTTATGGGTTCTTCAGAATAAGTTCATAAGTGCAGCAGCAATTGCAATGGCAAACTTTGAACAGGTTGATGAACATACATCATGGCTTGGTGCAAAATAAAGGCTTGGTCTTATTCACTCAAATTACCTTTTATTGAATAGAAACAATTTACCGGCCTGGTATATTTACTTTCGATATCGGGGATACCATTGCCATTAACATCTTTCATTGAACTAAAAAACTCAATAAGGGCAAGCCACTCTTTTCCTTCCTGAACACCTTCTGTGCTTTCATCCATATCTATAACTGCATTTCCCATATTCGTTACCCGATTTCCTGCGGCATCTTTTGGTACTACATTTATCAGTCCAAAACTCATCTTTTTTATAACTCCGATAAACTGGATAGTATACGAATCTGTAGTTATTGAATAAAGTGACTTATTCTTTTTGGAAAAATCAACATCAACAGTTTTGCCACCGGTATGAATTATTTCAATTTTTTTTATCTTTTTCAGCAATCCCTTTTCAGGATCATACAGGACCCTGAGACCTGAATAGTAACAAAAATTATCGGGGCTTGACTTATAGGCAACCTGCAGTATCTCAAGTATATTCTTCAACTCTCTGCCTGTAAAATATAATCTTGAAAGCGGATATCCCGGTACTTTGTCTTTACCTGATCCCATTGGCACAACCCTGAAAAGATCAGCGGCTGACTGCACCCCTGGCAGAATTTTGTCAAAAATCATACCAGCAGCTACCAGGCTGACATCTGTTCCTCCGTTGTTATGTTTGTTTACATAATAATACATTGCATCAGCAATGACAGGTCCAAGATTGCTTTCCATAAAATTCCCGACTTCATTGCCTTCCAGTATGAAATCTGTTTCGGCAACCGGTTTAGAATACAATAAACCAAGTGGCGCAAGAATTTCATTAGATATTTTTAATTTTTGATCCTCAATGAGTTGATAAATATTTTTATCCCCAATGATTTCATCATCAACAGGAATCAGCCTGTAACTATCTATTTTAATGTCCCCACCTGAATATATTAAAGCGAGACGACCTACATACTTTCCGTATTCACCCGTCTGAACAATCGGTATACCATTTACAATGAGCGGTTGATTCAGCATTGTATGTGAATGGCCACCGATAATCAGATTTAATCCTTTTACCTTCTCAGCAAGTTCAACATCTGCTCCTGCCCAACGGCCATTTTTATCAATTAATACTCCCGAATGCGATATGCAAATTATAAAACCACATTTTTCGTCCGTAAGTTCTTTAACCATTTTTTTTGCGAACGAGATCTGTCTGGAAAAAGTAACTGGTTCAGCATTTGGCGATACCCGCACAGCATCTTCACCAAAAACTGAGAATATTCCAATCTTAACTCCATCTTTAGTCATTATCAGTTTCCTGCCGACAATGTTGGTGGAAAGAAGATTTTCAAACGAATCATCCCTGTTATCCTCTTTGTCAAAAACCGCATTCCCTATCAGTACATCAGGGATCTCTCCCCTTTTACTGGAAGCGTCTATTACAGATGCAAGCCATTCCGGTCCGAAATCATACTCATGGTTACCCACACCGACTACGTCATACCCCATTGTCTTCATTAATCTGAGCTGAAAACCTGTTTCTTTTTCGAGGCTGGGAAAGAGGGTTCCCATCATAAAATCACCGGCATCGAGGACGAGGGTTGTACCTTCATTACCTTCTTTCTCTTTTCTGATTATAGTTGCGATCCTGGCAAAACCACCCAGTGTTTTATCATCATTAACTTTCAGCGGAGAATATTCTGATTCAGGTGCATAGCCAATGAGTCTGGAATGAAGATCATTAGTATGAAGTATGGTTATCTTCTTCCCTGTCTGCGCATAAGCTGACATAAAAAATCCGGATAGAAATAATAATATATATGCTTTTTTCATATTACCCCTTTTATTTCCATATACAAATCTAAAAAATATAGTATTAATCTTAAGCGTCTTTGCATCATAACCCGGTTACTTAAAATGATAACGGACAATCACAGAACAAACAACAATAAATAAAGAATCAGTCATTATGTCTGCAATGCATCAGCAACAATAAAAGTACTTCCACCAATAAATATCATATCGGTTACGGATGCATCTTCAGCTGCTGCCTTCATTGCAGTTCTTACATCGGGATAGCTTCTCCCGCTAAGTCCATATTCAACTGCCTTTTTATGAAGGATGTGCTCATCGAGAGCCCTGGGGACAGAGGCTCTTGTGAAATAATAATATGCATCTTTCGGGAAAAGCGGTAATACTGATGAAAGGTCCTTATCATTGACAAAACCAATTATAATGTGCAGTTTTGTTTTTGGAATTCTTTTAATCTGATTCAGAACAAATTCCAATCCCTCTTTGTTATGACCGGTATCGCAAACTGTCAATGGATTATGGCCTAATACCTGCCATCTGCCTGACAATCCGGTATTAATTCTAACTCTGCTGATACCATTTTTGATATTCTCGTCTGTAAAACTCAACCTGCCTTCAAGCGATTTGAAAACCTGGTATACTGTAACCAGATTCCTTGCCTGATAATCTCCACCCAGAACTGTCAATCCCTCATATGATTTGTCAGAGCCCTTATCAACAATAAAATACTTTCTTTCATCTCCGGAACTGTCAGACTCTTCAAGCTTGCATGAAAACTGCTTATCTGCAAATACTAATTCTGATCCCATTTCTGCAGACCGTCTGATAAATTCTTTACTGGTCTCTTCCTGTGTTTCTCCTATCACAACCGGAACCGATTTCTTAATTATGCCTGCTTTTTCGATTGCAATTTTTTCAAGTGTATCACCGAGCAGATCCATGTGGTCATGACCAATATTTGTAATTACTGAAAGCAGCGGATTAATGATATTTGTTGAGTCCAGTCTTCCTCCCAGGCCCACCTCTATAACTGCGATATCAACATTGCATTTCAGGAAATGGTCAAAAGCCATGGCGACCGACATTTCAAAAAAGGATGGATTGACAGATTCAATAATGCTTTTTTGGTTTCTCACAAAAGTAATTACCTCATCTTCAGCGATCATCTTTCCATCTACTTTTATTCTTTCCCTGAAATCATTCAGGTGCGGAGATGTATAAAGGCCGGTCCTGTAACCAGCTTCCTGCAAGACTGATGCAATCATATGAGAAACAGATCCTTTGCCATTAGTTCCTGCAACATGGATAGTAGAGTATTTTGAGTGCGGATTACCTAAATAGTTGTCAAGAATTATGCTATTTCTCAGATCGTTCTTATATGCAGCTTTCCCTATCCTGTGATAAGCCGGAAGCAGGCTGAATAAAAAATCAAGTGTTTCTTTATAAGTCATTGCTGTTGTTTGTCCGCTTTTTTTTATTTCTGGCTTAATAAATTTAAGTACTCAAGGCACTTTAGGCACTCTAGGCACTCTAGGCACTCCAGGCACTTATCACTACAAATTAACATACTTTCCGGGCAGATAACAATTTGTACGGTAAATTAGTTATTTTTGCATGTCATTATTTAGATGAAGCTATATATTCATATATTTGTTTATCAATCTGTTAACGATGAAAAGAAAACACAATAAGAAACTTTTTATAATCGATACCAATGTTTTGCTGCACGATT
>Ga0208980_10002432_pt1 | contig 11308 bp, 10 predicted proteins | sample WetSurMetagenome_3_FD_187993 | JGI IMG/M metagenome (GOLD analysis project Ga0208980, IMG submission 187993) | Wetland microbial communities from Twitchell Island in the Sacramento Delta, sample from surface sediment Aug2011 Site A1 Bulk (version 2) | ecosystem: Environmental > Aquatic > Marine...
GGAAGCCGAAGCGCGCGGACTCAACGTGTTCGACGCCACCTGCCCGCTGGTCACCAAAGTGCATGTCGAAGTCAGCAAGATGCGCGACAGGGGATTCGAGATCGTCATGATCGGCCACAAGGGCCACCCCGAAGTCGAAGGCACCCTGGGGCAATCGGAAGGCGGCATGTATCTGGTTGAAACACCGGATGACGTCGCCACCCTGCAAGTCAACGACCCCGACAAGCTCGCCTACGTCACCCAGACCACCTTGTCGGTAGACGACGCCGCGCGCGTGGTCGATGCCCTGCGCGCGCGTTTTCCCACCATCAGCGGACCGAAAAAAGACGACATCTGCTACGCCACGCAAAACCGGCAGGATGCCGTCAAGGTGCTGGCCAAGCAGTGCGATGTGGTGATCGTGGTGGGGTCGCCGACCAGCTCGAATTCAAACCGGCTGCGTGAAGTGGCGGAAAACCTCGGCGTGCCAGCCTATATGGTGGATAACGCAACCGAAATCGACCCGCATTGGCTCAGCCAAAAAAATCGGGTCGGGGTAACCGCCGGCGCTTCCGCGCCGGAAATCCTGGTGCAGGAAGTGATCGCGCGCCTGAAGGACCTGGGCGTCGACGCATTAACCCATCTGGACGGCGTACAGGAGAAGGTCGGGTTCCCGCTGCCGAAGGGCCTGGGCAACAGCGATTAATCAGCTCTTCCAGCAATCAGCCAGCGCACCCGTGCCCGAAGCCGTTTTTGCCCCCGTCTGGTCAATCGTCAGCGTGCCACACAGGGGGTCCGACACAGGCACAGCCTGAATCGTAAATCCCGTAGCCGTCGCTGCGGGATTCAGCGTAAGCGAATACTTGGCCGTACCACTCTCCGGGGATTGTTGCTTGGGTAAAGTCGCATTCGCATACGTGCCATTGGTCGTGAAATACCGCTCCATGAACTGCGCGTTCTCCAGCATGATGGACTGTGCGTCGGCTCGATTGGCGCGGAGCACATATTGCTGGTAGCTCGGAAAGGCAATCGCAGCCAGGATGCCCACGATGGCCACCACGATCATGAGCTCGATCAATGTGAAACCGTATTGTTTGTTAGCTGTACGCATGGCTTTCCCCCGGGACATCACTGAATCTGCAGCCAATAAACACGCCGGAGAGACCCGGGCACCCCCGGTGTTGTAGGCGGAGCGCCCTTGTTGCCCAGGGACTGAATCGCGCCTGTCGTCCCGGTCATCACCTTGTAGTCCTTGCCGTCCGGACCCGTAAACCAGGCCGGCGGCTTGGTAATGCCAACCGTTGTCTTGACCCCGCTGACCGTCGAGCCACTCGCCAGATAATCCTTGCTGTCAAAGGCCCCATCGTTATTGAAGTCGAAGCTGGACCCCCCCACCTTGGCTCCGGTTACCGCATCCAGTTCCATCAGCCAGCTATCCCCGCCCGCCTGGCAGACGTTCGTGGAGGGAACCACCGTCAGGAAAACCACCCGCCCGTAATGCAGCAACGCCTGGGTTACCACACGCTCGCCCGTCGAGGAAGGTTCAGTGAAGTCCAGATACCAGCCGCGTTTGACAGTCCAGTCAACGGCGTTGCCGCTGGTTTCCCGGAGTGCGGAAGTCTGCGTAATATCGTCCGCAGTCGTAACGGTTCCCTTGTCGTCAATGGTGAAGGTCTGGCTCACCTGGGCGACGATGCTTTGCGCCTGTAATGCACTCCGGTCGACAGTCGCCGTCACGGCCAATGCACTGTCTTTATCCCAGACCCCATAAAAAGACTGCACTTGCGTGTTCAGCACGTCCGTACCCTGGAGATATTGCCCGGTACCGAAATACACCATCGCACCGCCGTTGGGGTGAGCCCCAACAACAGGCTGTGCCGTAATCGGCTGTACCTGGCTGCTGGCATTGCTCGCAACAAACAGCGGGGTTGTCTGGTCGGCAAAACTGCTCAGGTCGAATTTCCACAGATTGCCCTGCAAATCCCCCGCGTAGGCAAAGTCCGTAATCCGGTCATTGTTGGCGTCATACAGTGCGGGGGTCGACAGTCCGTTTGCCGTGGCACTGCCCGCTGCTATTTTCTTGATCAGCGCCCCGTTTTCCAGGTTGACCACATACAGATAGGCCTTCTCGGACGCGCTGTTATAGCCATTGCCGAATATGGCCACCCACTGGCCGTTGTTCAGCCGGCCAATCTGGGGTTTGCTGTAGGTCAGGCCCAGATCCGGATCCGTGAATTCCCACATCACCATGCTGGCCGACGGGCTGGCCACATTGCTCACATTCAGGGCATAGATGGATTTCCCGCCGCCGCCGAGGCCGCCAACCAGTACCGTAGTCCAGCCGCCCGACAGATAGGCATCCCCTACCGTCGGCCCGCCATCCACATAATATTTATGGTTGTAGGCCGGATCGGTCAGCTTGCTGAGATTGGGATACACAGCGTTCGGCACATAGGCAAACAGCTCGACGCCCGACTGCGTATCACTGGCGTCAGCCCGGAAAGCGTGCAGCATGCCGTCGTTTCCGCCCACAAACACGGCGGGCGTACGGCCGGCCTTGGCCGTCACATAGGCTGCGTAGCTTGCTGCCTCGGACGCACCCAGGGTCGCATAACCAAAATCATCCGCCTGCGCGAAAGCCGGGTCCGAGTTGATGATGTCCCCCAGCACAATGACACGATTGCGGAAAGTGCCGCCGTTCTTGATTTCCTTGGTCTGCACACCCGTTATCCAGTCGAGCCGGTCGGAACCTTTGGTATCCGCAGTGCCGGTTGGGCTCGTATTCAGATAAGCCTGCTGGCCACTACTGAGCGCGCCCCAATTAAAGCCGACCCCGCTGCCGCCATTGATCGTGAAAATAGTGCGTGAGGCCGCAGCCGGCAATTTGGAGGCGGCGCTCCACACCGGCGCTTTCCCCACCACCCCGCCAAACCCCACCGAAAAGGCTTTCAGGTCGCCTTGCCAATCCTTGCTGTTGAAAGTGGCCTGGTACACCAGGGCACCCGTCTGAATACTGGTGGAGTTGGCCGCCAGCGCTGCAGCAGAAGGCGTGGCCACTTCGATCGCATTCTTGACTTTCTGGAATGAACCAACCAGATCGGCCGGTGTATCGGCGCTGAAAAACTGGCCACGGCTGTTGATGGCGGCATGCCAGAGGTCGGCTACGTTGCCATCGGCGTTAGCACTCGTGGACGGCCAGGCTTTCGTCCCGGCCAGGAGGTCGAAATAGCTTCCCACATAGGTATCCGGCGTGTTGGGGTCGGTGTCCCCATAGGTCAGGCCCGTGTTCGCCAAAAAAGGCGTCAGGCCGATACCGATCGTAAAGTTGACCATGTGCTGCCAGGTGGCGGGATCGTTTTTGGCGTTGTTGTACGTCTCGGTATCATTCGCCCCCGCTTCCACAGTATAGGGAATCAGGTTGTTGCTCAAACCCGGAGCCAGATCCGTCGACCAGTATTTATAAGCCACGTCGGCCAGACTGTCGGAATTGGAATCCTTGTAAGGAGCGGGCAATGCGCCATCCGTGTTGCCTATGCCGGATGGCGTCGAATCATTCCAGATACCATCGGTCATCAGGATGTGAAAATCCTTGCGGCATGACGTTTGCCCGGCAGTCGCCGTCACCGTCCCCGCGGTGTTCAGATCGTCATCATAGGGAGAGTTCTCTCCGGTCGTCGAATAGTAGACGCCCACCCGCTTCATTGCCTCGCGAAGCGGGGTACTGGTATTGGTGTTCAACCGGAATAGCCAGGTGTAAAAATCCTGTTTGTGGGTGCCGGTGAACGGCTTGATGGCATTGCTGAAATTGGTTGCAGTTGCCTCCCAGCCTTCACAATCAGTCGTCACCAGACTGGTCGTCGATCCTCTGCAGGTATTCAGCGACTCCCAGGCTATGCGGGTTGATGCATCGAATTTTGCAAACGCCAGGGATGCCGATGCAATCGTCGCCAGGTTGCGGGTGCGGTAGAAGGAATACCAGTTGGCGAAGTTCTGTTGCTCGCTCGCACCAACGATCTTGATGTCGTAGCAATCGTTGTCCACTGCCTTCTGTGCATCCGTACCCGTACAATTACTGTTGGTCCCGTCGAAGACGTAATAGTAGGCGGGCATTTGGCGGGTTTGGCAGGTCGCATTGCTGGAACAGGAAGCCCCCCCCATGTTGACCCACGTATTGGTGCCCGTCCCCACGGTACTGTTGTACTGACACGCCGAGGCCTGGCAGCGGACATCGCTGGCATAGTGCCTCATGAACTCATGGCTTTTGGTCGTGGATTTGTTCAGGAACAAGCCTGCAGTAGGCCGGTATTGCGTTCCCAAGTCAAAGGAATCAGGGCTGATGTCCGGCAAGGTGTGGGCATAGCCATCGACCCAGGCATTACTGAACGTGGTTGCCAACGCCGTCCCGCTGGCGTCCACCGGCGCCATGTAGGTGGTTGCCGGGTTGTAATAAATCGGGTTGTAATGGGACGATTTCACATAGCGGGGATCGAGGCTGGAATCCGGATTGTTGTCGCAAATCCCATTGGGGTTGCCACAGAGATCCGGCGTAAAGGCCCGGGACATACTCCCCGAATCATCCAGCGTGACAATCACATTGGGCGCCACGTTCGTGGTCAGGAACAGGGGGTTCTCTGAAATGGTGAGGGGCACCGAATGGGCGGGGACCGTCATCCAGACCAGGCTGCTGAACATCAGCAGCAGCGCAAAGGATTTTCGTGTGGCTTGATTGAGGTTCATGGAACGCTCCCTGGTTCAGTTGTTCTCGTACCCGGCCTGCAGGATGACGACCGTGCTGGTGCTGGCGCCCACGCCGCGGGCAGTCACCCGGAAACGCTGGGTGGTAACGGCATCCGGTAATTTCTCGATCACGTAGCGGGGCTGTTGCGCGACCTGGGACAGTGAGGTCGCTGCGGTCTGCGAAGCACCGGACCAGTTGTAGGCATTCCAGTAAGCGGCATTGCTGGCATTGGCCGGGTTATAGGCCACGTAACCTGCCGTGCTGCCGTCGAAAACGGTGGTGATCTTGCCCGCCGCATCCTTGGGGAGTGCTTTCATCGCCGTGTCGGCAGCCTTCAATGCGGCTTCGGCCGACTGCAAGGCCAGATCCCGGTCCCGGGTATTGCCCGCCATGCGCTCTTCCATGCTGGAGGTTTGCGCCACGGTCACGCCCAGCAGCATCAGGATGGCCAGAAAGATCAGGGCAACGATCAGCGTAACCCCACGCTGGCGGGAAAGCGGTGCAAATTGAATGGGTTTCATAGCCGGTTCCTCACCGCGATGGTGGTGGTAAATGGCTTGTGAATGCGAGTGTCCCCCTCCGTCCCTACGCCGGTTTCCGGGCTGCGCATGTTCAGGGTGATCCGCACGCTGACGACGCGGTTCCAGTTGGTCACCGCACTGGCCGCTATGTACGGGATGGTGTTTGCAGAACAGTTGTCGTCCGGGCATTCCGGAGAGGCAACCTGGGTGGTGTCTTCACCATAGGCAATCTGCATGTCCTCCACCCCTTCCACCAGTTCCTGGGCCTCGGTCGACCCGTCGGCTCGCAGCGTTTCCCGATACAGGCTCGGCTCACCCGCTGCATTGTTTTTCAGGTAATAAATATGGCCACTGAGCGGCAGCATCATGAAATTGGTGTTGGCCCCAACCGGCGCACCCGGTTTGCAGGGCAATGCCGATCCGGCATTCAGCGTGACGCTGGTGCCGGACGCTGCGCTGGCGGTGTAGACCGTTGCATCCGAATAGGTTTCGGTGATGACGACCCGCCCACCCGCGCTGACGCCATGCGCGGCCACCGTGGTGGTGGGTGACGCGAGCTGGGATTCCCTGCTTTTGTCGGCCCGCAACACCATGATCGCATCGGTGTTGGCGAGTTCCCCGGTTACGCTGCCCGGCAGGCCCGCGCCACTTTCATACCCCAGCAGGGGGCGCTTGAACAGGTTGTTGTACCAGGTGGCATCCACAGGATCGGTGTTGACGGAGGCGCAGCCAAACCCGACCTGGCGCAAGTCGACGGACATCGCCTCGAAGGCATAACGGGCGCCTTCCTGCATGCGCGCCAGGGAATCCTGGGTACGGAAAGATTGGCGACTGCCCAGATACACCGTTCCCACCGCAGCAATGATCAGCCCCCCCAGTACCAGGGAAATCATCATCTCAATCAGGGAAAATCCCTGCTGGCGGAAAAATGGGGGGGGTTGGGATATGCGCATCACAAGGCCGTCTGGGTAATGAACTGGATAGGGCTCGTGCCGTCGCGGTTGTCGTCCCACTGGATGGTGATCGTGGCATTGCCGTTCAAATCCACAACAACCGATGCCTTGCCATCCGGCAAGGCGGCCGACACATTGTTCTTCCAGGTAATCACGTCCTGGTAAGTGCCCGCAGAACCCATGGCCACTTGATAACTGGCAAGATTGGGCCGGTTGGCGCGCATGCGATCCACAATGTCATAGGTGAGCATGGTGGCCTGGCTGCGCTGGTAGGCACTGTTGTTGTTTTTCAGGGACATCGTCTGCAGCCCCGCATAACCCAACAGGCCCACGGCAAGCACCACAATGGAAATGAGCACTTCCAGCAGGGTGACGCCACGCTGGTCGCGCGGCAGGCCTGGGCGGAAGGAAGGGGGGGCGAGTGATTTCATCAGCAGGTTCCCGAAGAGGTGCTGACACGCCCGGTGTTGATGATGGAAACCACCCGCGCCACGCCCCCGTTGCAAATCTGGAAACTTCCCGCGCCCGAGCCGCCATTGCCCTGGCTCTCGCCCGAGGGGAGATAGCTGATGTAACTGGAAAAATTGGCGTCAGGCGTAATAACCGGCGCGTTGCTGGCATTGGGCTGATACACCCTGAGCACGGTATCCCCACTCGCATCGCCAACCGTTCCTGCATCCACAAACACTTGCCAGCCACTCGTCCAATTCGCCGAAGCGACCGTCACCCGCGCAGCGCGCTTGATTGCTTCCGAACGGGCCAGGGCCAGGGCGGAAACCAGGCTGTTGGATGCTGCCACCACGCGATTCCTGCGCGTAAATTCCTGAAAACTGGGCACGGCGATCGCCAGCATGACTGCCAGCACCGCTATCGTAACCATGAGTTCGACGAGCGTGAATCCCCGACTGAGAAGCACCCGATATCCAGACATGTTCAGCGTCCAATTTGTATGGCGTTACGATAGATAGGCATCCGGCATGCTGTCCAGCTCCGCGAGATGGATGGGTGTTTTTCGCGCATGAGCGGCAACGCCCAAACTTTGCCAGACAGATAAAGCCTGAGTCTTAACGGCTATTCATCGTCCGGACTTGAGCGTCCGCATGCCGGGAATTCGTCCGGCTAACATGCGCTTTTGTCGAGCCGTATACGCCCGATTTGATTGATAACGATGCTTCGTCTGCTTCCGGCCACACAGACGTAAAACGTCCCATTGCCCAGCCCGTTGGGACCCTGGCTCACTCCGCTGGGCAAGTAGCTGGCATAGGTGCTGTAATTGGAGGCCGTGATGACGGCCCCTCCGGGGGTTTCTCCATGGACTCTCAGGATCTGGTCGCCGATGTCCAGCACCCCTTTTATTCCATCATCCACAAAAACCAGCCAGCCCTGCTGCCAGCTGGCATCCTCATCGCAGACAGGAACGGGCTCCATCGGTGTGCTGCTTTTGCAGACCGTGACCCGGGTGCCACGCTTGATCGCTTCCGACCGGGCCAGTTGCAGCGAGGAAACCAGGCCATTGGTCACTGCAACCAATCGGTTGTAATTCATGAAATTTGCATAGCCCGGAATGGCAATCGCCAATAAAATTGCACCCACCGCCAGCACAACCAGCAGTTCAACCAGTGTGAATCCACGCTTTCCCATATCCCCTCCCCCTGTTTTTTTATTCAAGGGAATGAGCTTGTCACTCCGTGGCGGGCATATCTATACAACTTTAGTTGTAGGTGCGGGCCATGCTTGAGCCAGGCCCGTCCGGGCTGAAGACGTCCGTCATCATCGTGGGCGCCGGGGTTTCAGGCATGAGTGCAGCACTGGCCTTGCTCAGGCGTGGCTATGGCATCACGTTGCTGGAGCGCGGCGAAGCAGGCGCCGAATCGTCCTGGGCGGGCGGCGGAATTTTGTCGCCGCTGCTGCCGTGGGATTATGCCGAGCCGCTTTCCAGGCTGGCGCTGCGCTCGATGGCGGAGTATGCGGACTGGGTTTCTGGCATCGAAGCGCAATCCGGGCGCGTCGCGGAATACTGGCGCTGCGGGATGAAAGTGCTGGGGGCAACCCGGCCCGATACGGCGCTCGCCTGGTGCGCTGCGCACGGCCTGGCCGCACAAATCCAACCCGCCCATGCAGGCGACAGCCTCTGGCTGCCCGACATCGCGCAGGTTCGCAATCCGCGTCTGGTGGCGGCGCTGCGCGAGGCGGTTGTGAGGCTGGGCGGGGTGATCCACACGCACTGTGCGGTCGATTCGGTGACCACTCAGGCGGGACGGATGCTGGCTGTCAACACGGCTCAGGGCACGTTCACGGCAGATCGGTTCGTGCTGGCGACCGGTGCGTGGGCGGGGCTTGCGCTGCCGGGGCTGGCCGCCTCACCCCACATCCGCCCGATTCGCGGCCAGATGCTGCTGTTCAAACTGGAGCCGGGCGCGCTCGATACGATTCTGTATCGCAACGGGCTGTATCTGATCCCGCGCCGCGACGGCCACATTCTGGTGGGCAGCACGCTGGAGGATGCGGGGTTCGACAAATCGACCGACGCTGCGACGCGCCAACGGCTGCACGTTGCGGCCGCCGAACTGCTGCCCGCGCTGGCGGCCGTCCAGCCGGTGCAGCACTGGGCCGGGCTGCGCCCCGGCTCGCCGGACAATATCCCGATCATCGACCGGCATCCTGATTTCGATAACGTCTTCGTCAATACCGGGCATTACCGCTACGGGGTGACGATGGCGCCGGCGTCAGCCGAACTGCTGGTCGATTTGATGGAGGGCAATACGCCCGCGCTCGACCCCGTGCCGTACCGCTGGGAGGCCGCGCGGGCGCGCTGCTGGCGCGAAAGCCTGTCGTGAGCCGCAAGCCGATGCGGCGCAAGATGCTTTACACTTTGCCTCAGCCCAGCCTTGCAACGCCCGCATGCTCCCAGTCTCCACCCTGTATTCCAGCCTATGACGTCGCCTGAACCCGGTGGGCAGCGGCCGTTGATCGTCTGGATCGTCGTCGACGGCAAGCCGGGGCACGTGAATCAGTCGCAGGGGCTGGCCGAGGCGCTGGCGCGCGCCACCCCAACCACCATCCATCGCCTTGCCGCCCTGCCCGTCTGGCGCGCCTGGCTGGCGCTGCTGTTCAAGCGGTTGCCTGCTCCCTCGCTTCCCCAGCCGGATTTGATCATCGGCGCGGGGCACGCCACGCATCTGACGCTGCTGGCGGCGCGGCGCGCGCGCGGCGGACGCGCCGTGGTGTTGATGAAGCCGAGTCTGCCGCGCCGCTGCTTCGATCTGTGCGTCCTGCCCGAGCACGACGGCGTGGCGGCGGATGCGCATACGCTGGTCACCGCAGGTGCGATCAACCGCATCCGCCCATCCGGTGCCCGCAGCGCGGAGTTGGGCCTGATGCTGATCGGCGGCGTCTCGTCTCACTTTGAATGGGACAGCGACGCCATACAGGTACAAATCAAGAGCATCCTCGCGCGCACGCCCGACACGCACTGGACGCTCACCACCTCGCGCCGCACGCCGGATGATTTTCTGGCGCAACTGCCATCCTCCGGCAATCTCGATGTCGTTCCCCACACCGCCACGTCGCCCGACTGGCTGCCCGATCAGTTCGCCCGCTGCGGAACCGCGTGGGTCACGCCCGACAGCGCCTCGATGGTCTACGAAGCGCTGACGGCAGGCGCGGATGTCGGCGTGTTCGATCTGCCGGTCAACCCGAAAAGCCGGGTCGGCCGGGCGATGGCGCACCTCGCCGACGCGCAGCGCATCACCCGTTTTGTAAGCTGGTGCGCGAGTGGAAAATTAAACCCCAATACGCAACCGCTGGCCGAAGCGGATCGATGTGCCCACTGGATTCTTGAAGCAGGCTCTAAAAATGGCTGAAGAAAAAAAACTGACTGTCCTGCAATTGCTGCCCGCACTCGAATCCGGCGGAGTGGAACGCGGCACGCTCGAAATCGCCGCGGCGCTGGAGATGCACGGCCATCGCGCGCTGGTGATGTCGGCGGGCGGGCGACAGGTACCGCCGCTCCTTGCATCGGGCGCCGAACATTTCACCTGGCCGATCGGCAAGAAATCATTCAAGACGCTGCTGCTCGTCGGCCAATTGCGCAAATTCCTGCTGGCGCAAAAGGTGGACATCATCCATGCACGCTCCCGCGTGCCGGCGTGGATCGCCTGGCTGGCGTGGCGCGGCATGAACCCCGCCACGCGCCCGCATTTCGTCACCACGGTACATGGCCTGTATGGCGTCAGCCGCTACAGCCGCATCATGACGCGCGGCGAGCGGGTGATCGCGGTGTCGAACACGGTGCGCGATTACATCCTGCGCGAATACCCCGCCACCCTGCCGTGGTGCATTCAGGTGATCCATCGCGGGGTCGACGGCGCAGACTATCCGCACGGCTGGAAACCCGAGACAGCCTGGCAGCAGGCATTTTTCGCCCAGTTTCCGCAAGCCGCCGGCAAGCTGCTGCTTACCCTGCCGGGTCGCATCACGCGACTGAAAGGGCACGAAGACTTCATCGAATTGATTGCGCGCCTGAAGCGGCGCGGCTTGCCTGTGCATGGCCTGATCGTCGGCGGCGCGTCGTCCTCCAAGCAGCGCTATTTGCACAAGCTGCGCTACCGCGTGCGCAGCATGGGGCTGGCAGGCGACATCAGCCTGACCGGCCAGCGCGACGACCTGAAAAACATTCTGGCGATGTCGAATCTGGTGCTGTCGCTGTCCAGCCAGCCCGAATCATTTGGCCGCACCACGCTGGAAGCGCTGCGGCTGGGCGTGCCGACGGCGGGTTACGACCACGGCGGCGTCGGTGAAATCCTGCGTACGATCTACCCTGCCGGCCTGCTGCCGCTCGACCGCATCGACGAAACCTGCCAGCGCATCGACCAACTGCTGCAACACCCCGAGCCGGTTCCGCTCGGCAATTTTTTCCCGTTGCAAGCCATGCTGGACCAGACGCTGGCGTTGTACGAACAGCTGGCACGCACCCCGCGTCACTGATCACTACGACCGATTGCTGATTGCTTGTTCACGCGTGAGGATTACCTGCCCTTCGACTGGCTCAGGGCGAACGGAGCGAGGACTGCCTCAGGGCGAACCGTGTTAAGGCTGTTCACATCAACTCCGGCTGG
>Ga0208980_10002433_pt1 | contig 11308 bp, 11 predicted proteins | sample WetSurMetagenome_3_FD_187993 | JGI IMG/M metagenome (GOLD analysis project Ga0208980, IMG submission 187993) | Wetland microbial communities from Twitchell Island in the Sacramento Delta, sample from surface sediment Aug2011 Site A1 Bulk (version 2) | ecosystem: Environmental > Aquatic > Marine...
TGCGTATCAGAGTCCAGTCCGAAAATGAGCGATGCCATGGTCATGATGCCGTTATCCTGCAGCTTTTTTACCGCAAGTACATTTTCATCGATGGTTTTCAGGGTTTTGCGGTACTGGTTGATGCCGGAATCCGACATGGATTCAAAGCCGATGAGCAACGCCCTGCATCCCGATTTATAGGCAAGCTTCATCAGTTCCGGGTCGTTGGACACCTGCACGGAGGCCTGGCCCACCCAGATCTTCTTCAGCGGGATCATTTCCCGGAAAAGCTCTTTGGCATAACGTTTATCCCCGGTAATGTTGTCATCCAGGAAAAATAAATTTTTTTCGCGGCATGATTCGATGTCTCCGATAATATCAGGAATGGGTTTGTGCCGCTGGCGGGTTCCGAAAAACCTGGAAACAGAACAAAAATCGCAGTTGTAGGGGCATCCTCGTGTGGTTTCAATGGGCGCTATCGAGAATTTACCCGAAGAGCATTTGATCAGGTCCCTCCTGGGTTTCACATGGCTCTGCAAATCAGGCAATTTATCGAGCTTATAGAACGATTTCAGCCGTTTGTGCCTGATATCCTCCAGCACAACATCCCAGATGCCTTCCGCTTCTCCGATCACCACTGCATTGCCGAATCGCAATGCCTCTTCCGGCATTGCCGTGGCATGGATGCCCCCAAAGACCACTGTTTTACCGCGTTTTTTGAATTCGTTGGCAATCTGGTATCCCCTGATAGCCGTCTGCGTCATGATTGAAATGCCGATGACATCGTAATCGCCATCATAATTCACTGCTTCACCGTAAACTTCTTCCACGATTTGTATTTCATGTTCAGGCGGTGTCAGCGCGGCAATCAGGGAAAGGGTCAGCTGGGGAATATCCATGGAGTCAGGCCGCTGGTCCTGGGCCTGGCATGGTGCAATCAATAATATTTTCATGATCTAATTCACTCGGTTCATATAAGTCATTACCCGGAATAGAATGCAGAGCATAGAAACCATCACCGGATTAATAACTTAATGGGAGTAACTTCGATATCCTCTGACACCTTATTTTGGCTAAGGCGCTTGAATTGTGGTACAAAGATAAGCAATTATTTAATAGAGTCCCTTTTTAACCGATCCTCACGCACGTCATCGTCAGTGATCCGGCGACCGCTTTATCGTTGAACAAAGACACTTTATCGTTTTCTTCTTTCAACGCGAGGGCATATAATAAGGGGAGGTAATGGTCGGGGGTGGGAACGGCCAGGTCAAATGCCTTGCCCTGTGATTTGTAGTTGATCAATGACTTGTGGTCGCCATTCAGGATAAACTTTTTCATGCTTGCAGAAGCTTCAAGGGCCCAGTCATAGCCATACTCATCATCATTCAGCCTGTCCCAGGCGACCATCCTGAGGTTATGCACCATGTTGCCGCTTCCGATGATCAGTATCCCCTTTCTGCGCAGGGCAGACAGTTCCTTTGCCAGGTCATAGTGGTACTTGGCATCGCGGGTATGATCCAGGCTCATCTGGATGACCGGGACATCGGCATCGGGATAGAGATGTTTCACTACGCTCCAGCAGCCGTGGTCAAGTCCCCATTTCTGATCCAGGCCGACATTTGCCTTTGTCACGAGACTTTTGGTTTCCATGGCCAGCTCCGGGCTTCCGGATGCGGGGTATTCAACGACATACAGCTCCCGCGGAAATCCACCGAAATCATGGATGGTAGCCGGATGTTCCATGGCGGTCACAAAAGTGCCCTGTGTTTCCCAATGTGCCGAAACACAAAGGATGGCAGCAGGCCTGGGAAGAGATTTCCCGGCTTCGCGGAAACCCTTTACGAACTCATTTTCTTCGATGGCATTCATCGGGCTGCCATGGCCAAGGAAAAGCACCGGCATCGGATCTGTACTTTTCCATGAGGATAAAATTTGATTTAATGCATTCATTTTTAATGTGATACCAGCTATGCCAAGCAAAGATACTGATTGCAGGAATTTTTTGCGGTCCATAATAGCAGAGGGCCAAATTTAAAAGAACTTCAGTTAAACACATGGAATTTAAAAAAGTTAGGGGGAAAATACAATTTCGGGATGGCATCTCGGACCTCTGGCGATAGATTTAATTAGAATCAGGAAGACATGCTGGCAAGTGGAAAACCTGAACGGGGTAAAAAGGTAATTCATTCCATGTATTCCAGATCATCAACTGAACTCATAAGTGAGTAATCCAGAAGATCCTCATCTTCGTCCTCCATTAACAGCAAGTCACTGTCAGGATCAGGTTCCAGAATGTTGATATCATCATGCGGACTTTGATTCTCACGGCCAATGGAATTAAATGCACTGCCCTGGTCGTTTTGATTTCTTTTCATATTCCTAATTCTTTATTTGTGAATGGATTTTCCTTTAGTCCGGCCTATGCGGATCGCCTTGATTTTTAATAATCAAGGCATCGTATCGCCTAATAAGAAGCCCCAGGATTTGAGATGCAACATTAAATGCTTCTCCTCCCGCGGATCACCTGGAATATTAATGCAACAAGTGCAATAACTAGAAGAATGTGTATGACGTGTCCGGCACTATAGGCAAAATAGCCTACTGCCCATCCAATAACAAGGATTATTGCAACGACATAAAGTAAATAGTTCATGATTTTTATAATTTAGAATTCCCCGCTTCCTGCGGGACAGGTGTAATTATTATTTTATTCTTGTAAAAATAGATCCGGAGCAGTTATACCAGTAATATTTATTCATACCCGCTTTTTATCACGGTCAGGATCATCTTGAACCTCCCGTTGGGTCTCACAAAATTGGCCGCATGGGCTGGGATTACGATTGACTCTCCTGTAAGCAGGACATTGGATTTGCCATCAATCACGATTTCCGCCTGGCCGTCTATGATCTGGGCGAAAGTGTCGAAGGGAGTGGTTTTTTCAGTTAATCCTTCACCACTGTCAAATGACATTACGCTGATATTTCCTGTGGATTTTTTCAGGATCGTTTTAATGACGACTGAATTGGGTATGTACTCGATGATTTCCACGGTGATGTGTGCTATTGATTTTTCAAGTTCCACATTTTCCATTTTTTTTTGATTTTTAAGCTATTTCTTATTGCCGTTTCCACCTCCCTGGCTTTTACTATTACCATTGCCATTATTACCTCCCTGGGAGTCTTTTGAGCCGGGATTATCATTTCCCGGTTTTTCTCCAATGGTTTTCTGATCCGGGCCACGGTAGCCTTTTGCATATTTCGCCTTATGATCGTCAAAATATTTGTAAGGTGCAGTGCCGTAATAGTCCGTTATCACTACTTTATAACCGCCATACAGATCGTAGTTTTTATACCGTGAAGGAAGATTGGTTCTGTGAACCCATGCGTCTTCCACATAACAAATAAACATGGAGGCATGAACATCATAGTAGGATTCCACATCAGGCAGATAATAATATCGTACTTCAGCATACCCGACAGGACCCCATGGCGGAGGCGTGCCAATATTAACAGTCACATCAACCTGCGCCTGCCCTGCACCTGCAAGAAACAAGGCTATTCCGGCAATAATAAATTTTAACGCTTTCATCTTCATCTGATTGATTTAATTGAAAAGTAATAATTATACAAAGGTCAGCCCAATCGATTGGGAAAGCGTTACACAATTAAGGAAAAGAGTTGCATCATTCACACATTTTCAAGTGTGCTGCGCCTTTTGTTTTTGAGGGATTTAAAATAGGAAGGAGTAAGGCCGGTTATCTTTTTAAACTGATGGGAGAGATGGGCCACACTGCTGTAATGGAGTTTCCAGGCTATTTGAGAAAGTGTGAGTTCGTCATAAAGGAGGAGTTCTTTAACCTTCTCAATCTTATGAAGGATCATAAAATGTTCGATGGTAATCCCTTTAGTTTCGGAAAAAAGATTAGCCAGATAAGTATAATTGTAATCCAATTTTTCGCTCAGGTAATCGGAAAAATTTGTTTTGGGCAATTCATCTTCATAATGCACCATCTCAATGATGACGTTTTTTATTTTTTCAACGAGGATGGCTCTTTTGTCATCCATTAACTCAAGCCCGGATTTCAACAAAGCAATTTTTAACTGGTCACGCTGTTCATCAGAAAGGTTTTCCCTGATCTCTACTTCACCTAAATCCACCACTCCATAATGCAGCCCGAGTTTATCCAGCTCTGATTTCACCACCATTTTGCAGCGGATACTGACCATGTATTTGATATAGAGTTTCATTCAGACCCACTTGTGGCGTAAAAATAATGGAATTTTGTAAAAAAAGCAAGGATTCCTGGTTGTCATGGCGAGAGAAAATTCACCCCTGCCATTCACTTTCCACATGTCGTTTGCGAAAATGCCCCTGAAGGCTGAGTCAGAAGATTGGCTGTAAAACTCTTTTCCGGGAGATGGAGTCCCTCATAAAGGGATGGAATCCCGGTCTAAATTATCTTTTCACTACCTGGAAAACTGTCAATCCTTTGCTATGATCAACTTTCACCAGATAAATCCCCCTGTTCCAGGATGAAATATTAATCTCGATATGTCCTGATGCCTTGCTGATGCTGATCACCTCCATTCCGAGCAGGTTGTATACCCTGATGCCGGCATTATCCAACCCACTGATGTTCAATTTGTCAGATGCGGGATTGGGATAGACCTCTACGGATGATATATTTCCTTCTCCAACACCGGTGCAATCGTCGATGGTTACCTGGAAAGTTTCCGAGATCGCTTCGCAACTGGCAGCATTGGTCTCGGTAACGGCCACTGTCCCGGTTCCCGGGCTGCCCCAGAGAATGTTGATCGTGTAGGTGCCCGCACCGGAAAGGATCGTTCCGCCGATGACATCCCATGCATAACTGCTGCCAGTATTGTTTACAGTACTGTAGGCGGCTTGATCGTCATTGCAAACCAGCGCAAGGCCTGAAATAACCGGCGCCGGCGAGGCATTCACCGTGATCTGCAGATCCTCAGATGGCGTCCCTGTGCCGCAATCGTTGATACCTGTGACCGTTAGCCAGCCAGATCCGGTAAAGCTGCTGCTCCAGGAAATGCTGCAGTTTTCCGAATCCGGTGTTAAAACACCAGCATCTGCCGGGTAAAGTGACCAGGTGTAATCTTCGGCGTAAGCAGCTCCTGATGTGCTATAGTCCGAGCTTTCATTGTTGCAAACCGACTGCAGCCCTTGCGGGGTGGCAGCCTGCCCGGGAATTGCCAGCATGTGCACATAAACCTGTCCGATCATCCCCTCGCTGCAGGATGAAGTAAATCCTTCGGCATCATAAAGCCCGGTCTCGTCAAATAATCCGAAGCTGATGGCAGAACCGGTTCCGCCAACGATGATGCCTGTGGTGATACCATCCCTGAACAACTCATAACTCACGCCGGTTTCCGAACCATCGAGTGTAATTTCCGCGCCGGGTTCGCCTTCGCAATAACCACCATCTCCTGATAAGTTAAATTGAACCGGATCGTGATGAAGCTGCCCGGTAAAATCAGGGGACCATGGCCCGGGTCCGCATTCGCTTTCGCCCCTGACACGGATAGTATAGCTTCCTTCCCAATTATTTGCGGCTACAAAAGTACCTGTGGTATCATCGCCGGTAATGGATCCGGCTGCGTCAGGAGTTACATCCCATTCATAAGTATCGGCAAAGGGAACACTGTGGGTGGTGTACTCATAGGAATAAGTCCCGCATGCATCAGCCGGGCCGGAAGGGGTTAGGGGCTGATTTACAGATAAATAAACAGTAATGTAATCGGCTTTGAATTCGGTGCTATTGCTGCCCCCGCTCGTAACGGTAAGCTGAACATTGAATGTGCCTACTGAAGGATAGGTCACCATGGGATTTTGCAGGGTGGAAGTAGCCGGATTACCTCCCTCAAAGGTCCAGGACCAGCTGTCGATGCTCCCGGTTGAAATATCAGTGAAATTAACCGTACTGCCGGCGCATACTGTTGTTGGGCTTGCATAGAAATTGGCATCCAGGACCGGGGGTTTTTTAAGGATTTTGCCCTGGGAACCACAGGCAAATAGTCCGCCGTTTTCAATATCGCGGATGCGATAAAGGGTGGAACTGCCTGAGCCGTTGAATTCCATCGACCAGGATGCCCCGTAATTGGTCGTTTTATAGATGTTTTCATCCGTTCCCCCGCAATACCCTGTTCCATCGGGGAAAGCCTTGGTGGCGTAAAAGTTTTCATATCCGGTGTTGTAAGTAGTAAAAGAACTGCCGCCATTATTGGTAGCAAAGATGTTTTCTTCCCCGCCAATCACACCGAAACTGGCATTGGCAAAATCCACGCCGAGCAACATAGCCGGCAAAGTGGCGAAGGTGGTCCAGATATGGCCTCCGTCGGCGGATTTGAATAAATGGCCGCCACTACCGGCAACGAAGACAATATTCTGGGTGGCATAGGAAAGGCCCATCACTTCAGCAGTGGCAAGACCTGAAGTTGCCGGAACCCATGTAGTTCCGCCATTGCTTGTGATGAAGGCAGCCTGGTCAGCCTCTGGATCGTTCATCTTTGCCAGGGCGATGCCGTTATTTGTGTCCCAGAACTCCACATCGACATAATACCATACATCTGAGCCGACTGTGATGGGTGTCCAGGTAGCACCGCCATCGGTGGTTTTGATGAAGTAATTGTTCCATCCGCAGGCGAAACCCACCAGGTCACTGGTAAACCATATACCCTGGAGCCCGTCAATGGTTCCTGATACAGGCCAGATCTGCGACCAGCTGTTACCCCCGTCGGTCGTTTTGACGATGACCCCGTCCGCATCATAGGTGTACTGCATCCCGCACGCATAGCCAATCATATTCTGGCCGGGAGGGAAGTTCATTCCGTAAAGGATAAATGTAGTTCCGGTTGGGGTGACATAGGTCCAAGACTGGGAATAGGATTTCCAGGCAAACAGGATCAATAGCATAATTACGACTGCGGTTACTTTTTTCATTCTCAAAAGAATTAAGCGTGTTTGTGATCAGATAAAATTCTTAGCAAATTTCGATTTCTACAATTCTTCTATAATCTCCTCTATTGTGGTCACATATCCAAATCCATAGGAAATATTCAGCAGGCTGGCCAGGTGCATCCGCTCATTGATGGTTGCTGTTCCGTCGGCCAGGAAAAATACGCGGTAATCCCTGAAATAGGCGTCGCGGGCAGTGGATTCGCAGCAGAGATTTGTCAAAACGCCAGTGACCACAAGATCCTCGATCTTCATGACCCGGAGGACGGTTTCCAGGTCAGTGTTGTAAAAGGCTGAATAACGGTGCTTTGTAATGACCTTATCGCTGGCAAGAGGGGCAATCTCTTCGTGCACCCTGCTCTCTTCACTGCCTTCCAGGCACATCCCTTCCCACCACCAATCCATGATCCCGGCATCGATGAGGCCAGGATGGTGCACATGAGTCGTATAGATAACTGGTCTGCCGGCAACCCGGAAAGACTGGATGAGCCGCTTTAAGCCAGGGAGGATGGCTGAACCGCCAATGGTGAACGTTGGCGATTTAGGATCCAGAAAGAACTGCTGCATGTCGATGACCAGCAAAGCAGATTTGTGGCTGTTTAACGTGATCCTGTGCTGGTTGAAAGGCTTGATCTTTTGTAGCCAGGATTGGGTTTTTGAATTCAGGTTTTCAGCAGTAACGTATGGTTTCATGAAAATCAGATTAATTAATCGAAGCATTTTGAGACGCTAAAATAATCCAATAAATTTACTTTCCTTAAGATGATATTTTACAGTGGAGGATCCTGGACAGCCAGCGATTTAAACATCGGCAAGGTGGAATCATGCATGAACGCTTTCTTTCGGATTTATAAATCCCGGATTGTCGAGATGGAGTCCCTCAAGTTGAGATGGAGTCCCTCAATCAATTTAATTTCCTTCTTACAAATATTAAAATCTTATCATATTTTTGCGGTCTGAATAAAATCATTCCTGAAAAAATAATTACCATGAAAAATATCTTCATTAAGTTAAACCTGGTCATCTTATTAATGATCAGTGTCATATCATGCCAGTTCGCATCCAACAAAGGAAATGCAGGTAAAACTGAAGGAGAAGACCAGAAAGCATTAGTAAAAGAAGTGATCCAGACTTCCAATTATACTTACCTCAGGGTTGAGAAACAGGGTGAAGAACATTGGATTGCTGTCACACTGGCAGACTTCAAGGAAGGCGAGGTGATTTATTATGACGGCGGACTCCAGATGAATAATTTCCAGAGCAAGGAATTGAACCGCACCTTCGATGTCATCTATTTTGTCCAGGATATAAGCAAGGAACCCATTGTTTATGATAGGCCGAAAGGTAGGCCGGAAGGACATCCGGGTGGCCAGCCTGAAGGAGGGGTCATGGGCAGCACCCCCCAGAAACCGGTATTGAATAAGCTCGATATTAAAGTTGATCAGCCGGCAGGAGGCGTTTCCATTGCTGAGATATATGCGAACCGTAATAATTATGCCGGGAAAGTCATCAAAGTAAAAGGACAGGTGACCAAAGTGAATGAAGGGATCATGGGCCGGAACTGGGTGCATATCCAGGATGGTACGGCCGATGGTGACAATTTTGACCTGACAGTGACCACGGATGACGGCCCTGTGGTAGGGGAGATGATCACATTCTCAGGTACTTTGAGCATTGATAAGGATTTTGGGGCGGGATATGTCTATTCAGTGATCCTCGAAGAAGCCGAACCGGTTACTGATCGTTGATATTTATCATTAAGATGAACCAATAATACGATTACGAATTATGAGAACACTTAAATCATTTTCCGTGCTTTTTGTACTGGTATCACTGTTTGCATTTCAAACCAGCGTGTACTCCCAGGAAGGCAAAGGCGCCGCCCTCGAAACCCTTGGGGCCATCTCAGCCGCTATGATCTATAATACCTACACGACCATTGGCGGTATTGCCGATGGCTATAGCTATGAAGCTTACAAGGCAGATTATGTCATGCAGTTGATGACCGAACAGGTAGGCTTGATGGATGAAATGGTATCATCCTATGAAAAACTGAACGAAAGTGGTTTTATTGATGATCCTGCCGATGAATCGTATATCCTGAAGCTCATCAAAACCTGCAAGCTTCTGAGAGATGAAGCGAAATACCTGAAGGCATACGCTGAAACAGGGGAATCATCCGACCTGGATGACTATGATACGGCCCGTAAAGATGCCTGGGAAATGATCTCCGACCTATTGGGCCTGGAAGAAGAATAGTGCTGCCGCGAGATATCTCCGGTAATCATTTCCTGGGCAAAGGCATCAGCTCAAATACTGAATCGGGAAGTTTCCTTTTATCGATTTTAACTGCTTTTAATTCCTGTATTCCGGCTTGGTTTTCAACTTTAAGATACAAGTAAACTGCCCGGGCATTCTCCATGTAAAGATTGTATCCTCCAATCTTATGCCTGGAATAATCCACATTTGCAAGGCTTAGTTCCGGGGCGAAATAATAGGTTTTCTTAGACTTGTCCCCTTGTATTACCAGCTTAATGCAATCATATCCCAGTATCTTCTGCCGGTCGCTCGGATCAACCGTAACCGTGTAATTGTCATCTGCCTTACTGCAGTCAACCTGGTACAGCGTGTCAAATTTCTGAAAGACCATGAAATATTTGTTATAGCTGGGGAGATAGGTTACCTCCTGGATCCATTTAGAATTTATATAATGCTGCTTATAAAGATTACCACGGTAGTAAATCCTCAGTGAATCGCCAAATAATATATTGAGCTGATCTACTTTTGCCGTGTCAGGATTGGCGCTGTAATCAGTTTTATAAGTGATGATGCCCTCAAAATCTTTATCCTGAGCGATGATACAAGTAAACAGGAAAAACTGGATACAGCAGGCCAGGTAAAACTTTCTCATGATCTGATCGATTAATCTTTAATGATTTAACTTCAGGTGTTTAAAACGATACTTGCCTGAGAATTGTATTCCTCAAGGGTACCAGTTCCACCATTTCAGTTTGCCGGGTATTATGATTTCTTAAATGTAGTGAAATTATGCCTTCCCGATATTCAGCATCATGATTTTCGACGAATTCATAACGGAGCGTGTCAAGCGGACGGTAGAAGAAATCTGAAAATCCTGCCATATAAATCTTCCCCGGGATCTCCTGGCTTTCAATGGGCCTGGCAAATATCAGGGCTCCGAAAGCGAAATATTTTTCTCCCTTTCCATCTTCCATTACCCTGATCCCGGTCTTATAATTTATCTCAATCCTGTCTTCTTTCTGAAATTCCCTTTCAATTTTAATATAACCGTCTGCGATCGAATATTTTTCGGAAGTTTCAATGTCAGTTACCCATTCCGGTTTCCTTATTTTAATCGAAAGATGAACCGGATTTTCTGCATTTATTATGAAAGTGAGATGATTATCAGATGGATAGCCTGTTTTATTCTCGATGATTAATTTTGTATGACTGACTTCGGTCTCTAAGATATTGGGCATCAGAAGAGTGGCGACCAGTGTATTTTTCCCTTCTTTCATCCAGGAAGATTGCACAAAATAAGGGGTGATCCTGCCGGCATTGGGGGCACAGCAGACGGCCACATCCTGGTGTGCAGGGGAGTATTTGTAACGGGTTTGGGTTTTACCTGTTTCTGCCTCTCCATTCCTGGCCCCCGTCATTTCATAGGAATTATCAGTTTTTAAGTACGCAATGCAGGAATGCTGTGGATTCCTGGCCCCCTGTGCCGCATTGTAAAATATTTTCTCTATTTCATCGCCGAACTGGCTATTGCCGGTCTTTTGCAATAACAGGGCATAACCGTCCAGCAATTCATGCAATGAACAGTATTCATAACCGGTAAGGGTGGCATCTGCCGTTCTGCCGCCAATCCATTCATCCCCGATGGGGCCACCGGTCATGGTCGTAACTTCCTTGATTCTCGACAGATAAACCGAAAGCGCTTCTTTAAGTTCAGGGTCATCCGATGCATAGGCCGCCACGATGAGGGGGCGCAGGTGCTCATAAGTATGGACGCCGTGTGATTGAAACTTGTAATTCTCATCCAGGATGTTGCTGAGCTGGGCATCTTTATCCGAAACAACGGCCCCGGAAAATTCCCGGTAGAGGAACAATGAATATTCCCGGTATTTGTTCTTTCCCGTAAGCTGGTACAATCTTTCCAGGACATCCGTGAAAGTCAGCCCATGCGTTACGCCGCCGTTAAAGCCATTGCCTGATTCGAAAGGATGGGAATGATTGACCGGATAGTTTTCCATTACATTATCCACAGCCTTGATCAATGCATCCCATACCCGCTCATCTCTGGTGAACTCGTAATAAGCCA
>Ga0208980_10002434_pt1 | contig 11303 bp, 8 predicted proteins | sample WetSurMetagenome_3_FD_187993 | JGI IMG/M metagenome (GOLD analysis project Ga0208980, IMG submission 187993) | Wetland microbial communities from Twitchell Island in the Sacramento Delta, sample from surface sediment Aug2011 Site A1 Bulk (version 2) | ecosystem: Environmental > Aquatic > Marine...
TACCAGTTCCGATGGCTACACTTTCGGAAATAACAATTTCATACTCATTGTCCTTGGCATCCGGTACAGCTTTCATTGCTCTTGAAAGCTGTTCTTTATTAAACTTACGTGGATCATCCACTGAAATAGCATAATTAAATACACCATTACCCAATGATTGATTCCAGAAATTTGTAAAATCGGGATTATTTGAAAGCGGAAAATATACCTTTTCCCAGTTAGCCTTAAGATAGTCACGATAAAGCATTGAATTTCCTGACCATTTTAATAAGGAATCCTGGAAGCAGCGGGTATTGAAAAGCGGATTAATACATGGCTGGCTGAGAGAAAGCTGACCCGGAATTATTTCATAATCATCCCATGATTCGAGATAATGATTTACAGGACATTCATATTTTGCCTTACCAGATGTTTCGTTCCGGGCAACAGTCATATTAACAGTCAGTTGTGTCTTGTTCAACCCTGACATAAATTTATCTGAATCTGGCCAATCATATACCGGATTGACATTATACATCAGCAATGCCCTTACTCTGCCTGAACTGATATCAGTGACCAATTCCTCCATCCTATTGTCTGTTCCGCAGGCAATGTTTAGATTCAAATCCAGATCAATGCATTCAGGGTAATTGCCGAGAAGTGAATTTATTCCGTTCACAATAATTTGGATCTCAGTATTGTTTGTTCCGGAGACAACGATTGAGTGTCCTTTGGATCCGAGAAGATTATCTGCGAGACCTGAAAGGTCTTCCCTGAATGAAGTACCACTGATTTTAGTCCCGCCGGTTCTTTCCGCAATTTTATTATAGAGATCTGTAAGCAGACCTTTTTCTTCTGATGGTTTGATTTTTGTCCTTATATCGGCATTTGCTCCGGTAAGGGTCATACCTGATTCATACTGGATATGCCTGAGCATTCCAATCCCGCCGTTATGCGGATTTCTGCGTGATGAATAGCCCGGGATAAAATGAACCGGAGCTAACCATGTGCCAAGAAAGTCTGCGTTAATGGCGACTACAAGCGAAGCATTCGCGAAATGATAATCAGGGATCACTGCTCTACCGAAGCAAAATGAATTTGCCTCAAGGATAGCAGAATATGATACCGCATCATATTGGACCCATCTGAAGTTCTTAAAACCGGTTCCAAATTCCTTGATCAAACTGATGGTTGAGGGTGAAATAACAGAGGATGTAAGCAACACAACCAGGCCGTCTTCCGAATTGATCCTGCCAAGCTCCCCTGTAATCTGTTCATCAACAGCTTTCCAGGATTCTTTTTTATTAATAACCGTAGGATATTTCAGGCGGGCATCATCATAAAGGCTTAGTACAGATGCCTGAACTCTTGCAGTGGTCCCCTCCCCGTTAAAGGCGGAGAGGGCGTTCCCCTCAATTTTTATCGGCCGTCCATCTCTGGTTTTAACCAATATCCCGGAATACTCATGCCCGTCATAAAAGCCCGAAGCATAATACAATGATTTACCTGGTGTTATTTCGGGAGGCTGAAAAACATATGGCAACGCTTTCTGAACCGGACGTTTACAACTGGCCATAATAGCAGCTGAACCAAAGCTGAATCCAAGAACTTTCAGAAAATCTCTCCTTGAAGTTCTGTGCCGGATAAAACTTCCTTCAGACAATTCCGGTATTGGGGCATCATTATTTATGGTAGTGCCTTCATTCCGGACAGGATCGCTGCTCATGATTTCTTCTGGATTCTTACCATTCTTTTTCATATATCAACACCTTTCCAAAATCATTTTATTAGTAATGGCATTTCATACACTCTCTGCCTCCAACCATTGTAACTGTGACACTATCTATTTCGCCTTTCTTCAGTCTTCCTGCGAGTTCCCTGTATTGTGTGTAAAACTGATTGTTATGAAAATTTACTTCTCTTGTCCTGTGACAATTCAGGCACCACCCCATTGATAAGTCGGATACCTGCTTTATCACATTCATCTCTTTCACATTACCATGACATTCCGTACAACCGACCCCACCTGCACTTACATGCTGAGCATGACTGAAAAACACGTGGTCAGGGAGATTATGGACCTTTATCCATTCAATGGGCTTCTGGTTTTCGTATGATGTTATTATTTTCGATATTTCAAATCCCCCTGATCTTGTTCCGTTACGTACCATAAGATGGCAATTCATGCATACATTTACCGGCGGAATTCCCGCACTTTTACTTAAAGGTGCTGAGCTGTGACAATAAATACATTCTGTTCCATTCTGTCCCGCATGAATGGCATGCGAGAATTTAACGGGCTGAACCGGTGAATAATCCTGTGAACGGCCTATCGCCAATGCATTAACAGTGAGCGAATAGATTATAAAGACACTTGTAATAGTCAGAATAACATAATTGATCCAGCGTTTTTTTACAATTTTACTGATAATAAGATCGATTATTGAAAAAAGAAAGAAGATAGATGCAGCTATGAATAATAACAGATTGGTAACTATGGGTTTACTTTCTTTCAGGCCTATTTCTGTAAATTTATCCATGTAGGCCTTTATCAGTACAATGTCTTCAGGTGTCAGTTGAAATTGTTTATGCACCAGGGACATTTTCTGACCAGCAGGTTTAATCAGGACCCTGCTTAGATCCCTCGCGTTTTTATGCAAATATTTCCTGGAAATTTCAAGTGCATCAGGATTCCAGTTCAGAGTATCTGAAACAACTGTGTTATGACAGCCTGCACAATTAACTGATTCACTTTTCAGATATGCTAACCCATAAAAAAGCCGTTCTCCTCTGACTAATTCCTCAGCTTTAAATGTCCGGTCTTTAGTGAGGATTGAATCAGTACCCTGTAATACAGACCGGACTTCTGACTGAATTTTCAAAGAATCATATCCTTTATGACTTGAGGTATCTTTTGCCTGAATAATTACTGTATCGGCTCTCAGAAGAGGATTTGAGTATCCCGGGACAATAAAATATGAAAGAAGAACAAGTGTGAGTAAATACCTAAATTTGGTTTCTGGAAAATAATTGCCCATCGCAATAATTGTGTAGTATATAATACTAAAAAGTCAGAACACTTTAAGCTTTCCCCACGGATATCCAACAAAGTCAAAAATATAAAAATGATTGATATAAAATATTTTCAGACTGCATTTTCTTCCTTCCGGGTAAAAAATTGTTTATCAAATCTGCTTTGAAATTTAAAACAATTTATCCATAGCTCCGTTACAATATTTAAATTCAATACGTTTTTTAAATTCTGTCTTCATATCTTTGCGATTAAATGATATTTAGTTATATCTTTTTACTATTAATCACTAACTTGTGTATCCATGAATAAAATCTTTTCGCTGGTACTCATAATTACACTTTCTTTTATTTTTTTCAGCAGCTGTAAAAAAGATAAGGGAGAACCACCTGCTTTGCCTCCGCCAGAATCCATGACAATTGATTTTGCCAATTTTAACTCTGCCAGAAAATCAGTTGATATCCTTCCCGGACAGAAAGGTACTGAAAACAGCAGCTGGGAATTTGCGGCAACTGTTGCCGGGGTTTGGAAGCTGATTATAAATACCACACTTGCTGTTCCTGTAACTGCTTTTAGTACTGCAGGTAACCAGACTCCTGTAAGCATTTCAGCCAAGACCTGGCAATGGAGCTATAATGTAACCTATCAAAGTGTTTCGTATAAGGCAAGGCTTACAGGTCAGATCAATGCAAGTGATGTTCAGTGGAAAATGTATATTACACGTGAAGGAACAGGTGGCTTTTCAGAATTTCTATGGTTTGAAGGTACGTCCAAACTTGACGGTACGGGAGGACAATGGATTCTGAATCAAAATCCCCAGAGTCCGAATGCCTTTCTTCAGATAGACTGGACTAAAACGGGTACAATTATCGGAAAGGTAAAATATACCTCTATTAAAACCGGTTCGTTCAACGGCAGTTATATCGAGTATGGATTGACAACCAATGATTTAAATGCATATTATACAATTCATTACTACAATGATGTGAAGTTTTCAGATGTGGATATTGAATGGAACACAATCACCCATAATGGAAGGGTAAAATCCGTTGATTATCTTGGCGACTCAAACTGGTATTGCTGGGATGGAAATAAGCTCAATACAGTTTGTCTTTGATCGAAGTTAACAATTAAACAGAGAGGCAGCCTCAAAAGTCCATTTTAACCGTACCCTTCGACAAGCTCAGGGTGTGAGCGCCAACCTGCCTGCCGTTTACGCAGGGTATGCGCAAAGTACGCAAAGCTAAAATTCAGTTATTCTGCTCTTTGCGAGCTTTGCGATCATCCTTTTCGACCTCACCCTGAGCTTGCCGAAGGATGTGGTTAATGAATTCGACTGCCTCCCCGTGCATTTGGATTTCAGGAAATGAGAGCCGGTAACAATAAAGTCTAACGGGTCAGTGGAGTTAAAATGACTGACATAAGTTTTGTATCATCCATTTGTGTTGAGCTTTCGTTACTGGCATTATTTGCTGTAACTTTTTCGCTGATGAGCTGAATATTGTATTCGCCCGGCTCAGAAACAGAAATTGTTCCCATGTATGAATCCGCCCTGTAATAATGATAGGGTACATCGCCGGAGTTTTGTACTATTTTATCACACGATGGATACACAACAAGGTTATCATCAAGCAGGTTTATTCTTACGGAATTTGAAAAGCTGAGATCCATGGTATCTTTGGTGGCGCTTGAAAGCCAGACTTTGAAACGACCAGGTTTGGAAATGACCATATCCCATTCAGCAGTATTATTTGACGGATTGGTCGCATCTCTGTAGAATGCAGCCTTTTCGAGCTTCAAAGAAATTGTTCCGTCTTCCTGTTGAAGAACTCCGTTCTCGGCTACCTGAGAATTTTTTATACTCTTATTCTGAGTGCACGACCAGACGAATAATAAAATCATACAAATAATGTATGTAAATTGTCTCTTTTTCATCTTTGAAATCTCCATTTGAACATTAATTTATATTTAAAAATTGCTGATATCTCTTAAACTTGTTTTTCTTATGTTCCTTTTATCCATTAACTTTTGTTTTGCAGTCTCTGTAACTTAATAGAAGTAGTTAGTTCTACATCACTGCTTTCATTAGCATCAGAACATTGTTTGGACTAATACTTTATTATCGTACTGAAATTCACTTACCCTGTAATAGACTGAAGAATCATTTTCAATCTGATAGCCCCAGAATCCAAACATACCCGGAGATGAATAGGTTCTTTTTAAATAAAGTTTTTCCCCTGGAGAAAATTCACATTTTTTACTGTACGCCGATATCTTGCCATAAGTGCTGTCCATTGTAGTTTTTATCCATATAAGATGCGGGCTACCAAAAGATTCCGGTGCTGTATGGCGATAATCAATAAAATCACCGATATATTTTCTTGTGATAAAAAACTCATCTTCCTTAAGAAGTGAAGAAGACTGCTTTGCAGTGCTGCAGGAGATGACGATAAAAGATAAAACTAATAATAACAGTTTTCTCATTTCAGAAGTCTTCATATTCTTTAATTTTCTCAATTCAAAAGTCATTAACTGGCAATGTCCTGAAATCTGGAATAATTAATAAAGAATTGATGCTGATAGGGGTGTCCATTCTCCCGTAACCACCATCGTAATGCCTTGGCAATCTTTCTTCTTCTGAGGAGGACCATTCCTGTTTCCTTTGAGACAATCTGATAAACAGTTTTCATTTTTTTATTATTTATTCCGGTTGTGATCTTAATCTGTACTCAGTTCAAACCCTTCCAGATATTTTTATTGTCAAAAAGTTGTCGCTGTCTGAAGTTTGCTGTTTACAATCAATTTTAATTTTTAACTATATGTCAAAAGTAAAATGAAATAAGATTGGTGTCAAGCAGCTAGCGTCCAATTAATGGGAATATGAGGAGATCTGGCATGCTCTTAATCACCAGAAAACAAAAGATTATTTACAGATAAAAACAATTGACAATCGGAATGAACCTGTTCGTCAAAAAAAGGAGAATATTTACCAGTCAAACAGCGGGAAAACTCAATTTTCAAGTCATTCTTTTTGCTATTAACTTAGTTATCTGTATATTAGATAAACACAATTTTAAAAAATCAGAGAGTCACCAATTTGACAAACAGCCGGTTTAAATGGATAAATTTTACTCGCAGCGTTCCGTTTCTGAGCTTTTTATAGCAGCAAATGCTCAGGCAAGCGTCGGAAAAGTCAGTTTTAACTCCAAATCCTCTATTTAGAATCCAATCCTGATAAGTACGAATATTATTGTTTCCTAATTCATTGTAAATTTGTTAATGACTATGGAACACATACTTTTATATAAAATCCGAGTTAAAGGCCACGTCCAGGGCGTTGGATTCAGATGGAATGCCGCAAGTCAGGCCAGGGCAGCGGGTATTAACGGATTTGTCAAAAACTTATCCGACGGCAGTGTTTATATTGAGGCTGAAGGACATAAAGATCAACTTGACTCTTTTGTTAACTGGTGTAAAAAGGGCCCGGGTTATAGCATAGTGGAATCTGTTAGCGTCGAGACAGCTCCTTCTGTTAATTATTCAGATTTCCGGATTCAATCAGGGTAAGAGAAATCATTGAACTTCACAGCCTTCTTTCAATCAGAGGCTGCTTTTATGGGGCACTTGATTATTTGTTTATGTGGTAGTCGAAAAACGGATGTGTAATATTTCCTGGTTGGTCGGGTTATTTCCCTATACATTGCATGATTTCCGGATAATACAGAACATTCATCTTTCCCTTCGGGTTTTTGCTGAGGTTAACAATTGCTTTTGCAAGCAAGTCTGCAGGCATACTTCTGTATTTTCTGAATGGTCCTATTAAAAGATGGTCTGCAACCTTCATAATTACAGAAGCAACTTTTTCTACTGGTCTATAGTCTTTCCTCTTGCCGATCAAAAAGCCCGGTCTGAAATGGAAAGCCATTCTATGGAAAAATTCCATGGTCCCATTTTCCATCTCAGCTTTTGTCTTGAGATAAAATCCGCTTTTCATGTTTGCACCCACGCTTGAAACGTTCACCATAATTCCTACCCCGTTTTGTGATGCAAATTTGGCGAATAGAACTGGCAAATCTCTGTCGATACGCTGCTGCTCTGCCTGGGTACCTGCTTGTTTAATGGTTGTTCCCATTGCATTAAAAAGTACATCCCCCACAATCTCAGGTCCCAAAGCTTCGATATCTTTCATTGGATTTATAAATTCTCTCAGTTTGGGATTACTAATTCCCGTAGATATCCGGATAAAAATCCTCACTTCGGTAAAATCATTATCATTAAGTAATTCTTTCAAAATAAGATTCCCGACTAATCCGGTTGCTCCTATGACAATGGCTCGCATATATAATTGTTTTTAATTCACAAATTTACATTTATTAGCCAGTTTATTAAAAAATTACTCTGTTCGGGATCCTGATTTCTTAAAAACAATTTTCAGTTATTATTTCCATCTCCAAATCTTTAATGCTGAATCCGTATTAGCACGATTTGAAACCTGCTTTATCTTTGCATTAACAGCAATCAGTGGATCATAACAATTTGTTCCTCTATGTACATCTTTTGTTACCTTTGACAGAAATGTTTAATTAACGCGTTATCATTTTTGATGAAGGCTTCCAAAAAAAAATATTTGTCATCTATATATCTTTTGATTAATTTCTCTATCTGTCTGAATTCATTTTCCCAGAAGCCGGAAAGAACAATTATTCAAGGTATTGTTACCGACGCGTTAACAGGTGATCCGATGCCCGCCACATCAGTTTTTATTAAAGGTACAACTATCGGAACTATCACCGATGCAGCTGGAAAATATCGAATTGAAACCAGTATGCCCGCAGGTACCATTGTATTTTCCTTTTTAGGTTACAAAACAGAGCTTCGACCAGTTTCACAGGGTATTGAACAGACAATAAACATAAGGTTAACAATTAATTCGACTACACTCGACGAGGTGGTGGTTAAGGCAGGAAAAAAAGAGTATAAAAACAAAAATAATCCCGCGGTTGAACTGATTAACAAAGTAATTGATAACAAAGACATGAACAGGCAGGAGGTCTATGATTTTCTGCAGTATAAAAAATACGAAAAAGTTCAGTTTGCATTGAGCAACATAACGGAAAATTTTAAGCAACACAGCCCATTCAGCAAATTCAGTTTTGTTTTTGACAACATTGATACCACAAAACGTATAGGCAGTAATGTCCTACCTTTGTTTATTAAAGAGTCACTTTTCGATCACTATTACAGAAGATCTCCTGAATCCACAAAAGAGGTGACTCTTGCTGAAAAGACTATCAATCTTGACGAATACCTTAACAATAAGGGTGCAACTGCCTATCTGAATTATCTGTATCAGAATATCAACATCTATGATAACGAGATATTGTTTCTCACAAACAAATTTTTAAGTCCTATAGCTGTAACCGCGCCCACTTTCTACAGATATTATATTATTGATACTCTTTCAGTAAACAATATTGAATGTATCAGATTGTTCTTTGAACCGCGCAATAAATCGGATTTTCTTTTTCACGGCAATCTCTACATAACTATGGATAGCAGCTATGCTGTAAGGAAAATCGATATGGGAATAAACAAAGACATTAATATTGACTGGGTACGGGATATTACTATCACTCAGGACTTTGACCATTTCGGACAAAAAAGCTGGCTGCTCTCAAAAGAAGAAATTTCAATTGATTTCGGGATTGTTAAAAACACAATGGGCTTATATGGGCAACGTACTATCACTTTCAGAGATTATAAGATCAACGAACCTGTTAATGAAAAGATCTTCAGAGGCCCTCAGAAAGTTGACAAAATTAATCCATCGTCAGATAGTTCAGGTTTCTGGGAATTAAATCGTCCGGTTCCACTTTCCAAATCAGAGAAACAAATTTATACAACCATTGATAGCCTGAGGCAGATTCCTGATTTCAGGAAGCGGATGGAATTCGTAATGCTTATAACATCAGGATTGCTAAAAGTGGGAAATATTGAGATAGGACCTGTAAGCAGCTTTTACAGTTACAATGATGTGGAAGGATCCCGATTCAGATTCGGCGGGAGGACTACTACTGATTTCAGTAAAAAAGTAACCTTTGAAAGTTATGTCGCATATGGCCTGAAAGATGAAACCTTTAAATACAATGCAGGGATAACTTATTCATTAACCTCAAGGACAATTTTCCAGTTCCCTGTTACCTCATTAAAAGTGAGCTATCAGAAAGAAACTTCAATTCCCGGACAGGAACTTCAATTTGCTCAGTCTGATAACATATTTCTCTCTTTCAAAAGAGGGGTGAATGATAAGCTTATGCTCAACAACACCTTCAGAGTCGAATATCTTCATGAATTTGAAAACCATTTCTCATATCTGGCCGGTTATAGTTTTACCCGGCAGGCTCCAATTGGGAATCTCTATTTTAATACTGTGGATTATGGATCAGCAACTAACTCAGTGAATTATATAAACATCTCCGAGCCTTACGTGAATCTTCGCTATGCTCCTAACGAGACTTTTTACCAGGGTAAAATATACAGGGCAACCTACCCGGGCAAATATCCGATATTGCAGCTAAAAATTGCAGGTGGCGCCAAATTTATATATAATGATTTTGACTATCTGAGACTTCAATTTAATATAAGCAAAAGATATTATGTCTCCATTCTGGGATATACTGACATTACTTTTGAAGCCGGTAAAATATTTGGGCAAGTACCATACCCCCTGCTGTTTATTCACAGGGCAAACCAGACTTATTCTTACCAGAAAAATTCTTATAATTTGATGAATTTCCTGGAATTTGTAAGTGACAGATATGTTTCACTTAACGTGGATCATTGCTTTAACGGATTTATTTTTAATAAAATACCGCTTATAAAAAAACTTAAGCTGCGGGAACTGGTTACCTGCAAGGTTGTTTACGGGAGGGTTGCCGACAGAAATAATCCTGATTATCAAAACGATCTGTTTAAATTTCCAACAGATAGTAACGGAGTTCCCTTAACATATACACTCGATAACAAACCCTATGTGGAAGCAAGTATTGGCGTTTCAAATATTCTGAGAATATTCCGGATTGACCTTATCAAAAGGTTTGCTTATATGAGCAATCCAAATGTAGATGACACAGGGATACGGATACAATTCAGGATAGATATTTAATATATTTAAAATTTCAAATATTCAGAATAGATGAATAGGTTATCTTAATTGAGGAAGAGAGTTTAAAGAGAACTGAAAACATTTGAAACATGATAGATCCGATTGAACAAGAGGCCCTGGACTTTAAATACTTAACGCATTCTTAATCTTTGTTTAACCCGAATTTAATCCATCACAATTCCCTTAAATGTAAATTTATTCTGCCATGTGTTCCGAATGCTATCATTTAAAATTTATATTATGGAAACCAAAAATCTCTTCAGTGGAAAATTTCAGCATTTCTTGGTAAGATTGCTTTTTACCTTATTTTTCATTATTCTGTGTTTTTATAAAGTTGCAGGTCAGACTTCTGATAACTCCGGTTCTGTTTTCAAAGGAGGTTCTTACGGAAAGACATTCTCTACAACAAGAGTAGGTGTAGCACAGTCGGTAATGACCACGCCGAAAGGAGAATTTCATCTTGTCATTCAGCACCGTTTTGGTGAAATAAGCCAAGGTTTTTATGAGTTTTTCGGTTTGGATGCTGCACTGACAAGGATCGGCCTCGATTATGGGATATCTGACTGGCTTTCAACGGGAATTGGAAGAAGCCTGTTCGAAAAATCTTTCGATCTTGAACTGAAAGCTTCTATTCTTAAACAGGAGGAAAGCAGTATGCCTGTTTCATTATCCTATTATACAGCAGCCATTGAAAATACTGTTCATGACTATTATCCGGAAGGCCATACCTCATTTGGATCAAGACTTTCGTTTGTAAACCAGATCATTATCGCAAGAAATCAGGGAATTTTATCTTTCCAGGCTTCACCCATGTGGTTACATTCCGTATATGAAGTAAGAACAAGTGCCCCACTTGATGTTTTTGCTGTTGACCTTGATGCCAGAATCAGACTTAGTGAAAAATTCGGTGTGATAACTGAATATATTCCTATATTAACGAACGAGACCTTTACGGGAACAAATCCTTTTACCATAGGCCTGGATATAAATACCGGTGGCCACCAGTTCCAGCTGATTTTCAGTAATAGTCAGGGTACAAATGAAAAGCAAATATTGACAAATACGGAAGGAAGCTGGTCAGGTGGTCATTTTTACTTCGGTTTTAATCTTACCAGAGTCTTTCATTCC
>Ga0208980_10002435_pt1 | contig 11302 bp, 11 predicted proteins | sample WetSurMetagenome_3_FD_187993 | JGI IMG/M metagenome (GOLD analysis project Ga0208980, IMG submission 187993) | Wetland microbial communities from Twitchell Island in the Sacramento Delta, sample from surface sediment Aug2011 Site A1 Bulk (version 2) | ecosystem: Environmental > Aquatic > Marine...
CTCGCCGAGAGTTCGGGCAGCGGCAAAACGAATATGGGGATCTTTTGCCTCAAGGTCGCATACGAGCTGAACAATCGCCTTTTCCATAGAGCACTTTCGGACAGCCTGGCAGTCGTCGTTTAGGCCTGGATAAGAGTCCAGTCTCCTTCCTTGATTCCCAACTGATCAAGTATTTCAACTGCCCGTTGGTTAAGGTGATAAGAGTTGGGTTTATCAGGACCTACCATAATGACGGGTGTCCTAAACTTTGAAGCGAATTTTTCAATTGGTTCTCCCCCGAAGTCTGTGCCGTGTTCAGGATAGCCCACCACTAAGACATCATATTCTTTGCGGTGGAGACAGCGGTGAAGCTCAGCTCCCTCATTGCCTTCGCAAAGCCTGAAACCAACTTTAACAAAGTCCCCTAACCAAAAGTCATAATATTCACGTAACTCCAGCTCTTTTTTAGCAATTAGTTCATCAGTAACTCTCACCAAATTTTCTTTTTTATCGTCAGCATAAACAAAATCTCGACGAAAACGAAAAGGAGAATCCAACCAGTGAAAGATATTGAGCTGAATATCATGCATTCTGGCCAAGGTCAAAGCGTAATGGAATGCCCAGTCACCCTGGCGTGAATAATGTGAACAAAGTCCGATGGCTTTCATATTTTTTCCTCTTTTTTGTTTATGTTACTTTTTCTCTTTTTTTTCGGGCAACACCAATGCGTTTGCCACTAACTCTATTACCTGGACAACTTTCATGTCAAGTTTATAGTGTCTGATCAAATCCCCCAGGCCGTCAATACAGTTGTGACAGGTAGTACAGACCTGTTTTGCCCCGGTATCTATTAACTGCTGAGCTTTAATCTTGGCCACTTCCATCCGGAGGGGTTTGTACTCTACCATGGAAAGCGCACCGCCACCACCGGTACAGCAAAAATTATCCGCCCGGTTAGGAAACATCTCCCGAAAGTCAGTGCAGACCCGCTTTAATAACCAGCGGGGCTCTTCCGTGAGGTCCCCTGATCGGGCAAGATTACAGGAATCATGAAAGGTGACCGGTAAAGGATTCTTCGAAGGGTCAAATTTTATTCGACCTTGACTGATATACCGGATTAAGGTAACTAAAACCGACTCTGAGGGAATATTTTGGGCATATTTGGCCCAGTTATAACCTTCCCACCGGGTAGAACGGTAACCATGCCCACACTCAGAAATTACTATTCTTTTTGCCCGGAGTCTCTTTGCGGCTTCATAAAGGTTTTTGGCTACGTAGCCACCCAACTTGTCGTCCCCGGAAAAAAGTCCGAAGTTAGTCATATCCCACCCAAAGCGCGGCATAGTCCAACTTTCTCCCGCGTAGTAGAATATTTTTGCCGCCTGACCAATAGAACGCGGATCGTATTTGACCTCCCGGGGGTTAATCGTGTAAATAAAATCGCAGTCTTCTTTATCCACCTGGATCTTGAAGTTAGGGTCACCTATTTCTTCGCTGATCTCTTCACTCATCCATTCAAGGGTCTCCAAGTATTCCTCTTCAGTCACTCCCATCTGGTTGCCGGTTTCCCATTGGTCTTTGCTCACCACAAAGACGCCTTCAGGGACAATGCCCAACTCGGTCAAAAGGCCACGGGTGAGTCGAACTAAAACTGCCGTATCAACCCCCATCGGACAATTGAGGGTACAGCGACGGCACCCCGTACAGGTTCCGAAAACAATATTCTTGAGCCGATTCAAATCCTCATCATTTTTGGGTGAACCGGCATGGACCCACCAGGGAAAAATGCTACCCGTCCAGTCAAAATGTTTTTTGAAAATGCGTCGGATTTGATCACCTTTATACGCTGGAACCATGGTGGGATCGTCCGGTCGGGCAAGCGCGTAATGGCAGGCTTCTGAACACATACCGCAGTGAATACAGCCGGTCATTGACCCGACCACCGAACGGTTGAGCCTGCTTTTTAAAAGTTCCAAAAACTTTTTCACGTTATTGTTATTTGGATCATAGACTTTGAGGCGCCCTTCAGCCACGCAAGGAACCTTTTCCTCTACCGCCTTTTTCTGCTCCTTGGGATCTAAGGGTAAACTCACGACATCTTCTATGCTAATGCTTTTCTCGTTCAATGTTGTTCTCCTTTTAAGTGGTTATTGCTTTTCCATTACTCTAACCCAGCCGGTTTTTCTCCTCCACGTTTGCGAGGGAACACACCTCGGTGCCCCAGCTGTTTGCCTAAAAAATAACGGGTAAAAGGATAGTAAAGGTAGTGGGAAATTTTCGAGAAGGGCACGTAAATCAAAAAGAATGCGGTCATGGTGAAGAATACTATCAGCGGCCACTCGCTGGCTGTATGCTTGTTGGGCACAGCGAACACGCCGGAAGCAAAAAAGGCGGTCATCAAAACGAGAGAAAAGTAGTCGTCGGGTGAACTGATGAGCCTTAGGGCGGGTTTGGAGATGCGCCGAATAAGTCTCAGTATTCCTACAAAACATGCCGCAGCTAACGAGATCTGGAAAATCCATACCACCATTTTAATTTCGAAAAGCTGAGGCCAGTAGGGGATAAGAAATGTTGCACTGATTGCCGCCACTATCCCAAGGTGGAAAATTACAAACTGGAGATAAAAGCTCCAGTTTCTCCGCACGCTTTCCATTGCCCAGGGCATGGCAACATTCATCATCGAATAGGCTACCCCAACCTTGCTGCTACCTACCCCATAACTAAAATCTTGAGGGGCTTTAAATCGAAACATCCAGAGCAGCCGGAGAAGGTAAACGGTGCCCATAAATGCTAAGGCTACAAGCTGCACCTCATTCTCTAAAATTTTTAAGAATTCACTCATGCTTCCTCCCAACGATATATTTTTAATCAACGACTTTGTATAGGCTCTCGGCGAGAACTATTTAATAAGTTTTCGCCAATTTTAATTGGCAAGAACAATGCCATGACACTGAACACGCTTTCTTTTCGTTCGCTCTTGATTAATAATTAACTTTCAATATGTTGTCTCTAAAAAAAAACAAACCCGCATCAGGGGCGGGTATCACTTTAAAAATTCTATCACCAGTTAATCATTTTTTTCGTAATTAGCTTAAATGATTATATTTTTAGTCGAAAAAAGAATATTTTTTACCAAAAAAAAATGTTGCAAGATAATCGGACTGTTGCATTGATGAAGCATCATGCAACGTGCGCCTTATTCTGATTTTTGATTTTAATAGCTTAATATTTAAAGTATTTTTTAATTGAGCAACTAATAACCAAAGGTTAAATCATTTAAAATATGCAACACTTTTTCTTTATCTTCCAGCCAAATGCAACACTTTAGACATAATATGCGACCAATATGTTTCTACCAATTTCGTGGATCGCTTTTCCACCATTGACATCAAGGCGGTTTTTTTGGTAGGGGTTTAGGTGAAAAGGAAAAAATAACCGATTTTAAATTTTTTCAAGGAGGACAACAATGGCACAGAAAAAGGTTTTAGTAATAGATGATGAGCCTGACGTATTGACATACATTACCAGTATCCTTAAAAATAACGGGTATCTTTATGCTACTGCTAAAGATGGGATTGACGGTATGGCAAAAGCCAAGGCAGAGAAACCTGATATAATCACTCTTGACCTTTTAATGCCAGAAAGGACAGGGATAAAATTGTACCGGGAGCTTAAAAAAGATGAAGAGTTAAAGGGAATCCCGGTCATAATGGTAACTGGTATCGCTTCGGAAGCTCACCAGTTTGCAGATTTTAAAAAATTCATCTATGAGAGAAATATTTCCGCCCCAGAAGGTTATATTGAAAAACCATTTAAAACTGAAGAGTTGCTCGAAAAAATTAAACAAGCATTGGGTGAAAAGTAAGGTGAAAGAACGTTTTTAGTTTTTGACCTTTTGGTAAAAAATCAGTATAATAAGTTTAAATAAATTAATTAAATTAATTAATTTGGGAGAAAACATTCACCAATAAAGGTTTCAAAAGGTAGAGGCGAAACCCTTTATGAACACTAAAAGGGATGTTGCCTTCCTCGTTGATGAACAGAAAATCTCAACGGGTGAGGCGAAAGAAATCAATGTTACTGCTATGATGGCCGCCCGAGAAATGCTGGGATGGAGCCAAAAAACGTTGCTCTTTACTGGAGAAACCTTGGCTCAATTTCTTAAACAACTTACCAACACGGATGGAAACTCTCTTTTTAATGTTTTAGTTCAGGAAAACGGATCAGTAAAACAAGAGTATATGGTCTGGCTGAATAACCGGCCAATTAAAGAAGAGCATAGTTTGGAAATACCCCTTCAGCACGGAGACCGGGTTCTGGTTACCTCAATGATTAAGTTTGCCGCCGGAGGATAATGCATGGGAGAAGATATTTACCGCATCCTGATGAAGCACTTGGGAGAGGTGGGAATTGGCTATCCTCAGATTGATGAATTCCTGGAAGTGCTCAGAAAAACAATCACCCCGGAAGAAGCCGAGGTCGCCCTCGGCCTGCCCACTCGGCTGCCCCCCATGGAAGTCGAAGAGGTGGATGCGATCGCTCGGCGGGCCCACAAGTCGGCGGAGCACGTGGCCCCGATCCTGGAAAAGCTTGCGCAGAAAGGATTCCTTTACAAGGACATCACTGCTTCCGGTACACCCGGCTATTCCTTCATCCAGATTGGTTTTGGAATTCCCCAGGTGTTTTTCTGGAAGGGAGAAATCACTGATGAGGTCAGGGAAATCTCCCGTCCCTTGCTCAAGTACCTGGCGAAGGGCAGAGACAGCGTGAGCGGAACGGAGCACACCCGGCTCTATCGCTATGTGCCAGTCAATAAAGCGGTTGACCATGCTCTCCAGGCGGTGCTGCCGTACGACATGATGACCGAGGTGGTGAAGAAGGCGAAGCGAATTGCGGTGGTGCACTGCCCCTGCCGAGTCCGAGCACGCTTTCTGGGAGACAGCAAGTGTACGCACACTCTCGAGGCATGTATCAAGTTCAACAAGATGGCCGACTTTGTTTTGGAAAAAGGACTGGGCCGGGAAATCTCCCACGCCGAAGCACTGGAGATCATCCGCAAATCCGAGGAAGAAGGTTTGATCCATTTTGTGGATAATTGCCAGGATGAAATCCAACATAACTGCAACTGTTGCTCCTGCTGCTGTTGGAACGTCAGCCCGATCAAGAAACGCCTGGTCCCCCGGGACTATATCATGGCTACATATTACTTAAGAACAACTGATGAAAATGAGTGCATAGGTTGCGGCCAATGCGCTCAAGATTGCCCGCTCGAGATCATTACGATGGAAAATGATCTGCCCGTTATTGATGAAAGCGTGTGTATTGGTTGCGGTGTCTGCCTTCTGCACTGTCCGACCGGTGCGGCCAAACTGAAAAGGAAGGACGAAAAGACTCCGTTTTCGGATTTTAACACCGTGCACCGGACCGCTATAAAAGACTCGATTTCAAAAAAACAAACCTCATAAAAAATTTACCCTAACGAAAACATCCCAAAAAAAATTATCCGGGAATAGTTTTTCAAGAATTCCGCCTTCCATTTACCTACTAGAGCATCAGTCTCCTTTTTCCCCCTATCGAGCAATCCCCTGCACATGTGTAAGGAAAGGATGTGGTACTATTTTTGTTTTAAGAGATTTTCTGATATAGTAAAAAAGTTGTGTTGATCATCAAAAGGAGGGAATCACTATGGAGAATGAGACCATAAAAAAGCTCAATGTGCTTTTAACGCACTGGATGGATCATAATCGAGAACATGCGGCTGAATATGACAAATGGGCTCTCCAGGCAAAATCAGAAGGGTTCACGGAAGTATCCCATGCCCTTCAGGAAGCAAGCGATGTGATTCAAAAAACTAACGAAAAATTATTAAAAACCTGGGAGATTCTCAAAAAACTTACAAAAGAATAAAGATACTACTTGCGTGGTGTTTCTGTTTTTGTCAATGCTTTTTGGTAAAGTCCCACATATTTTTTCGCAGATATTTTCCAAGAAAAATCAGCCTCCATGGCGTTCCGGGTGAGTTTTTCCCATTTCCCCTTGTCATGATAAAGAGTTAAAGCGTTTTTGATTGTCTTCAGCAGCTTGTTGGCATCATAGTGTTTAAATTTAAATCCGGTTCCTTTCCCCGATGCCGGATTAAATTCCTGGATGGTATCATCGAGCCCACCAGTAGCCCTTACAATGGGGATCGTGCCATATTTCAAACTATAAATCTGGTTAAGGCCGCAGGGTTCATAGCGTGAGGGCATTAAGAACATATCGCACCCCGCTTCGATCTTATGTGCCAAGGTATTATCGTAAGCGATTTTTATTCCGGTCTTTTTAGGATATTTTTTCCCGATCAGGGTAAAAAGTTCATGATATTTTTCATCACCAGTTCCTAAAAGCACGAAACCGAGGTCCATTTTCATCAGTTCATCCATAATCTGCGCCAAAAGATCGAAGCCTTTCTGATCGGCCAGGCGTGAGATAACCCCGAGTAAAGGAAGGGAGATGAGCTCTTCGGGCAAATTGAAGGCCTTTAATAAATCCTGCTTGCATTTCAGTTTACTCGTCAGGTCCTCAGAGGAATATGGGGAAGCGATGAACTTATCGGTTGCTGGATTCCATTCTTCATAATCAGCACCATTCAACACTCCATAAAGGTCTTTTTTACGCGCTCTCAGCACCCCCTCTACCCCGTAGCCGAATTCTTCGGTCTGGATTTCTTGGCTGTATGTTTCGCTTACCGTATTAATAATATCCGCAAATACTATTCCTGCTTTCATAAAACTAATCTTTCCCCAATACTCCACTCCGGCAATGGAAAAAAGTTCTTGCGGAAGGCCGCTCAAGTCAAAAGCATCCTTGGTGAAGAGTCCTTGATAGGCCACATTATGAATAGAAAAAATCGAGGCGGTTTTTGCAAACCGAGGATCTTTCTTGAACACGGTTTTCAGGTAACAAGGAATTAAACCACTTTGCCAGTCATTACAGTGGATGATATCAGGGAAAAACTTAAGCTTTTCGCATAACGCAAAAACCATCTTGGAAAAAAAAATGAACCTTGCGGCATTGTCAAAGTAATCTCCCTTTGGCGTGCCATATAAATTGCTACGGTCATAAAACTCTTCCTTTTCCACCAAATAGACTGGAAAATCGTTTTCCCAGTTTAATAAACCTTTAACATCCCCCTTCAATGATTGATTCCCCAGCGTTACTTCCAGGTCTTCACCGAGGAGTTGATATTTAATTTTTTGTTCCCTCGCCATCCGGTAAAAAGGTAAAACAAGCCGCACATCAACCCCCATCTCCTTGAGAGCTTTTGGCAAAGCGCCGCTTACATCTGCCAACCCTCCCGTTTTAGCAAAAGGGACTGCTTCCGAAGAAACAAAAAGGACTTTTAGCATATCTTGCCTCCAGCATAGAATTACACTACGATTAAAATTCTCTTGACATTAACATAACTTTTATAGATTGTTTGATATAAAATCTTTTAATTTTCCTCATTAAACATAATACCATGAAATTTGATTTAACAAAATACGAAATAAAGAAAAACGCCATTCTCAATGCAACGTATCGATGCATATTCCTTCAGGGAATTGCTGCAATATCTATGCGCTCCATTGCCAAGGAAGCCAAGGTTAACCAGCCGACTCTTCACTATTACTTCAAGACCAAAGAGAATCTTTTAACCGAGCTTATCAAGGCGCTCTTCGACCGTTTTCTTTATGACATGACGCGAGCCGTGATACCCTCCGATCAGCCCGCAAGAAAACTCAATGCTCTGATAGGATCATTGAGAACTCATATCGCTCAGGAAAAAGAAATGATGGTGGTTTTTGTTGAGGTGTGGTCATATGCGATCAAAAATCCGGCTCTGCAGAAGTTGTTCGCCAGCCTCTATGCGGGGCTCTATGAGGTTATTGGCAACATTTTAGAGGAGGGCGTCAAGGAGAGGGCTTTCAATGACCCGGGGAGGAATGTTTTTGCAGTGTTTTTTATGATTTTTGTGGAGGGTCTTGGCTTGCTGTGGCACATGCGCGAACGGTGCTTCGACAAGATGCAACTGTTCGACCTTTTTGTCAAAGACCTTAGGGAACTCCTCGCGGAAAAAGACCTCCCGAAGATTGACGTGGAAGCAGCAGCTAAAACCCCATTGAGCGACAGAAGAGGTTCGGACAAAAAGAGGGGACCTGTGCGGTTGAAGATCGCAAAAGGGGATACAAGGAGGGACGACCTCATCAACGCCACTCTCCAGTGCATTTACGCCTTAGGCGCTGAAGAAGTCTCGATGCGCTGCATCGCCAAGGAAGCGAATGTCAACCAGGCTACTGTTCACTACTATTTTCAGAACAAGGAAAATCTCCTGATAGAGTGTTTGCAGGCACTCTTTAACCAGTTCGTTTTTGACATCGAGAGACAGTACAAAACCTCAGACCCCCCGGAAAAGAAACTCGACGCCATTTTTTTCGCCGGCAGGACCTTCGTAGGCAAACAAAAAGAACTGTTTGTCATTTTCATGCATTGCTGGGCACTTTCAATGAGAAATCCCATCATGCACAAGAAATTTTCTGATTTGTATGAAAAAATCACCGGAGTTATTGAGCAAATTCTCACTGAAGGTTATCGAACGGGCGCATTCCACAAAGTAGCGGTAACCACGCTTGCAAATTACATCGTTGCCTTCGTGGAGGGTATTGGCTGCCAGTGGCTCATGACCGGCGGGGCTTTCGATCTCAACCAGTTTTTCGAATTCTTTATCACGCATTGCAAGCGACTCATTGTGAAAGAACCACAGAAGGCCACTCCCTCACCCACTACATGGCAGTATACCCCCCATCAATTAGCAAGGTAGTCCCGGTGATAAATGAAGCGGCATCCGAGCATAACCACACTGCTGCTTCAGCCACCTCCTCGGGCATGCCCCAGCGTCCAATCGGATGGAGATCCAGAATCGGCTTCACCATCTCCTCAGGCATATCCTGATTGAGGGGAGTCCTTATCGCACCGGGACAGACCGCATTGATCCGGATCCCCCGTTTAGCATATTCTCTGGCCGCCGCCTTGGTAAGCCCGATAACCCCGTGTTTGCTGGCAACGTAGGGAGCTATGTCCAAAGGCATACTTATGAATCCGCTAATGGATGCATTATTCACAATTGCTCCGCCATTTTTAAGAATGTGCGGGATCTCGTACTTCATGGAAAGCCACACCCCCTTCAGGTTGATCCCAATGATTGTGTCCCACCCTTCTTCGGAGTACTGATCAACCGGATTAATCTCCCCATTGATTCCTGCGTTATTGAAGGCGAAATCCAGTCTTCCAAATACTTCTACCGTTTTCCTGACTGCAGCTTCAACCTGAGCCGACTTGGCAACATCCGTCTCCACAAAAAACGCCTCTGCGCCTTGGTTCCTGATCTCTGTCACCGTCTCCCCGCCCTCCTTCGGCTGAGTGCTCGCGATCACCACCTTTGTACCTTCCCGCGCAAAGGCTAAAGATGCCGCTTTACCTATTCCCGAACTCCCTCCCGTTATCAGTGCCACCTTACCTTTTAATCCGTTCATCTCATTCCTCCTATCCCCCCACTGAAAAAGCTCATTCAGTAGTTTGACCACCTTTTTCGAAACATTTTCAGCAGGTTAAAATTATTAATCTTCTTAAGCATTTTTTTCTTGACAAGGAATTTTCTTTACTTTAGATTATCAAACTATCAAACGATTGATATAAAATCAAATGAAAAAATTTCCCTTCTAATCTTCTAATGTTTTTTACTAATTTATTTTTTTAATTTGCCCCTTTAGTACTACTCAATAACATATTTTCTTTCGCCTGATTTAAATATCGCAGTTAAAGTGATGATTATCGACTCGTGTTTGTCAAAAAACTTTTTATGCAAGCGGAGGCCGCCTGATGAAAAAAAATAATGCATTGAGGAAGCCAAGGAAGCCGATTGCACCCTATCTGGCGATTGGCCTCTCCACAACCTGTCGCGGAATAAGCAAGCGGTCTGATATTAAACGTAACTTGCGGCATATTGAGAATATGATTCACGCCGCAATGTTTGTTGTTAGTATCAATATGCCGATAAAGATTGTTGCCCTCGCGGAAGGCGCTATCTCCGGCTTTACCGATGAGGCCTTTGATGTGCCCCATGTTACCGCAGCGAGAGAACTTTATATCGATATCCCTGGAGAAGAGACTGAATTTCTGGGAAATATCGCCAACCACTATAAGACTTATATCATTGCCCAGTGCAAGGCCCGCTGGCCTGAAGTTATCAAAGACCGCTTCTTCAATACCGCCTTCATAATAGATCCTAATGGAAAGATCGTACACAAGTATGCCAAAAACCACGTCTTCGCACGGGAACGTTCCTGCATGCCCCATGATGTGTATGACATTTGGGTTAAAAAATTTGGTGATGATATCGATGCCTTTTACCCGGTTCTCAAGACTGATGACATCGGAAATATTGGGACTATGGTCTGTAATGATGGGATGTATCCGGAGGCGGGACGAGCCTTGGCCTTTAATGGCGCCGAAGTTATTTATCGTCCAAGCATGGCCCAGCCTATCACGGGAAATGGACAGTGGGAGCTTCAGAACCGGGCCCATGCCATGTTTAACAACTGTTATGTAATTGCCCCCAATATCGGCCCGTACTATCTCCACCCCGGTTTCGAGCATCCTTTTGATGTTGCGGGAGGAAATGCGCACATTGTTGATTACCAGGGCAATCTTATATCATTCAGCGCTTCTGGAACAGACACGGTAATTGCCGCAATCATTGATATTGAACAACTCCGCCATTTTCGTGAGATGTCCCTTTTTGGGAACTGGATGAAAGACCTGCGGACTGAGATATTTAAACGTATGTATGAAAAACCGATCCACCCCAAGAACATGTGGATTGATAAGGCCCCGTTACAGCATGAAGATCACGACAAAATTTTTCGACAAAACATAAAGAGGTTACAAGAACGAGGGGTGTATACGCCGCCGGCGAAGCATTATGAAGGTTCGAAGTTCATTCACCCGGTTAAAGACAGAAAAATGAGAGCCTGGGAAAAGATGAGGGATCTGTTCTGGGGTGAGAAAGGGCTCGAATAGAGGGAAAGAAAAAAATGAGATCATCCTTTTTCCCAGAAATTTCGATAGTTATTTTATTTGGTGTTATGCAATTTCAACATTTTTTCTTGACAAAAGATGACTCTATTGATATATTGGTCGGGCGCTCAATCACCAAGTTAAAGACAGGAAGATGAGGGCCTGGGAAAAGATGAGGGATCTGTTTTGGGGAAAGAGGGGGCTCGAATAGGTTTTGGGGTCAACACTT
>Ga0208980_10002436_pt1 | contig 11298 bp, 8 predicted proteins | sample WetSurMetagenome_3_FD_187993 | JGI IMG/M metagenome (GOLD analysis project Ga0208980, IMG submission 187993) | Wetland microbial communities from Twitchell Island in the Sacramento Delta, sample from surface sediment Aug2011 Site A1 Bulk (version 2) | ecosystem: Environmental > Aquatic > Marine...
GGCGCCGCTCGCGGTGTTCAGCAGGGCGTTCAGGAGCGGCCAGTCCGCCACGGCGTCCGAGCCGTCACGCATTGCTTCCGTCTCGCGGTTCGGGCTCGCGACCGAGCCGGAGTCCAGGTGATCGCGCCCGATGACGACGGGCGCCTCGAGTTCCCCCCGCGCGACCATCTCGTTGAAGGCGAGCCCGAGGCGGTGGCGCTGGCCGAGGCCGACCCAGCAGATGCGCGCCGGCAGGCCCTGGAACTGGATGCGGTTGCGGGCCATGTCGAGCCAGCGGTGCAGGTGCGGGTCGTCGGGGATGAGTTCCTTCACCTTCTCGTCGGTGCGATGGATGTCGCGGGGGTTGCCCGAGAGCGCCGCCCAGCGGAACGGCCCGACACCGCGGCAGAAGAGGGGCCGCACGTAGGCCGGGACGAAGCCCGGGAACGCGAACGCGTCCTTCACGCCCTCGTCGAATGCGACCTGCCGGATGTTGTTGCCGTAGTCGAATACGGGGATGCCGAGCTTCTGGAATGCAAGCATGGCCTCGACGTGCTTCGCCATCGAGCGCCGTGCCGCCTGCTCCACGGCGCGCGGGTCGCTGGTCCGCAGCCGGTCCCACTGCTCGAGCGTCCAGCCCTCCGGCAGGTAACCGTTCACGGGATCGTGCGCCGAGGTCTGGTCCGTGACCGCGTCGGGCCTCACGCCCCGTCGCAACAACTCCGGGAGAACCTCCGCTGCGTTCCCGAGTAACCCGACGGAAGTCGCCCGCCTGTCGCGGGTCGCGCGCTCGATGATGGTCAGCGCGTCGTCGAGCGTGTCGGCGCGCAGGTCCACGTAGCGCGTGTCCAGGCGCTTCTGGATCCGCTCCGGCCGGCACTCGACGGCCAGCATGGACGCGCCGGCCATGGTGGCCGCGAGCGGCTGCGCGCCACCCATGCCGCCCAGGCCCGCGGTCAGGATCCAGCGGCCGGCGAGGTCGCCGCCGTAGTGCTGGCGGCCCATCTCGACGAAGGTCTCGTAGGTGCCCTGCACGATGCCCTGGCTGCCGATGTAGATCCAGGAACCGGCCGTCATCTGGCCGTACATCATCAGGCCCTTGCGGTCGAGCTCGTGGAAGTGGTCCCAGGTCGCCCAGCGGCCCACGAGGTTCGAGTTCGCGATGAGCACGCGCGGCGCGTCGACGTGGGTGCGGAAGACGCCGACGGGCTTGCCGGACTGCACGAGCAGCGTCTCGTCGTCGCCGAGGCGCCGCAGCTCGCGCAGGATGCGGTCGTAGCAGTCCCAGTCGCGCGCGGCGCGGCCGATGCCGCCGTAGACGACGAGGTCGTCGGGCCGCTCCGCGACCTCCGGGTCGAGGTTGTTCATGAGCATGCGCAGCGGCGCCTCGGTGAGCCAGCTGCGGGCACTTAACACGGGGCCGCGTGGGGCGCGGATGTTGCGGTGCGTGTCGTTCATGCGGGACTCATGGAATGATTGCCGGAACAGAGCGGTCCGTCGCGCTCAGGACGACTGCACGCGCGGCGTGAGCTTGCGATAGAGGAGCAGCGTGGCAAGCAGGCCGAGGCACAGGAGCGCGATGAGCCACGCCACGCGGACGAAGAAATAGTCCACCAGCGAGCGGCCCTTTGCAGCGCCTGCATCGAGCGCGACCCCGAGTTGCGGGGCCTGAGTGCCGACCGAGCCTGCCAACTTGTCGAGCACGGTGGCGGCGCTGGCGATTTCCGCTGCGGCCTGCGTGTATTCGGTGACGTCGAAGGGCCGGCCGGTGTCCGGCTCGCCGGGCTTCTTCGCGAAGCGCGCCACGAGTGCATCGATCGAGCGCGTCGCCTGGTCCACGGAGGCCGCGGCGGCGCTGCCGGCCTCGAGTGTGCCGCGCATCTCGACCAGCAGGGGGCGCAAGGTCGCGGCCTGCATGTTCAGCGTGTCGTTGAGTTGCCGGATGAGCGCTTCACGCTCGGCGGAAATCGTCGCGGGCAGCGCTTCCGCCACGGTCGCGAAGCGGGCTGCGGAGGACGCCAGGCTCGCGCTCTGCTGCTGCAACCTATGCGACTCGGGACCGGCCGCGAGACGGTTCACGGAGCGGTCGAGCTGCAGGTCGAAGATGATGGGCAGGCGCTGCGCGTAATAGAGCGCACGTTCGGCGAGCAGCCTCGACTGCTCGACCTGCCGGACGGCCGGGTCGAGCCCGGCCATCGGGTCCAGGCCTACGAACCCGATCAGGCTGCTGGGCATCGTGCCCTTGCTCTTGGTGCCGGCCGTCGGCGCTTCGCTGACGAATTCCTGGAATCGCACGAACGGCGCGATCTCGCTGTCCGGGTGCTTTTCCCGCCACTCCTCCAGTACGCGACGCAGGTCGGACTGCTGGGCGGGCGTCAGGATCCCCGCTGCCAGCTCCCAGGCTGAGTTCTCGAGCTCGCGATGCACGGCAAGCACACTGGTCGCCTGCTCCGGAAAACGCTCGGGGCCGACCCGCTCGATCGTCATCCGGCTCAGGGTGGCGAGCGTCACGAGGTCCAGGCAGCCGAGATACGCGTTATCGGCGGAAGCGTCGGTGTAGGCGGCATTGGCCTCGGCCAGCAGCCACCCGGAGAGCGCATAGCGCTGCACCGGGTTGACCTCGGCCATTTCGAGTTGACGCGTGGCTTCCATGAGCGTGCCGACGTACATGTCGGCATAGCGCATGTTGCGGGCCTGCAGGTGCAGGAGGCGGGTCGCCGTGGCCTCGTCCTTGCGGCTCTCGGGGAACAGGCCGCGTATCGTGCCGCAGCCGGCGAGGGCCAGCACGGCAACGCCGACCGCGAGCGCGGCCATGCCCCGCGTCTGCCAGCGTCCCCGGCGGTCCCGCCGCATGTGGGATGGGTTCGACATCCGCGAAGTATGGTTAGCCGCGGCGCCGAAGCAAGTGGAAGGAGGTCCGGGATCGTCCCGCCCCGTGCCCCGGAGCATCCAATGCGCCTAGAATCCACGGGCGTCGGGTTCTTGCGGGCGCCCGCCCGACCCGCGCCGGACCACCCGGCCGGTCCGCGCCGGACCCGCGCCGAAACGGAGGCCACGTGATCCGCTGGATCGTCATACTCTCGCTGCTGCAGGTCGTTCCCTTCTGGCGGATCTTCGGGCGCATGGGCCTGCCGCCCTGGCTCTCGATCATGGCGTCGCTGCCGCTCGTGAACCTGGTCGTGCTCTATTTCGTCGCCATGACCCCCTGGCCCAGGGAAACATCCTGGAAACAGCCGCTACCCGGGCCCGGTCCCGACGCGCAGTTCTGACGGGTCGTTGTCGCGGCCCCCGGCCTCGGGTACCGTGTCGGCCCCCGGATCCCGAGGATCCGACCGTCAGCGAGGAATGACCCATGGCCGGCCCGAGCAACGCACCCGAACCGAAGATGGATTCGCAGGATCTTTACCGCGAGGACATCTACTCCGACCGGCGCGTGGGCACCATCCGCGTCCTGACGCCCGTGAAGCCGGACGGCACGCCGGATCCGGCGCGGCCGACCTCCTACGTCGGCCAGGCGCAGATCATGACGCCCGCGGGCGCGCTGCCGCTCAGCTTCGAGATCGACGCGAAGACGCTGGCTGAGGCCTGCGAAGGCTTCGCGGGGGGCGCAAAGCTCGCCTTCGAAGAGACCATGAAGGAGTTGCAGGAAATGCGCCGCCAGCAGGCCTCTTCCATCGTTATCCCGGATGCGGGCGCCGCCTCGGCGCTCGCGGGCCAGGGCGGCCCGCCGCGAGGGAAGATCCAGTTCCCGTGACGGCCGGCGGCCGCGCCTGTCGGCCAGTAATCATCCAGGTGCCATGAAGTGACCGACTCGCTCGTTCGATTACGCGGCGCATTGCGCGAGTTCGCCAGGGACCGCGACTGGGACCAGTTCCACTCGCCGCGCAATCTCGCCACCGCGCTGTCGGTCGAGGCGGCGGAACTCCTCGAGCCATTCCAGTGGCTCACGGACGAGCAGAGCCGGAATCTCCAGCCCGCGGCGCGCGCGGCGGTGGAGCAGGAAATCGCCGACGTGCTCCTGTACCTCGTCAGGCTTGCGGACAAGCTCGGCGTGGACCTCGAGCAGGCGGCATTCGCGAAGATTGCGCGGAACGAAGGGAAATACCCGGTCGAGAAGGCGCGCGGCTCGAGCAGGAAGTACGACGAGCTGTAGCCTCCGGGTTGCCGCCGCCGCCGCGATGCCTCACATTGCCGGCTGACTGCAGCCAGTCGACCAGCCCGAGGAGCCCACCATGTCCGGCCGTTTCTCCCGCAGCCTCGAGCTCGCCAGGGCCTCCTTCGCCGTCGTGCGCGCAGACAAGGAATTGCTGCTGCTGCCCGTCATGTCGGTGCTCGCGCTGCTGCTCATCCTGGCCAGCCTCGCGGTCCCGGTGGCCATGCTGGGCGGCTTCAGTGCCGGTGCCGCCGAGGGCGGCAGTCCCGCTTCGCTCGCCGGCGCGCTCGCCTTCTATGTCGCGAGCTACTTCGTGGCGCTGTTCTTCAACGCGGCACTGGTGGGCGCGGCGATGATCCGCATGGACGGCGGCAATCCGACGCTGGGCGACGGCCTCAGGATCGCGTGGGCCCGCAAGGGCCGCATCCTCGGCTACGCGCTCGTCGCCGCGACCGTGGGACTGGTGCTGCGCATGCTCGAGGAGCGCGTCGGCTGGCTCGGCGCGCTCGTGGTGAAGCTCGTCGGCGCGGCCTGGGCCGTCGCGACTTTCCTCGCCGTGCCGGTAATGGTGACGCGCGACGTCGGTCCGCTGACCGCGGTCAAGGAGAGCGCGGAGCTGCTGCGCGAGACCTGGGGCGAGAACATGATCGGCAACTTCGGGCTCGGCCTCGTGTTCGCCGTCATGTACCTCGCGTGGCTGCTGGCGTGCGGCGTGGCGATCTACCTGGCCGCGCAGACCGGTGTCGTCGTACTGATGGGCGCGCTCCTGCTCGTCGGCGTCGTCGTGCTGCTGCTGCTCGCGGCTCTGCAGGCGACCATGCAGGGCGTGTACGCGGCGGCGCTCTATCGCTACGCAACGCACCCGGGCGGGGCGGTGCCGGGCTTTGCTCCGGAACTGATGCAGAACGCCTTCCGCGCAAGGGCCTGAACCCGGAGGCGGGGTGGGGTGCACGCCACGGGCGAGGCCCGCGCTCCATTCCCGATGGGGCAGGTCCCGCTGGGGCCGGCGGCTGCTACAGCCTCGCCGCCAGCCGCGAACCCTGGTCGATCGCCCGCTTCGCGTCGAGTTCCGCGGCGACGTCCGCGCCGCCGATCAGGTGCACGGCGAGGCCCGCGGCACGCAGCGGCCCCTCGAGGTCGCGCAGCGGCTCCTGTCCCGCGCACAGCACGACGGTATCCACCTCGAGCAGCATCGGTTTCTCGTGCGCATCGCCGAAGGAGAGGTGCAGCCCGCGTCCATCGACGCGCTCGTAGTTGACTCCGCCGATCATCGTCACGCGCTTCGCCTTGATCGCGGCACGGTGGATCCAGCCCGTGGTCTTCCCCAGGCCCTTGCCGAACGGCGCAGCCTTGCGTTGCAGCAGATGCACCTGCCTGGCAGCGGGCGCGATCCGCCGCGGGGCGAGCCCGCCGCGCGTGACGCCGGGATCAGCCACCCCCCACTCGGCCATCCACGCCGCGAGGTCGAGCGCGGTCGAGTGACCGTCGCTCACCAGGAACTCCGCGACGTCGAAGCCTATTCCCCCGGCGCCCACGATCGCGACGCGCGGGCCGACCGGCCGTCCGCGCGCGAGCACGTCCACGTACGAGAGCACGCGCCCGGTGCGGCCCTGCTCATCGGCGCCGTCGATGTGTGGATCGCGCGGCGTGACGCCGGTGGCGATCACGACTTCGTCGTAGGCGCCGGCGATCAGCTGCTCCGCGGTCGCGCGCGTGCCGAGGCTGAGCGCGACGCCGGTGACTTCGATGCGCCGCGCGAAGTAACGGAGCGTCTCGTTGAATTCCTCCTTGCCCGGGACGCGCTTCGCGAGGTTGAACTGTCCGCCGATCTCGCCGGCCGCCTCGAAGAGTTCCACCCGGTGTCCGCGCTCCGCGAGCACGGTGGCGCAGGCGAGGCCGGCCGGGCCGGCGCCCACGACCGCGATGCGTTTCACGGCTGCAGCCGGTGCGTAAACCAGCTCGGTCTCGTGGCCGGCCCGCGGGTTCACCAGGCAGGAGGCGATGCGGCGCTGGAATACATGGTCGAGGCAGGCCTGGTTGCAGGCGATGCAGGTGTTGATCTCGTCCGCGCGCCCGCTGGCCGCCTTGACCACGAACTCCGGGTCGGCCAGCAGCGGCCGCGCCATCGAGACCATGTCGGCGCAGCCGTCGGCCAGCACCTGCTCGGCGACCTCGGGGGTGTTGATCCGGTTGGTGGCGCACAGCGGGATGCCGACCTCGCCGCGCAGCTTCTTCGTCACCCAGGCGAATGCCGCGCGCGGCACGGAGGTTGCTATGGTCGGCACGCGTGCCTCGTGCCAGCCGATGCCGGTGTTGATGATGGTCGCGCCGGCACGCTCGATCGCCTTCGCGAGGTCCACCACTTCGTCCCAGCTGCTGCCGTCGGGGACGAGGTCCAGCATCGAGAGCCGGTAGACGATGATGAAGTCGCGTCCGACGGCCTCGCGCGTGCGCCCGACGATCTCGACCGGAAGCCGCATGCGGTTCGCGTAGCTGCCGCCCCAGTCGTCGGTGCGACGGTTCGTGTGGGCCGCGATGAACTGGTTGATGAAATAGCCCTCGGAGCCCATCACCTCGACACCGTCGTAACCTGCCTCGCGCGCAAGCGCGGCGCAGCGCACGAAGGCGCGGATCTGCCGCTCGATGCCGCGCGCGGAGAGGGCCCGGGGCGTGAAGGGCGTGATCGGTGACTTGATGCGCGAGGGCGCAACCGCCAGCGGGTGGTAACCGTAGCGACCGGTGTGCAGGATCTGCAGCGCGATGTGGCCGCCCGCGGCGTGTACGGCGGCGGTGATCGGCCGGTGCTTCGCGGCGGCGGTCCGTGTGGCCAGGCGCCCGCCGAAAGGCGAGGTCCAGCCCTCGATGTTCGGCGCGAACCCGCCGGTGACGATCAGGCCCACCCCGCCGCGCGCCCGCTCGGCGAAGTACTCGACGAGGCGCGGGAAGTGCCGCGGATGATCCTCGAGGCCCGTGTGCATCGAGCCCATGAGCACGCGGTTGCGCAGCCTCGTGTGACCGAGGTCCAGCGGCGCGAGCAGGTGGGGGTAGTGATCGGCCAAGCGGGACCGGTGCGGATCGGCTCAGGTGGGGCCGGACTGTGTCAGAGCAAGGTCGTGCCGACCCAGTAGGCTGCGGCAGCTATCAGTGCCGCGGCCGGCATGGTCAGGATCCACGCGATCACGATGTTCCCGGCGAGGCCCCAGCGTACTGCCTTCGCTCGTTGCGCCGAGCCGACGCCGACGATGGCGCCGGTGATCGTGTGCGTGGTCGAGACCGGGATGCCGAAACCGGACGCGAGGAACAGCGTGATGGCGCCACCGGTCTCCGCGGCGAAACCGCCCACCGGGCGCAGCTTGGTGATCTTCTGGCCCATGGTCTTCACGATGCGCCAGCCGCCGAACATGGTCCCTAGCGCCATGGCGACGTAGCAGCCCACGATCACCCAGTTGGGCGGCATGGTGGCATCCTTTGCCGTCACGCCCGCCGCGATCAGCAGCAGCCAGATGATGCCCATGGTCTTCTGCGCGTCGTTGCTGCCGTGCCCGATGCTGTAGAGCGCGGAGGACACGAGCTGCAGTCGGCGGAACCAGCGGTCAACCCGCCGCGGCGCCGCACGGAGACAGGCCCAGGAGACGCCGATCATGATCAGAGCGCCGAGCGTCATGCCGAGCACTGGCGAGACGATGATGAAGGTCATGGTCTTGATGATGCCGGCCTTGAGCAGCGGACCGGTGCCCGCCTTCGCGATCATCGCGCCGATCATGCCGCCGATGAGGGCGTGCGACGAGCTCGACGGGATGCCGTAGTACCAGGTGATGAAATTCCACGCGATGGCGCCGATGAGCGCTCCGAAGATCACGTAGTGGTCCACGGCTGCAGGGTCCACGATGCCCTTGCCGACGGTCGCCGCCACCTTGAGGTGGAAGATGAAGATCGCCACGAAGTTGAAGAACGCAGCCCAGGCGACCGCCTGGTAGGGGCGGAGCACACCGGTCGAGACGACCGTCGCGATGGAGTTCGCCGCGTCGTGGAAGCCGTTCATGAAGTCGAACAGGAACGCCAGCGCGACCAGCACTGCGAGCGTCATGAGCGGGAGCTGCAGGTCCATGCTCAGGCGTTCTCGACGACCACGGCCTCGATGATGTTCGCGACGTCCTGGCACTTGTCGATGGCGTTCTCGAGGTACTCGTAGACGTTCTTGTGCTTTATGAGCTGGCGAACGTCCTGCTCCTCGCGGAACAGCGTCGAGATGCCCCGGCGCATGACGGCGTCCGCGTCGCTTTCGAGCCCGTCGATCTCCTGCGCGAGCGCGAGCGCCCGCGGCGCGTTGTCCATCGAGGACAGCAGCCCGACCGCGGCCTTGACCTTGTCGCAGCAGACCTCGAGCAGCCGCGCCATTTCCGGCGCCTCGGGCGGCAGGGTCTGGATGTCGAACAGGTGCATGGACTCGGCGGCGTCCTGGATCAGGTCGAGGATGTCGTCCATCCCCGAGATCAGGCGGTGGATGTCGTTGCGGTCGAAGGGCGTGATGAAGGTGGAGTGCAGCACGGAGACCGTCTCGTAGGTCACCTTGTCGGCGCTGCGCTCGACCTCGTTGATGCGCTCGATCAGGGCCGCGCGGCGCCCCTGGTCGGCATAGTCGCGCACCAGCGCCGAGACGGTGCGGGCGCCTTCTGCGATCAGGTCCGCGTGACGATTGAACAGATCGAAGAACCGCGGTTCGTGCGGCATCAAGGCGGATAGAAATCGCATTGCGGCGCCCGTTCGAGTCTTTGTGCGGCCAAGTATCCGTGATCCGGGCGGATCGTGGTAGCGTGGCCTTTCCGACCCCCCCTGACCGGGGAGAGCGGCATCCCATGGGCCAGAAAGACGACGTCATCCGCATCCGGGGCGCGCGGCAGAACAACCTGCGGGCGCTCGACCTCGACATCCCGCTCCGCGAGCTGGTCGTGGTCACGGGCGTGTCCGGCTCGGGCAAGTCGTCGCTGGTGTTCGACACCGTCTACGCCGAGGGGCAGCGGCGCTACGTCGAGACCTTCTCGCCCTACGCGCGCCAGTTCCTCGACCGCATGGACCGCCCCAGGGTCGACCGTGTCGAGGGAATCCCGCCGGCCATCGCGATCGACCAGACGAACCCCGTGCGGACCTCGCGCTCGACCGTAGGGACGATGACGGAGCTGAACGATCACCTGAAGCTCCTGTACGCGCGGGCCGCCACGCTCCACTGCCGCGGCTGCGGCCGGCCGGTGCGGCGCGACACGCCCGACGGCGTCGTGCGCGACCTCGAGTCGGGCGCATTCGGGCCGGCTGACCCCCGCCTGCTCGTGACCTTTCCGGTCACGGTGCCCGACAACTTCGCGGAGGGCGAAGTACTGAGGCTGCTCGAGCAGCAGGGCTACACCCGGATCCACTCGCGCGCGGGCCGGGTGCTCGAAGTCGTGCAGGACCGGTTTCGCGTCGCTGCCGCCGGGCGCAGCCGCATGCTCGAGGCCGTCGAGGCGGCGATGCGGGTCGGTCGGGGGCGGGTCGCAGTGCGGGTGGAAAATGGGGACATTCCCCATTTTTCCGTCGACGGGGACAGTCCCCAAAGGGGACAGTCCCCGGTCCGCCGTTATTCCGCAGACCTGCACTGTGCCGACTGCGACATCCACTACCGCGACCCGACGCCGAGCCATTTTTCGTTCAACTCCCCGCTGGGCGCCTGCGAGACCTGCCGCGGCTTCGGCCGCGTGATCGGCGTGGACTGGGGCCTCGTCGTGCCGGACTCGAGCCGCACGCTGCGCGGCGGGGCCGTGCGGCCCTGGCAGACCGAGTCGTACAAGGAGTGCCAGGACGACCTCGTGCGGTTCGCGCGCAAGCGCGGCGTGCCGCTCGACACGCCGTGGCGCGACCTGACCGGGGAGCAGCGCCGCTGGGTGATCGAGGGCGAGGGGCCGTGGGAGAAGAAGGTCTGGTACGGCGCGCGACGGTTCTTCGCCTGGCTCGAGGGCAGGAGCTACCGGATGCACATCCGCGTGCTGCTGTCGAAGTACCGCAGCTACACGCCCTGCGGCGACTGCGGGGGCGCGCGGCTGAAGCCCGAGGCGCTGCTGTGGAGACTCGGTTCGCACGACGGGCCGGATCGAGGGCTCAACATCCACGACACGATGCTGCTGCCGATCGAGCGCGCGCGGGATTTCCTCGCCACGCTCGTGCTGCCGGCGCCGCTGGACGAGGCAGCTGACCTGCTGCTCGGCGAGATACGCTCGCGCCTGGACTTCCTGGTGCGCGTCGGTCTCGGTTACCTGACGCTCGATCGCCAGTCGCGCACGCTCTCGGGCGGCGAGGTGCAGCGCATCAACCTGACGACCGCGCTCGGCACCTCGCTCGTGAACACGCTGTTCGTGCTGGACGAGCCCTCCATCGGCCTGCACCCGCGCGACATGCGCAGGGTCATCGACGTGATGCTGCGGCTGCGCGACAATGGCAATTCGCTGCTGGTCGTCGAGCACGATCCACAGATCATGCTGTCGGCCGACCGCGTGATCGACCTGGGGCCGGGACCGGGCGAGCACGGCGGCCAGGTGGTGTTCAACGGCACGCCCGGCGAGCTGGCGAGTCGCTCCGACACGCTCACCGCGCAGTACCTGTCCGGCCGCAAGGATGCCGCGATCGCAGCCGGACGGCGCGGGCCCCCGCGGCAGGGGGAGCCGCGGCTCGTCATCCAGGGCGCGAGCGAGCACAACCTGCGCGACCTCGACGTCGAGATTCCGCTGCAGAGGCTGGTGTGTGTCACGGGCGTGTCCGGTTCCGGCAAGTCGACGCTCGTGCAGGACGTGCTGTATCCGGCGCTCCTGCGCGCAAGGGGCAAGCCGACCGAATCGCCGGGCGCGCACCGGGCCTTGCAGGGCGATGAGCACGTCGCCGAGGTCGTGATGGTCGACCAGACCGCAATCGGCCGCACCACGCGCTCGAACCCCGCGAGCTACGTCGGCGCGTTCGACGTGATCCGCAAGCGCTTTGCGGCCGAGCCCGTCGCGCTCGAACGCGGCTACACGGCGGGAACGTTCAGTTTCAACTCGGGAACCGGGCGCTGTCCCACCTGCAGCGGCAGTGGATTCGAGCACGTGGAGATGCAGTTCCTCTCCGACGTGTACCTGCGCTGTCCGGACTGCGACGGCCGCCGC
>Ga0208980_10002437_pt1 | contig 11297 bp, 8 predicted proteins | sample WetSurMetagenome_3_FD_187993 | JGI IMG/M metagenome (GOLD analysis project Ga0208980, IMG submission 187993) | Wetland microbial communities from Twitchell Island in the Sacramento Delta, sample from surface sediment Aug2011 Site A1 Bulk (version 2) | ecosystem: Environmental > Aquatic > Marine...
ACTGATGCAGGGAATGAAACAGGTTTCTATTCTGGCGGGCAGAAGATGGCAATGCGACCGCGTTTGAAGAATTCGTCCGGACAAACTTCGCTGGCGATCAAACCACGCTCGATGTGATGTTCAACCGCTTCCAGTATTTGCTCGAACAACTCAATGGTCACATGGCGGAGATCGGTCGAGAGTTCCGTCAGCAATCGGACCTCGACATGGGTCCCATTTACCCATATGATGAAGTCTTTGCCGGCTACGCTCCGGCAGCGCATATCACGGACGACTTCTTCAAGAACAAGCTTGCCTTTGTTGTGCTGCTGAATTTTCCGATAACCACACTTGAGCAAAGGTTGGCAGAAGGGGACAAATGGTCGCGGCGCCAGTGGGCAGAGTCCAGGCTGGTGCAACGTTTCTCCAAGCGCGTTCCGGCAGAGGTCAATCTTGCGCTATCAGAAGCGACAGCGGTCGCAGAACAGTATATTTCCGAGTATAACATCTACATGCACCACCTCGTTGATGCGAAGGGAGAACGGTTGTTTCCTCCAAAACTCCGACTGCTTTCGCACTGGAACTTGCGGGATGAACTCAAGGCAAACTACGCCAATAAGACAAATGGTCTTGCCAAGCAGCGAATGATCCAGAAAGTCATGGAGCGAATCGTCACACAAACGATTCCGGCTGTCGTGGTCAACAATCCCAACGTTGACTGGAATCCAGTCACAAACGACGTGAAACCTACCACGGTAAAGGATGTAGAAATGCCAGAGAAGGTCAGCATGCCGGTTACTAATGCGGCAGAGCCAGACACCCGGTATGCAGTTCTGCTGAAGACATTTCTGGCCTCACGAAAACTCGACCCGTACTCACCAACAGCACCCACGCTCATCGCACGCCGATTTGATGAAGACCGTGAGATTCCCGAGGCGCGGGTAAAGCAGATGCTGGAAGCGGCGCTCAGCTCTCAGCATGTCGCCAGGGTCGCCCGGATAATCGAACAACGGTTGGGTCGTCCGCTTGAGGCGTTTGACATCTGGTACAATGGATTCCGTCCGCGTGGGCAATATTCGGAGCAACAGCTTAACGACATTGTCTCGAAGAAGTACCCCACCGCCGACGCATTCAAAGCAGATATTCCAGCCATGGTGATGAAGATCGGTTTCACTGGGGAACGCGCCGACTATATCAGTCGCAACATTGTAGTCGATCCGGCCAGGGGTTCCGGGCATGCGCTAGGGGCTGAAATGCGATCAGCAAAAGTTCACCTGCGGACACGTGTTGACAAAGGAGGAATGAACTACAAGGGCTACAACATTGCGGTGCATGAAATGGGGCACAATGTCGAACAGACGCTTTCGCTGAACGATATCGATCACTATTTCCTCAATGGTGTGCCGAATACCGCATTCACTGAAGCAATTGCATATGTGTTTCAGACACGAGATCTGGAACTCCTGGGACTGGCATCTCCCGAGTCGAAAGACGAAGCGCTCAACACATTGAACGATTTCTGGCAATTGTATGAGATTGCGGGTGTTTCCCTCGTGGATATGGGAATCTGGCACTGGATGTATGACCATCCCATGGCGACTCCGGCAGAACTGAAGGATGCTGTAGTCAGGATTGCAAAGGAGGTCTGGAACAAATACTACGCACCGGTGTTTAAGGTAAAAGATAGTGAACTATTGGCAATCTACTCCCACATCATTCACTCGTTCCTCTATCTGCCCGACTATGCTATCGCTCATTTGATTTCTCATCAAATCGAAGAGTACGTGAACGGGAAGCAAAGTATTGGAGCCGAAGTGGAGCGGATGGTGAAGATTGGCAGGATTGCTCCCGACTTGTGGATGAAAAATGCCACAGGGTCACCTCTTGGTGCAGAAGGGATGCTGGCAGCTACTGCGCGAGCGCTAAAGGAATACGAGAAACAGAACCACTGATCTCAAGAAGAGAATCGGTCCCTCTTGTGCACACGAAGAAGCTTGCGTTGCTGCGTTGAGGTCAACAAGCACCAAGGAATTCAACACAATTGCCGGACGCCATTCTACCGGACCTTTTTCATCCGACAAGGGGATCCTGATACACATTGAGTCCTTTCCGTAGCTTGACAATCGCTGAGCGTATTGCTATACTTCCGACGTCTCCTCGATCCCCTGTTCCATTCCCAACCAAGGAGGTTGCCGTGCGACTACTTTGTGCTCTACTTCTCGGCTTGCTCTTTTTCAGTTGCGGCAAGAAAGATCAACAGCCTGTCAGTTTTCGTGAACAAATCCAACCTATTCTGCAGTCCAGGTGTGTAAAGTGCCACGGTGACGAGAACGCTGCCGGCAAGATCGTGCTTACATCCTACAAGGCTGTGGTGAATTCTCGTACCCTCAAAGGAAAGAAGCCGCTCGTCGTTTCTGAAAACTTGTCTGAAAGTTGGCTGTATATCCTATCTGGAACGGACCAGCCTCATTTCCGCATGCCGCCTGATACGTCACGTATAACCCCGCTGCCCGCAGACGAACTGCAGATCTTGGGCAGGTGGATAATGCAGGGGGCAAAGGATAATTGACCTTAGCCTGACTGAGTTCTGTTGTCGCAAAAGGAACGAATATCTTCCGGCAGCCTTTACTGCGCGCCCAGTCGTGTTTCAGCAATGGTTAAACATAGGAGCATGATCATCAGCCATTTGCATTGGGAACGAAACCATTGCTGTTGATCACGTCGGCAAGTCTCATCACGCTCGCTCTGATCTTCTACTCCGCAGGCGTGTGGTCCGAACGGATTGCCCGATATCTGAAGCCGCGGCATGTGGCTGCATTCTGGATTGGCTTCTTCTTCGATGTCTGCGGCACGCTGGCGATGCACCACCTTGCCGAAAGACCTTTCAACTTGCTGGAGCCACACACCCTCACCGGACAAATCGCAATCTGGCTCATGTTAGCCCATGCAACTTGGGCAACTCAAGTCGTCAACAAGGGGAGTGACAAAGCGAGGAGAGGATTCCACAGATACAGCCTCTTCGTGTGGCTTATCTGGTTGGTTCCATACTTCGGCGGCATGTACCTTGGGATGCGAAGGTAATCCCCTCACACGGCACGAGCCGTTTCATATGCATCGACCGCAGCTCCGGGCAGCGAATTAATCGGTGATCACATCGAAGACGACTAGGCTCAGCGCGTTGAATCCTCCGGGTGTACTAGGTGGCGTCTAATTTTTAAACTCGTGGTCTTCTCGAATTCCCCTTCTTGAATCTTCACCCTGCGAATTACCTGATGACCCGGGAGGGTTTCATTAAGCTTGCGGATCTCATCATTCAGAACTTTTTCGATGAGCTGACTTGACAGTTCGGCTCGCTCGTGTTGTGAGTATTCGATAAACCTCTCGGCATTCGGAACGATAATAGCCCCGACCTCCTCGTCTCCCTCCTTGTTCTTGAAACCGTACACCACGCATTCTAAAACGAAGGGGATTTTCATGATCTTCTCTTCCAACTCCTCGGGATAGACATTCTCACCATTACGAGCGACGATGACGTTCTTCTTTCGTCCGCTGATGTGAAGGAAACCGGCGTGGTCAATGTAGCCGATGTCGCCGGTGTAGAACCAGCCATCCTTCACCACGTCGCTGGTTGCTTTGTCGTTTTTGTAGTAGCCTTTCATTATAGTAGGACCTCTGGCGATAATTTCTCCGCGCCCGTGTTCGTCCTGGTCCACGATTTTCAGTTCAACGGTGGGGAGAGGAAGTCCGGCAGCTTCGTCCTTGAAGTTGCGAGGCCGGTTGACCGTCAGAATGGGGGATGTCTCCGTCAAGCCATATCCTTGTAAGAAGGTGAACCCAAAAGAGCGGAGACCCTCCGCCGTCATTGGATCAACGGCAGCGCCGCCTGCAATAAACAAGCGAATTGCGCCGCCAAACTTCTCATGAATCTCTTCGAATATTTTCCGCCGCGCTTCCCTCAAGCCGAGTGTTTCGAGCAGTCCACTCACTGATTTGAGTGTGGGAACGAGCGCAGCGGCAATCTTCTTCTCCCTGATACCTGCGGTGATACGCCGGTACATCTTATCATAGAGCAGAGGAACTCCGAGGAGAAGTGTAGGACGCACTTTCTGCATATCCTCGACAACAGTCTTCAGGCTGCGGGCATAATGTGCCGAGGCCCCGGCGCTGAGCGGGCAAAGAAATCCACACGTACATTCATATGTGTGGTGAATAGGAAGCACTGAGAGGAACCGGTCTTCCGGAAAAATCTCCACCATCTTTCTCATGGCCATGAGGTTTGTGCAGATGCTCCGTTGCGACAGCATCACCCCTTTTGCATTACCCATCGATCCGGAGGTGAAGACAATAACTGACACATCATCGGGATTGACCGTGGGTGTCTTTGCCTTTGAACTTTTAGCGTGTTCCTTGCCTAACAGTTCCATCATCGATAGAATCCCATTCTCCTTGCTGCGCAGGTCCATATCAATGAGATACTTCAAGCCTTTGACGGTATGCCGGAAACCCACAAACATATCACGATACGATTCCGAGAACACTGCAGCTTTCGAATCCGAGGCATGCAGGATGGTGACGATGTCGTTTTCTTTCAGCTTGCTGTCGATCGGGACAATGACATAGTTGAATATCGTAGCTGCCAGGTAGATGATGGCCCACTGGACCCTGTTCTCGCCGATGACTGCAATGTGATCGCGCTCCTTAAGACCAACGTGTTGAAGAGCAGCACCGAACTTGATAACATGCTCGTAGAGCTCCAGGTACGACAGGCGGGGTATGGGGGTTGGATTCAGATCTTCGAGCGCCAACTTGTTCTGATATCGATCGACCGACTGCTTGAGTATGTCGTGGAACGAATCGATGAAGCTGACCTGATGGAGCGGATAGGTTTCGTTTGTCGTTTTCATGGTGAATGGCGAGTGCGATGTTGAGTGTGATGAGGTGCCCCGGGGTATAAGGGGCTGCTGGGAAATATACGACAAATGTCGGAGGCCAGCAACACTCTCGCGGGCCAAATAGCATGCGTTTATCCCACTGCCTGAATTCCGAGTTCACCTTTAATGAATTGGGGCGTTGCTCTTGCTGCTCGCCAATCGCCAAGCATATTCCCAACTTCTCGCAAGAATCATCCTCCAGTCTTACCTGAGAAATCCAGTGTGCACACGGATCTGTTCTTGCCAGTTCAACCAGGATCGGAATAGACGCCACAGAGCGCTAGCATTTGGTATTGGCTAGCTAGATGCAACCACGATGCGACAAGAAAGGGAGCGCAACCAACTCAAAAGCATGCTGGTAAAAAGAAACCTGCAATAGTCATTGCCGCTTCGTATATTCAAGTGCCAAAAACAATGAGCGCATCCACAACACCACCTTATCAACCACCTCATACTTGGTAGGACGCATGAAAACATTCATCATCGCCGCTGTGTGCTTCTGCATGGGCACACTATATGTCAATGCCCAAGACAAGGTGACCGAACCTTCAACGGGAAAGCAGTTCGATAGCAAAGTTGTCGTCAGTTACGATGGCACCGACTATGCGCTGCAGCTCACTGGCGTGACTGTGCGAAAGAAACTCGTGTTCAAGGTTTACGGCATGGCTCACTATATGCAGGAACCGACAACTATGTCGATGGAGAACGCATTCCAGACCATCCTCACCGATGGGAAATCAAAACAGATTATCATGGATTTTGCACGAGACGTCGACCCGCAGAAGATTCAAGGCGCGTATCGGGATGGTTTCAAGGAAAACGCATCCGAGGAGGACCTGAAGAAGCTGCAACCTATGATTGACCAGTTTGTCGGGTTCTTTGCGAAGGATGTGAAAGAGAATGACCAGTTCATTCTGCGCTGGCTCCCGGGAGGAACAATTGTTGCCATAGTGCAGGGGGAACAGAAACCAGCCGTCAAGGGAGAGCTGTTTGCGCGAACGCTATGGTCAATCTGGTTCGGAGAAGAATCGATTGTTGACCGCGAGGATCTTATCAGTAGAATAGTTAAATGAATGGCGGACTGCCTGGCTGACGTGAGGCCGGAGACGAAATATCAGGACGACAATAGTGAAATCAAAACAGGATATCAAGCGGGAATACAAGGAGCGGCCCAAGCCGGCTGGCGTGTTCCAAGTGAAGAACACCGGGAACGGCAAAGTGCTGCTGGGAAGCAGCCTGAACCTCGAAGGTCCGCTGAACAGCCACAAGTTCATGCTGCAAATCGGACGACATCGCAACGCAGCACTTCAGAAGGAATGGAACACTTTCGGTCCTGAAAAGTTCGTCTTCGAGGTTCTTGAGGTGGTGAAGGTTAAGGACGATCCGAACTTCAACCTCATCGACGAACTGACACTACTTGAACAGATTTGGATTGAGAAACTCCAGCCGTTCGGTGAGAGAGGATATAATACAGAGCCAAAAATTCGCCAGGCCTAGGCAAGATCTCTTTCCAGCACGACCATCCGCGAGTGTGATGAAGGCTGGGTGACATGTCTAAACATTGAGAGCCCCATAAGGGGCTCTCGATTTTTAGACAAGGTCGATTCCCAGAAGTCAACTCCGTTTGATCTTCGTAGCAACGATTTCCAGTGTCTCCTCCATCATCATCTTGCTCGTCCTGAGTAGGGATTCCACTTCATCGGATTTCCACCCGACAAAATCGCTATCGGAGAGGCCATTCAGATTGATTTTCACGTTCAACGCGGCCCCTTCGCACGCGGCATGCAGCATCAGTGCACTCACGCCGGCATCACTTGCCGAATTCGAGTTGCCTGACGAAGCCACTTGCTGAGCAAGTGCCAGCGCATCGATACAGTGTTTCATTACTTCGAGGGGAATGAGTGTTGCTTCTTTTGTCGCGGCCGCCACCGCAGCGCTGCGCAACGTCTTCTGAGCGTCACTCTCCTTGGGCAGAGCGTAGGCTTCCATCACTTTGTTAAAGGCCTGCGTGTCTTCATCGATCAGCTCTGTGAACCGGGCCCGCAGCTTTTCTGCCTCGGCCTTGATCTTCTTCATGTCCCCTTCCACCTCAACATACTTCTTCTTGCCGATGGTGAGGTTACACACCATTGTCGTGAGTGCTGCCCCAAGCGCACCTGAAAGGGCAGCAACACTTCCTCCACCAGGAGCCGGAGATGAGGAGGCGAGCTCATCGAGAAACGCCGTGACTGATTTCTTTGTAAGCATGAGAATTCCTATTGCAGTTGGTATTCGATAATCTTTTTGGCAGGATCGAACTGTTCAAGCTGACTCAGGCCGAGCTTCTTGGCCGCAATGGAGACGAGCTTCTCCTCATCTGTCAATGCAGAGTCGTAGAACTTCCCTGCCATCAGAAGTGCCTCCTTTGGTGTCAGTCCGACGATCTCGCTTCCGGTCACTTTGATGCCGAGTGAAGCAGCCTCCTTCTTCACTTCCTCAAACGCGACATGCGGAGGCGTAACGAGGTAGTTCACGAGGTTGATGGAGACCTGCGCGATATTATGCGCTTCAAGCAATACCCCCATCGCCTTCACGGCCTTCAGTGATCCAGGTACGTTGACCTTTTGCCCCTTTGCGTCAAGGACGGGATTGCCGCTGGCATCCTTTTCTATCCGCCCACTCTCCCGAATCCGGAGAGCAATCTCGTTAGCAATCTTCGTATCATTGGTTCCAAGGTTCACATTGTACGCAATCAGGAACATCCTTGCCCCCGTGACTGTCGCGCCTGCCTTTGCATGGAACGTCGCAGGACCGTAATCAGGCTTCCATTTCGGGTCTTGAAGTTTTTGTTGCAGGCCCTCGTATTCACCCTTCCGGATCGTTGAAAGGTTTCGTCGTTCGGGGGTGGTGGCTGCTTCTTCGTAGAGATAAATAGGAATGCCGAGTTCTTCACCAACGCGTTTGCCGAACTCGTGGGCGAGCTTCACACAATCCTTCATCGTTACGCCGGAGACCGGCACAAATGGCACGACATCGGTTGCGCCTAGGCGCGGATGCTCACCCTTGTGTGTCGTCATGTCAATCAACTCGGCGGCCTTCTGCGTAGCTCTGAATGCGGCATCGAGCACTGCCGAAGGAAGGCCGATGAAGGTCACCACTGTCCGATTGTAGTCCTTGTCTGGCTCTGCACTGATGAACTTGACCCCGTCGACATTGCTGATCGCGCCAGCAATGGCGTTTATGATTCTGATGTCCCGACCTTCGCTGAAGTTGGGGACGCATTCAACAATTTTGGCCATACACGTGTTGGATTGCAGTTAGAGTTCGAGAATCGTTCCGTTCTTGATCGTCGTTACAATATGGTTAGCGCCGAAATGATATGCAAGAAATGTGTAGTCCGGAATGTTCGCCACAATAAGGTCAGCGTTCTTTCCGACCTCGATACTGCCGACACTTGACGACAAATTCAGTGCTGCTGCCCCGTTGAGTGTAGCCGCTGTCAACGCTTCCGCCGGCGTCATTCGCATTTGTGTGCAGGCAATCGTCATCATCATCGGCATGGAAAACGACATGCATGACCCCGGATTGAAATCACTCGCAATCGCAACTGCAACGTCGCCCTCAATAAGCTTGCGAGCAGGGGCGTATCCATGGCTGAGGAAGAAGGAAACGCCCGGCAATAGTGTCGCCACAACTCCACCATCCCACAACGCCTTTATCCCCTCTTCACTCACATGCTCAAGGTGATCGGCTGAGACTGCCCCCACCTTCGCCGCAAGCTGCGCCCCACCCAAGGCGGTCAGCTCATCCGCATGAATCTTCGGCTGCATGCCCGCCATCTTCCCTTCATTCAGAATACGTTCCGATTCCTCAAGCCCGAAATACCCTTTTTCGCAGAAGACATCGCAAAAGGTCGCCAGCTTCTTCTTGCCCACGTACGGGATCATCTCGTTGATAACGAGCTCAACATAGGCGGACTTGTTGTTTTTGTACTCTGGAGGGACAGCATGCGCACCGATGAATGTCGGGACAATGGTCATCATCTCCTCCCGTTCCAGCTCGTGGATCGCCTCCATCATTTTGATTTCAGAATCCAGATCGAGTCCATAACCCGATTTGATCTCAACGGTGGTGGTCCCCTGCTTCATCATCTCAATTACGTAGCGTCCTGTCTGACGTTTCAAGTCCTTCTTGGTCGCTGCGCGTACGTTCTTGATAGTGCTCAGGATGCCGCCACCGACTCCGGCCATTTGCTGGTACGTCGCCCCCTCGGAGCGAAGCGCAAATTCGTGCGCGCGATTCCCCGCAAACATCATGTGCGTGTGGGAGTCTACAAAGCCGGGCAGCACCACTTTCCCTGTGGCGTCAAGTTCTGGGAATTGATCGGGCAGCTTGCGGTCCCACGCGGACATCGGCCCGACCCACGCTATCTTCCCATCAGTACAGAGGACGGCAGCATCACGAATGATCCCAAGCTCGCGCATCTCGCGGCCTGCCTTTACACGCTTGCCTCCCGAATCAACTGTCACCAGTTGTGAGATATTCTTGACAAAAAGATTCAAGCTGTATCAGGATTTGGAAGAAGAACGCCGGATGGCAATGAATGCCTATTGCATCAGCTACTGAGTCGGTCTCTTCAGCAGGCGGACACCACAAAGATACGAAAAGGGGTGAGGATGTGCAAACATAGAGGGCAGACAGACATCAAGATGCAGCGCAACTTCTTCACCGCATCGTGCTCACGTAGCGCATGAATTCCTCAGAAAACGCCGGCAGGTTAGTGTCTCTTCGCGTAGCATCAATGTACTTCCCGAAGAAATCGAACGGACCGAGCGCAATGGTTTGGCGCATAACATCACGGCCGTAGGTTTGATCGATCTGCCGCGCGACGATCATCCCGATAAAGGCACCATAGCTCTCCTTGTGACTGCCCGAGAGGTTCGATGTGCGAATCAATTCTTCGGCCCGCTGGTGACTTGTCCGCGGTGAGAGAAGCTCGTGCACGCTGCTATTGAACTGGGCAAAGGAACCCGGAAGTTGCTCAACCCAGTCCTGCGAAAGTCTGCCTTGAGAATGCTGGATGAGGTTCAGGTAGTAGGCAATCCCCTCGTTTTGAGTGAGCTCAAGAAGATTATCGATATAGCCGCGGTGTTGCGCGAAGTAGCGTCGCCAATTCGGTGAAGAATCCTGGTACATGCCGAATGCTACATGGAATATCTCATGAGCGACGACCGTCAGAAGCTCGATGAATTGTTGTTCCACCGGACCACCATACGTTGCAGCCTTGGCAAGGTTCACAACAACAGTGAGCTCACCCTGTCCTTCACCCACAAAGATTGGAGTGTCTCCGTTCCACACAACCCGTCGCACGTAGGCATCGATGTTGTTGTGTCCGAATGCAACAAAGTACACCGGCATTGTCGTCGAGAGTCTTGTGTCGTCAGGGAAGAGCTGCTCAATTGTGCTGATCACTTTCTGTGCAAAATTGTGCCGCTTGCACTGGTCGACCAGCGCCTTGATTGCGGCGACATGGGAGCGAGCTTCTCTCATGCGAAAGATGTCATCCCCCACAATGTTGTTGAATTTGGCGGCTTCGAGATTGGCAGTCAGATCAGCCGTTGTCAACGGTTTTTGTGCGAGAAGCGAGGTGGTTGCCATGGCGATCTGGCTGCCGCGAAGTTCAGCAATCCTCTGTGGGTTCCCGGAAAGGCCTTCGTAAAGGCCAATTGTCTCCACTGCAGAATCGAAGTTCAGGCGCAACAGCACATTGAAACTCGATTGGCTCGTGGCAAATGAATAACATCCGACGAGAAGGAAGACTGTTATGCTTATTGCTCTCACAAGATGTTCCAATAGAAAAAGTGGGCGCCTTCGCTCGAAATCATTTTACCTTCACTACTACCATCGTCATGTCGTCGTGTTGTGGCGCTGTTCCCACGAATGCGTGAATATCGTTGTTGATCGCATCTGCGATTTGCTGCGCGGAGAGGTGTGCCACTGCGAGCTGTCGGATGAACTCTGCCAGTCGTTCATTACCATAGAGCTCCATTGATGCATTCATCGCCTCGGTTAATCCATCTGTGAGAAAGATAAGGACATCGCCGCTACGCAGCTCAACGGCTCGTTCTTCGTACTTCGTGGACTCGGTCATTCCAAGCGGGAACGTCACACCAATCGAATCGAGCCACAGGGCTTCAGTTCCTGTCCGCAGTAGTGGCTTCATCTGTCCAGCGTTTGAAAACGTCGCTGTCTTCCGGTTAAGGTCAAGAACAGCAAACAGAAGGGCCACAAAATGCCCTCTTTGTGAATAGCGGTAGACCGAGGCATTCAGCCGCGTGAGGATTTCTGCCGGCGACACCGACCGGCTAGCTTCACTGACGAACGCCCCACTGGTGAACACCGCTGACA
>Ga0208980_10002438_pt1 | contig 11291 bp, 8 predicted proteins | sample WetSurMetagenome_3_FD_187993 | JGI IMG/M metagenome (GOLD analysis project Ga0208980, IMG submission 187993) | Wetland microbial communities from Twitchell Island in the Sacramento Delta, sample from surface sediment Aug2011 Site A1 Bulk (version 2) | ecosystem: Environmental > Aquatic > Marine...
CGATAATCTTCTCTTTTACTTTAAACATTATATATATGATTATTTGAAAAACCGAAATTACAAAGTAAGCTAAATAGTAAGAAAAAAGGCAATTTGAAATTGCCTTTTTATCAGTCTATTTACGTAATTTCAACGCTTTTATGATTTCGCGATACCGCTCGATATCTTTTAATTTGAGATAGTCCAGAAGCCTTCTCCTTTTTCCTACAAGTTTGATAAGCGCCTGCTGCGTACTGAAATCTTTTTTGTTCTTCTTCAGATGCTCTGTAAGATGATTTATCCTGTATGAAAACAGTGCAATCTGGCCTTCCGCTGTACCTGTATCGATTTCAGATGTTCCGAATGTCTTGAAAAACTCCTGCTTTTTTTCAGTGGTTAAATACATGTCGCTAATTAAAATATTGTTTATCCATAAATAAATTGAGTCTCCAATTTTGGAACGCAAAAATAAGGCTTTTTTATGTAAATTATCAAACAATTTGCTTTTTTTTTAAAAAGTTTCTCAATTATTTAATTTCCCGTGTACTTGTTTAATATAGCAACAGTTACAAATTTCATTTGTTCACGACTCGGTTACCGGTTAGTTTTTGTCATTTTTTAATGAACGCTTTTAGTACTCTTCTTATTATATGTCTCTGCTTAAAAGACGGTAAAACAGAGATAAAAGTTGCGTATCTCAATAAATTAATCTCATGGTTCATCAGCCTAAAAAGGGCTTTCATCAAGAATATCAGTTTCCAGGGCTCCCCTTCTCCCATTCCCCCGTTCACTGCTCTGCGGCTCAAGGATCAATTCATCATGTTCTTTAAGCTTTATTCCAAGGCTGATCAGCCTGCTTCCGATACGGCAATCAAGACATTTTCTTTTTTTACAATATTCATTTCTCAGCTGTATAAGTGCCTGGGAATAAAATGCAGATTCCGCTTCTACTCCCGCTTCTTTCCACTCATTAACAATTGAGTTTTTCTCCGGAGGAAGATCTTCAAGAAAGGACAAGGCTCTTTCACAAACCAGGTTATTGTCCCTGCTTTTACCATAAACAAAAATAATCGGTATTACAGCATTGATGAGAAAGATACCGGTTGCCAGTGAACCAGTACTTTTAACCGACTTTCTGCTTTTCCTTCCGAATATGTAATGTTCGTCCCAGTATTGTGATGCCTTCACCCCGAATATGTCCAGCAGCTGGTTTATATCTGTTGCTTCAATAACTCTCGAAAAAAGTCCTCCTGTAACTGAAAGCATGGCTGCCAGCTGAGAAATCCTTATTGTCGGAAAATTTGCAGGACGCAGCCTTGAAAACTTCCAGAGCCAGCCGTGAACAGGCTTTAGTGAATATTTTGTACGGAGAACCTGGTACTCCTTTATAAGGTCCTTATAATAATCATCCTCGAGAGCATCCTTAAAAAGTCCCTCTTCCAACATGCCTGCAGTTCCGAAAAGCAAGGCTTCAATCTGAAAGAGGTTATCTGAATGCTTGCGCAATATCCTGAAAGGAATGGCCGATGCAAGCATTTCAAAAGGCTCCATATTTATCCTGAAGCCAAAATACCGTGTGAGCTGCCTGTAAAACGTCTCCTCCCAGTCATTCCTGGTTTCTGTATATATCGAACTTATCGCCTCAGCCTTTTCCTTCAGCCTTTCTATAACAATTGAATTCAACCAATGCCTTAACAGGTAAGGATCTGTCTCCCCGATTTTATCCTGACAGGCAATAATGAACGGATTATTAACCAGTTCAACGTACCTTTCGTAAAGCTCGGGATTGAAAGCGATTGCAACAGTCAGCAGCTCTTCCCCCCTTGTATTGAAAACCTTTTTATCATTCTCGGCTACTACATGGAGAATGACATTGTCAAATGCAGGATCATTCTGATGCCCATGAGCATCATAGTGCGACGACTTTGTATGGATCTCAATATTACCAACCCAGACTGTGCCATCGACAGAAATGCGGGCATTAAAAAAATCGGGACCTGAATCGCGGTTGTATTCGCCTGGCCGGATAACGGTAATCCTGTTGCCCGATCCGTCAGTCAGTTTCTCCGGATCATACAGACTGTATTTCCAGAGGTAATGAAGAAATTCCTCTTTCATTTGAGCACGAGTTAGAGTAAACAGAAGCGAGAATATAAATATACAAAATATTTTAATATCCCTCTGTGGATCTCTGTGCAACAAAAAAAACTATCACAGAGTGACACAGAGGCATCACAGAGTGCACAGAGAAAGTCTAAAACTAGCCTTGTCTTAAATTAGGTTATATTTTTTTCGGAGAGGTACTTCTCCATTTCCAGCTGGATCTCTTGAGCCTTTTGTCCGGCGACAAGGTCAAAATCCTTTGAATTGTCCGCAAAAATGATTCCGCGCGATGAATTGACAAGAAGTCCGCATCTACTGTTTAACCCGAACCTTGCAACCTCACGGAGGCTTCCGCCCTGTGCTCCTACACCCGGAACAAGAAGAAAATGGTCTGGAACTATTTTACGTATATCTTTAAGCATTTCGGCACGTGTAGCACCGACGACATACATTGTATTATCAGCGTTTCCCCATCGCTGTGAAACCTTCAAAACTCTTTCAAAAAGCTTTGTCCCGTCTTCGGTATGATACTGGAAATCATCAGCTCCCTTGTTGGAAGTGAGTGCCAGAATAATTACCCACTTCTCCTTGTATGAAAGGAATGGGGTAACTGAATCCTCTCCCATATAAGGAGCAACAGTTATCGCATCGAACGGCATGTTTTCGAGAAAAGCTTTTGCATACATCTTGGATGTATTTCCGATATCACCGCGCTTGGCATCGGCAATTACAAGGATCCCGGGATGGTTCTCCTTGATATAGCCAACAGTCTTTTCAAGTGAGTTCCACCCTTTGGCTCCATTGCACTCATAAAATGCAATATTTGGCTTGTAGGCCACAGCATAGTCATGAGTTGAATCGATTATCCTTTTATTGAACTCAAAAACAGGATCTTTCTCACTTAGAAGAAAAGAGGGGATCTTGTCGGTTTCCGTGTCAAGTCCTACGCAAAGGAAAGAATGCTTTTTTACTATATGTCCGAATAGGTCTGCACTGTTCATAGGCAAATATTTAAATATTGCTTTCCTTTAGCCTTTCTGCATTTTCAGCCATTTGCAATTTATCAAGAACCTCCTGTATATTGCCGTCGAGAATTGAAGGAAGATTATAAATCGTCAGGTTGATCCGGTGGTCAGTCATCCGACCCTGAGGATAGTTATAGGTACGTATCTTGGCCGAACGGTCTCCTGTTGAAACCATTGTCTTACGGCGGTGAGATACTTCATCAAGGTATTTCTGGTATTCTAGATTGTAAAGACGTGTTCTGAGCTCCTTCAGAGCCTTTTCATAGTTTTTAATCTGTGACTTTTCATCCTGACATGTAACCACAATATTTGTGGGAATGTGGGTAAGGCGGATGGCCGAATAGGTAGTGTTTACAGATTGACCGCCTGGACCAGAGGAGCAGTAAGTATCTTTACGGATATCTTCATTCCTTAGATCCACATCAAATTCGTCAGCCTCAGGCAGAACAACCACTGTTGCGGCCGAAGTGTGTATACGCCCCTGTGTTTCTGTCTGAGGTACTCTCTGAACCCGATGAACTCCAGACTCATACTTCATAATGCCGTAGACGCCTTCTCCGGTTACGCTCATCACAATTTCCTTATAGCCTCCTGCTGTTCCTTCTGAAACATTGGTAACATCAACTTTCCAGCCCCTCGTCTCAAAATATTTGGAATACATCCTGTAAAGGTCACCAGCAAATATACTTGCTTCATCTCCTCCTGTTCCTGCCCTTATTTCTATAACTGCATTCTTGTCATCTTCAGGATCAGCAGGTATGATGAGAAGCTTTATCTCTTCCTCCATCTCAGGCAGCTGAGAACTTAACGAATCCACCTCTGCCTTTGCCATTTCACGCATCTCCTCATCCTTCTCCGTGGCCAGCAATTCCTTTGCACTTGCAATATTGCTGAGGGCCAGCTTGTACCTTTCATACGACTCCACTATAGGAACAAGGTCTTTGTATTCCTTATTAAGCTTGACATACTTCTTCATATCTGAGAGGATATCGGGCTGGGTCAGAAGTTCACTAACCTCAATGAACCGTGTCTTGACACCCTCAAGCCTCTCAAGTATCATGTTGTTTGCCATGGTATTTTAAATTTTCAGGGTGCAAAGATAAGAAGAAATAGGGAGAAAATAAAGATATAATAGGCATCAGGCGTCAGGCTTCAGGTGTGAGGCATTGATTTTACTATGTGTATCTCTTTAAACCCTCTGTGGTACTCTGTGAAACAGATAAAATTAAAAATAATATCCGGGATAAAGCTGTTGAAATGAATAAGCTAATACTCGAACGTACCGAATTCCGAAGCGATTGTAAGCTTTTTTTTGTCAGAGGCTTCACAATGTCCTATAATCTGAGCTCCGAGATTAAATTCCCCTGCAATGCGGATTATTTCCCCTGCATGCTCCCTGGATGTATATATCTCGAACCGGTGGCCCATATTGAAGACCTGGTACATCTCTTTCCATGATGTTTCTGATTGTTCGTGTATTATCCTGAACAAGGGGGGCAAAGGGAACAGATTATCTTTCACAACGTGCAAATTATCAATAAAATGCATAATTTTAGTCTGCCCTCCTCCTGAGCAGTGAACCATGCCATGAATCGCCGGACGCATCTTGTCGAGAATTTTCTTTATTACCGGGGCATAGGTACGTGTGGGTGATAGCACCATTTTACCAGCATCAGTTTTCAGCTCTTCTATAGGGTCCGTCAGCTTCAGCTGACCAGAGTAAATAAGGTCATAAGAAAGTGTGGGATCAAGGCTTTCCGGATACCGGGTTGCAAGATAGGGAGCAAAAACATCATGTCTTGCAGAGGTGAGTCCATTGCTGCCCATGCCGCTGTTGTAGTACTTCTCATAATTGGTCTTTCCTGACGATGACAGTCCGACAATTACATCTCCTGCCCTTATGTTATGATTGGATATTACATCTGACCGCTTCATCCTGACAATGACAGTGGAATCGACTGCTATAGTCCTAATAAGATCACCAAGGTCGGCAGTTTCACCACCGGTAGACCATATGCTTATTCCAAGACCGCGCAGTTCCTGGAGTATCTCTTCGGTACCGTTTATTATCGCTGAAATAACTTCTCCCGGAATATGGTATTTATTACGGCCTATCGTAGATGATAAAAGAATATTGCTGCAGGCTCCAACGCAAAGAAGATCATCGAGATTCATTACAATAGCGTCCTGTGCAATTCCTTTCCAGACTGACATATCGCCTGTCTCTTTCCAGTAAACATAGGCAAGTGAAGATTTGGTCCCTGCACCGTCAGCATGCATTATATTACAGTAACTCTCATCGCCGCCAAGCAAATCGGGTATTATTTTGCAGAATGCCTTGGGGTAAAGGCCTTTGTCAATATTTTTTATTGCAGCGTGGACCTCCTCTTTTCCTGAAGAGACCCCCCTCTGACTGTATTTTGATTCTTGTGGCATACTTATTTAAAATGCTGACTGGAAATAGGATATGATCGCTATCTCCGGACACGATTTTTTATTTTCCTGATTTCGAAACCCACTCAATTGACTGCTTTAAAAGTTTCCTGAAATTTGTATTTTCGAATGTAGGGATGTCATGACCGCTTTGAAGAGTTACAACCCTTGCCTTTCCATAAACTTTCGCCTATCCAATAACCCGATTGCTCGAGGGCTCGTCAGTTGAGAGGAGAGGTGTAACACCGGGTTCAACATAATATCCCTTGTAGGTCTCGTCAAAGATGTCGAAATCATCGATGCCTGTTGTTACAGGGTGCTTTTTGTCTTCTATTTTAACTCTGAAATGCACATCATGGATATATGAACAGGCTGGATACTCCTTCCCATTTATCACAGTGGGCTTATGGAAGTATTTTCCTCCAATAATATTAAAGTATTCAGGCCAGTTATCGTAGGCGCAGATGCTGTGATGCAGAACAACAAGGGGTTTCCCATTCCTTATGCATTCTGAAAATGTCTTTGCCTCTTCACCTGAAATTTCCTGCCACATATGGTAGAAAACCAGGACATCGTATTTGTCCCTGTTCTGCGGAAGGAACATTTCGTACGCAGCCGGCAGCTCTGCAACCTGGTATGAAATGTTTTCACCCAGTGCTCCAAGCATCTGATTGAATTGCTCCTTCGGGTAATCGTGCCCTCCTGTAATTACAAGGATCCGAATGGGGGTGGGTTCCGGACTGGAGGCTGTCAATGATACAGACAAAACAATCATGATAAAACTAATAAGCAGTCTGATTTTCATTATATAGAGTTCTTTAAAATTGATCAAAAATAAAAGTATGACTATTCTTTAAGTTGCATTCTTCATGCAATTGCTTTTTTACTGGTGACCATCAATTTATCTTTTATCACACGAACTCACCCCCTCCCGATAGCTCCCGATAGCTATCTGGACGGGACCCTCTCTGCTTGAGCAAAGAGGGGTGCCTATGTTACTTGGATGCAGAGGTCTCCCCCTCTTTAGGAAGTAGAGAGGGGGAAAAAAGGGGGTGAGTTCATTTAAAAAAAGTATCATTTCTTTGGCGGTTCATAATCAGTCCTGATAACCTTGAATTCAGTTCTGCGGTTAATCTGGTGTGCTATCTCTCTTTGCTCATCGTTAGCCAGGCTGTTTATGTATTGTTCTGTAAGAGTAGTGCCAATTTTCAGGAAAGGATCTATTTTCGCGATCTCAGCATCGACTATCTTTGGAGTAGATTCACCATACCCTTTGGCAACAAGCCTTTCGGGAGCAATACCCTTATCGATGAGATATTGAACGACCACCTGTGCTCTCTTTTGTGAAAGTGTCAGGTTATATTCCTCGGTATCACGTGAATCGGTGTGAGACATAAGTTCAATTACAACATTGGGGTTGTCGAAAAGTGTTTCTACCAGCTTATCGAGTGAGACCATCGATTCGGGTCTGAGATCCCATTTTCCAAAATCGTACAGGATGTTTGGCAGCTCAATTGGCTTGTCAATAGCCGTAAGAAGAATTGTAACCATGAATTCACGGCTCTTTTCCTGTCCTTTGGTTGTCTCTTTCTCTTTTCCGTTAAGGTAACCTTTCTTGGATGCAAGGAAGATATAGTCGACATTGGCTTTCAGTGCAAACTTAAAGTCCCCTGAAGCTCCGGTTTCGGCCTGCAGGTTGGAGCCGTCGCTGGCAATAAGCTGAACGAGCGATCCCTGTATAGGAGTACCACCCTTTTCATCCTTTACTAGTCCAGTTACATTGAACTTTAACGGAGGAAGCTCGAAAGAGTAAAGATCATCATTACCTCTGCCTTTTCTTGTTGAGCTGAATATTCCCTTCTCTTCCATCCCTTCAAAGGCAATCCCAAAATCATCGGCAAAGCTGTTAATAGGAGGCTTCATATTCTTCACAACCCAGCTGCCATCGGGCTGCTGTTTTGCGCTGCAGATATCGAGTCCGCCCATTCCGATAAGCCCGTCGGAGGAGAAATAGAGAGTTCCATCCTGCCGCACATAAGGAAAGAGTTCATCGCCTGGAGTATTAATATCAGGACCAAGGTTTACAGGCTTTGACCATTGGTCACCCTCCCTTGCCCTTGTCGTTTTCCATATGTCCTTCTTGCCGAAACCACCCGAGATATCAGAGACAAAATACAAGGTCAGTCCGTCGTGAGATAAGGCGGGATGGGCAGCTACAACAGAATCGGGAAGAAGCCCTATATTTTTTGGTTCGGCCCAGGCGTCACCGTTCTTTTTGGTAAACATAATTATGCAGCCTTTCTTTTCTCTTTTTCCTGCTTCACACCTTGTGAAGTAGAGCTCCCTGAAATCCGTGGAGAAGGATGGTGTCCCCTCCTCATTTACAGTATTGATAACGCCAACCGGGACCGGAGTGCTCCATTTCGATTTTTTGTCAACCCGGCTTTCAAATATATCGGTGAAGCTTTGTCCGGTGGCTCCATGTGTTTTATTGCCAGCAGCATCGTCGCGCGATGATGTAAAATAGATCATGCCGTAATCATCCCTCGCATATGCAGGACTAAAATCGGATTCCTTGGAATTCAGCTCTTTAAGCTCCTCGACCTTATATGCTTCAGGGTTTCTCAACCACTCCATTGCAAGCTCGCATGACCGTATCTCCTGGTCGGCTTTTGAATCACCGGGTGCCACCTGCTTGTATTTTTTGAACTCTTCAATAGCCTGCTGGTATTTCCCATTTTTTTTGAGCGATTCTCCAAGATAATATTCGGCCTCAGGTTTTGAATTTGATGATTTTACAGATTGCTTGTACCATATTTCAGCATTTTTCGGATCGTTTGTAAGCCTGTAGCACTCCGCAATCATAAACACCAGCTCGTTTCTGGCATTCTTATCAGATTTGTTGGTTTTTGAGTAGGCGTCCTTGAAAAGGTCAATAGCGTTATAATACTCACCTGCATTGAATGAAGTATAAGCTTTTTCTGATTTTCGCTTCTGGGCACTGGCCTCCGGCAAAGTTATTACCAATAATGATATGATGAGCAGGAATAATCTTTTCATAAATGGGCCTATTTTGACCATAAAAGTAATCAATTTAAGCAATTCTGATAATAATTAACGTTTCCGACTCAGAATTATTATAAACGAAAAGGACCCCGGTTCCGGGGTCCTCCTCTCAAAGTCTGAAAAACTGATAAAATGTCTATCTTGTGAAAAGTAACTCCCTGTATTTCGGCAATGGCCAGATCTCATTATCAACGATGAGTTCAAGCTTGTCGATATGATATCTAACTTCGTCAAGGTAAGGCTTAACCTTACTTTCATATGCTATTGCCTTTTTGTAATTATCTTCAATGATATTGGCTTTCTTACGTTCCTCGATCATTTCATTAACCAATCTCTTAATATTGGAAATATGATCTGAAATAGTTACGATCATCTCTTTTCTTGCACCTGCAAGCTTTTCAAATTCCGAGTCACTAAAGATATCCCTCAGCCCTTTTACATTTTCAACGAGAGAGGTCATGTACCTTATTGCGGTGGGCACAATATGATTAATGGCCAGATCGCCAAGCACCCTGGCTTCAATCTGAACCTTCTTGGTAAACTTCTCATATTCAACCTCAACCCTGCTTTCAAGCTCTTTCGCCGTGAAGACACCTGTTCCCAGGAGCATCTCCCTTGAAGCATCAGCCAGATAAAGGCTTATTGATTCGGGGACGCTTGAAAGATTGCAAAGGCCTCTTTTCTTGGCTTCCTTATGCCATTCCTTGCTGTAGTTGTCACCTTCAAAAAGGACTCTCTCTGATTCGAGGATATATTTTTTCAATACCTGGAAAATGGCTTCATCTTTGTTTACACCTTTCTTAATAATGATATCCACATCTTTCTTGAACTGAGTAAGCTGATAAGCAACCGCGGCATTCAGAACAATCATTGCAGGACTGCAATTTGCTGAAGCCCCTACAGCTCTGAATTCGAACTTGTTACCAGTAAAAGCAAAAGGAGATGTCCGGTTTCTGTCGGTATTATCGAGCAGAATTTCAGGGATCTTCCCAATTCCAAGTTTAAGTTCGGTCTTCTGAGCAGGTGTCATCTTCTTATCTGTCACTTTACGTGATATGTTCTCAAGCATATTTACAAGGTAAGTGCCCAGAAAGACTGATACTATTGCAGGCGGAGCTTCGTGACCTCCAAGCCGGTAAGAGTTTGTTTCATTCATCACAGATGCTCTGAGAACGTCGTTTCTGTCATTTACAGCTTTAATAACATTTACAAGAAAAGTAAGAAACTGCAAGTTGGTTTTTGGATTTTTCCCGGGAGATAAAAGGTTTACACCTGTATTTGTCGCCATCGACCAGTTATTGTGTTTCCCTGAACCATTGATTCCGGCAAATGGCTTTTCGTGAAATAAAACTCTGAATTTATGTTTCCGGGCAACCCTCCTCATAATATCCATTAGAAGCAAGTTGTGATCAACAGCGAGGTTTACCTCTTCGAAAATGGGAGCACTTTCGAACTGATTTGGAGCCACCTCATTATGACGCGTTTTAACAGGAATTCCAAGTCTGTAAGCTTCACATTCGAAGTCTTCAATGAAAGCCATTACTCTTTCAGAAATAGAACCAAAGTAATGATCAGAAAGCTGTTGATCTTTTGAGGACTGGTGTCCCATCAGAGTTCTTTCTGCAAGAACAATATCAGGTCTTGCATAATACAATGCATCATCAATCAAAAAATATTCCTGTTCACAGCCCAGTGTGGCGATTACTTTGGTAACATCTTTATCAAAGTACTGGCAGACATCTGTTGCAGCCCTGTCAAGCTCAGAAAGAGCCTTCAAAAGCGGCGCTTTATAATCCAGGGCTTCTCCTGTCCATGATACGAATATTGTGGGTATGCAAAGGGTGGTACCTATAATAAATACAGGTGATGATACATCCCAGGCAGTATATCCTCTTGCCTCAAATGTATTACGGAGCCCACCACTCGGGAAACTGGAAGCATCCGGTTCAGACTGGACAAGCACTTCACCTGAAAATTTTTCAACTACATGACCATTGTCAGAGATCTCAATGAAGCCGTCATGTTTTTCAGCTGTACCGTCAGTAAGAGGATGGAACCAATGCGTGTAATGCGTAGCTCCTCTTTCGATAGCCCAAGCTTTGAGCCCGGTTGCCACCATATCCGCCTCTGCCCTGCTTAGGGATTTACCTTCATTAATTGAACGTTTTACCACCTTATATGCCTCTTTGGACAGGTAGTGTTCCATTTTTGGAAGATCAAAAACGTTTTCTCCATAGTACTCGGAAACGATTTTTGATGGTGTAGTCACTTCAACAGGTCCCCTGCTGAATACTTCTCTTAAAGCACTAAATCTTAACTCTGCCATTTTTATAAATTTTTATACGGCAAAAATATGATAATTTTAAATATACTCCCTGTTTTTTTAATTATTTTTTTATTTTTTTCACTTTTTTCTCAAATGACCCCCTATTTTTATGGTTGATATCAATTTTTTTGCATTTTTTCAGAGCTTTATGCTAAAATTTACTTGGGTAACAGTAGCAGGGACAGGTCACGACCTGTCCCTATATCCCGAAGAGAGACTTTTCAAAGTCAACAGCAACAACTTTATATTCAGGCGTCAGGGTGAATTCATCGCCAATGTTGCTTGTAAGAAAATTAATTGCAGCTTCAGGAAAATGAAAAGTGGTGTATATAACTCCCTGTCTTACCACATCACTTATT
>Ga0208980_10002439_pt1 | contig 11279 bp, 16 predicted proteins | sample WetSurMetagenome_3_FD_187993 | JGI IMG/M metagenome (GOLD analysis project Ga0208980, IMG submission 187993) | Wetland microbial communities from Twitchell Island in the Sacramento Delta, sample from surface sediment Aug2011 Site A1 Bulk (version 2) | ecosystem: Environmental > Aquatic > Marine...
AAATTGTCGTGAGTGTGAAATCAGCACTTCCATCAGGAGAAGCTAAAAAAGGTACAGTGAGTAAGGCTGTTGTTGTCAGAACAACAAAAGAGATTCGTCGTCCCGATGGCTCTTATATACGTTTCGATGACAATGCTGTCGTTCTTCTTAACAATGTGAACGAAGTAAGGGGAACCCGTATCTTCGGTCCGGTTGCAAGGGAATTGCGTGACAAGTATATGAAGATTGTTTCATTGGCACCAGAAGTGTTGTAATAGATTTAAATACACAACGATGCAGAAGAAAATACATATAAAAAAGGGAGATTCGGTTATGGTTATAACCGGTGAATCAAAAGGTCAGAAAGGCCGTATCCTGGAAGTTGACAGAGATAAAAACAGAGCTATTGTTGAAGGTATCAATATGGTGTCAAAACATACCAAACCAAACGCTAAAGCTCCACAGGGTGGCATAATAAAGAAAGAAGCACCTGTACATGTTTCAAATCTTATGCTTATTGATCCGACCAGTGGTAAACCGACCAGGGTTGGGAAAAAACTTAATGAAAAAAATAAATTAGTGCGTTATTCAAAAAAATCAGGAGAGGAGATCAAGTAATGTACATACCTGCGCTACAAACGAAGTATAAAGACGAGATCGTCCCTGCATTGATGAAGGAATTCGGATACAAGACCGTAATGCAGGTCCCAAAATTGAAGAAGATAGTAATCAACCAGGGAGTAGGACAGGCTATAGCCGATAAGAAACTACTTGAATACGGTGTAAAGGAATTATCGGATATTGCAGGTCAGAAAGCTGTTCAGACTAACTCAACAAAAGACATATCCAACTTTAAACTGAGAAAAAACATGCCTATCGGTATAATGGTAACGTTACGCCGTGACAGGATGTTTGAATTTCTTGAAAGACTTATATCTGTCGCTCTTCCTCGTATCCGCGACTTCAAAGGCATTAATTCCAAACTCGATGGACGTGGTAATTATACACTTGGAATTACCGAACAGATCATATTCCCTGAAATCGACCTTGACAAGATTGCCAAGATAATGGGACTTCAGATCACATTCGTTACTTCGGCGGATTCGGATGAAGAAGCGCTGGCTCTTCTCAAGCATTTTGGTTTACCTTTTAAAAATATTAAAAACTAGTTATATGGCTAAGATATCAATGGTAGCCCGCGAAGTAAAACGCGCAAAACTGACCCAGAAATATGCTGCAAAAAGAGCAACGCTAAAAGCCGCCGGCGATTATGTAGGACTAAGCCGTCTGCCAAGAAATTCGAACCCTAACAGGATGCATAACAGGTGTAAACTGACTGGTCGTTCAAGAGGCTATATGAGACAGTTTGGCGTTAGCAGAATAACTTTCCGGGAGATGGCATCATTCGGACTTATCCCGGGTGTTAAAAAAGCCAGCTGGTAATTTTGAGAATAATTATAAACTATATTAAATAATAGAAGATGACTGATCCAATTGCAGATTTACTGACCAGAATAAGGAACGCCATTATGGCCGGTCATAAGGTCGTGGAGGCACCAGCATCCAATCTTAAAAAAGAGGTTGCCAGGATCCTGTTCGAAAAAGGCTATATCCTCAGCTATAAGGTTATTGATGGTGAAGGACCGCAGGGTGTATTGAAAATTGCTCTCAAATATAATTCCAAGAGCAAGAAGCCTGCAATAAAAGAAATACAAAGAGTAAGCCGTCCGGGTCTCCGGCAGTACATAGGAGTTGATGAGATGCCAAGGATCCTTAATGGACTGGGGATTGCAATCATTTCTACCTCAAAAGGTCTGATGACCGACAAGGAGGCAAAAAAGGAGAAAATCGGTGGTGAAGTATTATGTTATGTTTACTAATAGGAGGATAGCTTAATGTCACGAATAGGAAAATTACCTGTAAACCTGCCTAAAGGAGTCACTGTCAGTGTAAGTGATACCAATATGGTACGTGTGAAAGGCCCCTTGGGAGAGTTGACTCAGGAAGTTGACAAAGACCTGAAGATCGAAGTGGTGGGGAACGAAGTTATATTATCGAGGCCATCAGAATCCAAGATCCATAAATCACTGCATGGACTTTACCGTGCACTTATACACAATATGGTTGTCGGAGTTTCTGAAGGATACAAGAAAGAGCTTGAACTTGTCGGAGTGGGTTACCGGGCTGAAGCAAAAGGGCAGAATCTTGAGATGAGCCTTGGATTTTCTCATGAGGTAATTCTTCAGTTACCTGATGAAGTTAAAGTAGAGACTAAAACTGAAAGAAGGGCGAATCCAATTATTACCCTGCAATGTATCGATAAGCAACTTATCGGACATGTAGCTGCAAAAATCAGATCTCTCCGGCCACCTGAACCTTACAAAGGTAAAGGGATCAAGTTTGTTGGAGAGCAGCTCAGAAGGAAGGCTGGTAAATCTGCAAGTGTTTAGGGTGCATAATGACCCTCAGAGAGTATTTTTTATGATAAATAGTTAAAACGAGAACAAGGTATTAAGAGTGAACAGATAGGAAAATCTATTATACACCCTTAATCATGTAAAAGTAAAAAATCATGGCCTTAACCAAGTTGGAAAGAAGAACAAGGATCAAGATGAGGATCCGGAAAAAAATAAACGGTACTGCCGAAACACCACGGCTTGCAGTGTATCGTAGCAATAAACAGATTTATGTCCAGGTTGTTGACGACCTGAACCGTGTTACCCTTCTGTCGGCTGGCTCAAAAGAAAAAGAGATTGCAGCCCAAACAGGCATAAAGAAAATTGAACAGGCAAAACTGGTCGGAAAACTTCTCGCTGCCAAATGCAAGGAAAAAGGTATTGAGAAAGTCGTATTTGACAGAAGTGGATATAAATATCATGGCAGAGTAAAATCATTGGCAGATGCAGCCCGCGAAGGCGGCTTAAAATTCTAAAGAATTATGGGAAACGGTATAAGAAAAGTTAAAACCAGCGATCTCGAACTTAAAGATAGACTTGTCAGCATCCAGAGAGTAACCAAGGTTACAAAAGGGGGACGTACATTCAGTTTTTCCGCGATTGTTGTCGTCGGAAACGAGGATGGAATTGTCGGACATGGACTTGGTAAAGCCAGTGAAGTAACCACAGCTATTGCAAAAGGTATCGAAGATGCAAAGAAGAATCTTATAAAAGTGCCTGTTATTAATGGCACAATACCTCACGAACAGGTTGCAAAATTCGGGGGTGCAAAAGTCTTTATAAAACCAGCTTCCGAAGGTACAGGAGTAAAGGCAGGTGGTGCTATGCGTGCAGTTCTCGAAAGTGTAGGCGTGAAGAATGTGCTTGCAAAGTCAAAAGGCTCTTCAAACCCTCATAACCTGGTAAAAGCAACTTTTGCAGCTCTTCTTGAAATGAGAGATGCCTTCACGGTTGCTGAACACAGAGGTGTTGCAATGGAAAAAGTTTTTAACGGTTAGTAATGAACATTACGATGGCAAAAATTCGTATCACCCAGGTGAAAAGTAAGAACGGGAAACCTGAAAGACAGAAACGAACTCTCGAAGCTCTGGGAATTCGCAAATTGAATCATAGTGTCGAACATGAAGCTACTCCCCAGATATTGGGTATGGTAGTGAAGGTCAGACACCTGGTTAAAGTTGAAAATATTTAAGATATTAACCATATTACATTTTATAGTTATGGATTTGAGTAACTTAAGACCTGCAAAAGGATCAACACACAATAGTAAACGTCTGGGTCGCGGACAAGGTTCCGGTAAAGGCGGTACCTCGACCAGAGGACATAAAGGAGCAAAATCCAGATCAGGCTATAGCAGGAAGATCGGCTTTGAAGGTGGTCAGATGCCTCTTCAGAGACGCGTTCCGAAATCCGGTTTTAAAAATATTAACCGCAAAGAATATAAGGGTATAAACATCAGTACTCTTCAAACTCTGGCAGAAACTCATAATATTGAAAAAATCGATTTTGAAGCACTTGTAATGGCCGGACTGGTTTCCAAAAATGCTTTGGTTAAAATCCTCGGAAAAGGAACTCTTGAAAGAAAACTTGAGGTACATGCCCACGCATTCAGTAAATCAGCTATAGAAGCAATCGAAGCAAAAAAGGGAACCGCCGTAATATTGTAATTTCATGAGACTGATTCAGACTATAAAAAATATCTTTAAGATAGAAGATCTTCGCGCAAGACTTATCTATACTTTTAGTATCATTTTATTATACAGACTGGGTAAATATATTACCCTTCCGGGTATTGACCCGTCACAGCTTGCAGGATTGAAAAGTCAAACCTCCTCAGGTCTGATGGGACTGCTTGATATGTTTTCGGGAGGAGCCTTTTCACAGGCTTCAATTTTTGCCCTGGGGATTATGCCTTATATATCCGCCTCAATTGTAGTCCAGTTACTTGGAATAGTCTTTCCTTATTTCCAGAAACTTCAGAAAGAAGGTGAAAGCGGAAGACGTAAAATGAATCAGTATACAAGATATCTGACAATTGCAGTTCTTGTACTTCAGGCCCCCACATACCTGGTAAATCTTACACATACTCTGCCAGCTTCAGCATTTATCCTCGGGGGCACATTCTTCCAGGTATCCTCGGTAATTATTCTTACTGCAGGGACAATGTTCGTAATGTGGCTTGGAGAAAAAATAACCGATAAGGGTATAGGAAATGGTATTTCGCTTATAATCATGATTGGTATTGTGGCAAGAATGCCGGCTAATTTCATATTTGAAGCAGGAACCAGGATGAATGGTGCAGGTGGCGCTATCGGCCTTATTGTTGAAATACTGTTTTTATTTGTTGTTGTACTTGGTGTTATACTCCTGGTTCAGGGAACTCGCCGTGTTCCGGTTCAGTATGCCAGAAGGATCGTTGGGAATAAACAATATGGAGGTGTCAGACAGTATATTCCTCTTAAGGTTAATGCTGCCGGAGTAATGCCAATTATCTTTGCACAGGCGATTATGATGCTCCCGATGATTATTGCAGGTTACACACAGTCGGCCACCGGCTTTGTTTCAGCCTTTTCAAATATGTACGGATTCTGGTATAATCTTGTAACAGCAATTCTGATTGTTGTGTTTACATATTTTTATACCGCTATTACAATTAATCCTGTACAGATGGCAGAAGATATGAAGAAAAACGGTGGCTTTATACCGGGCATTAAACCAGGAAGGAAAACAGTGGAGTTTCTTGATACAATCATGTCGCGTATCACCTTCCCCGGTTCATTGTTTCTTGCTGTAGTTGCTATTTTACCATCAATTGCAGTGAAAGCGACGGTAACACCACAGTTTGCTCAATTCTACGGAGGCACATCACTTCTCATTCTTGTAGGGGTTATCCTTGATACACTTCAACAGATTGAAAGTCATTTGCTTATGCGGCATTACGATGGTCTGATGAAATCAGGTCGTGTTAAAGGCAGATCAGGATCTGTTACATCTATATAATTAGTTTAGCGTTCTTTGATGTTGTATTTAAAGACTGATGAAGAGGTTGGGTTGTTAAAAGAGAGCAATTTGCTGGTGTCAAGAACACTGGCAGAAATTGCTTCATTAATAAAACCCGGGGTTACTACTCTTTTTCTTGATAATATAGCCGAATCGTATATCCGCGATCATGGAGCAACTCCGGCTTTCAAGGGATATGGTGGTTTTCCGAATACTCTATGTACGTCTGTCAACGATGAAGTGGTTCATGGTATTCCATCCGATTATATTCTGAAAGAAGGGGATATAATTTCAGTTGATTGCGGAGTGATATTAAACGGCTGGTATGGCGACAGTGCATTTACTTTTCCTGTCGGTCAGATATCTGAAGAGGTGAGGCGGCTACTCGATTATACCAGGGCTTCTCTTGAAGAAGGGGTTAAAGAAGCTGTTGCAGGAAACAGGATAGGAGATATCTCTTATGCAGTCCAAACAAAAGCTGAAAGCGGAGGATACTCTGTAGTGAGGGAACTGGTTGGGCATGGAATAGGAAGAAAGCTTCATGAGCAGCCTGAAGTTGCTAACTGGGGCAAACAGGGTACAGGACCAAAGATGGAAAAAGGTCTTGTAATCTGTATCGAACCAATGATTAACGCAGGTAAAAAGGAGACGTTGCAGATGAGAGACGGGTGGACTATAAAAACAGCCAATGGCAAACCTTCGGCACATTTTGAATATGCCGTCGCTGTCGACAAAGGGAAAGCTGAGGTTTTAACAACTTTTGAATTTATCGAAAAAGTCTTAAATAAAAAGTAAACGTATGGCTAAACAACCATCAATTGAGCAAGACGGTACTATCATCGAAGCCCTTTCAAATGCTATGTTCAGGGTTGAACTCGAAAACGGACATGTGATAACTGCACATATTTCGGGAAAGATGAGAATGCACTATATAAAAATCTTGCCAGGTGATAAGGTAAAAGTTGAAATGTCACCATACGATTTAACAAAAGGAAGAATAACATTCAGGTATAAATAAGAAATATTAAGGTAATGAAAGTAAGAGCATCTGTAAAAAAGCGCAGTTCTGACTGTAAGATTGTCAGGAGAAAAGGACGCATTTACGTTATAAACAAGAAAAATCCCAAGTTCAAACAGAGACAGGGATAATTTAACTAATTTTGCAACTCATTTAAGAAAAGTTTTATATGGCACGTATTGTTGGTGTAGATTTACCAAGAAATAAAAGAGGCGAAGTCGGCTTAACTTACATTTACGGAGTAGGCAGGAGCATTGCACAGAGAGTACTCGATGAGGCTGGTGTTGACAGGAATGCAAAGGTTCAGGACTGGACTGATGATCAGATCAATACTATCCGAAGAATTCTGAATGATAACTATAAGCTTGAAGGTGAACTCCGCTCAGAGACACAAATGAACATCAAAAGGCTTATGGATATTGGTTGCTATCGCGGTGTTCGTCACAGAATTGGTCTTCCTGTCAGAGGACAGAGCACTAAGAACAACGCCAGAACCCGCAAAGGGAGAAAGAAAACAGTTGCAAACAAGAAAAAAGCTACTAAATAAATAGACTATGGCAAAGAAGACTGGAGCATTAAAAAAGAGGGTCGTTAAGGTTGAACCTTCAGGCCAGGCACATGTTCATTCATCATTTAATAATATTATTGTAACACTGACCAATAATTCCGGTCAGGTAATTTCATGGGCATCTGCAGGTAAGATGGGATTCAAGGGTTCCAAAAAGAATACACCTTATGCCGCCCAGATGGCGTCTGAAGAGTGTGGTAAGGTAGCATACGATCTTGGCTTAAGAAAAGTGAAAGTATTCGTTAAGGGTCCGGGTTCAGGTCGCGAATCAGCAATCAGGTCTATCAGCAATGTTGGTATAGAGGTCACGGAAATCGTGGACGTAACTCCAATGCCTCATAACGGTTGCCGTGCTCCCGGGAGAAGACGAGTTTAGATAATTGCGGATTGCGGATCTCGGATGTCAAAATTCCGAAAGCGAAAATCCGAAATCCGAAATAATAAATAGAGTAACTAAGTTCAAATTTTTATACAAAATGGCAAGATATACTGGCCCAAGAACAAGAATAGCAAGGAAATTCGGCGAATCAATATTTGGTCCCGACAAACACATGGAGAGGAAGAATTTTCCTCCCGGACAGCATGGAATGAACAAAAAGAGGAAGAAGACTTCCGAATATGGTGTCCAGCTTCGTGAAAAGCAGAAGGCAAAATATACATATGGTATGCTTGAACGTCAGTTCAGGAATACTTTTGAGAAAGCCTCAAGAAGTAAGGGAGTAACCGGAGCCGTACTTCTTCAACTGCTTGAATCACGCCTCGATAATGTAGTTTACCGCCTGGGCATTGCTCCTACAAGAGCTGGTGCAAGGCAGCTCGTTTCTCACAGGCATATAACTGTTAATGGAGCCGTAGTTAATATACCTTCGTTTCAGCTTAAGCCGGGTGATATTATAGGTGTACGTGAGAAATCAAAATCTCTTGAGACTATCGTTGATTCACTTACAACCAAAAAGTACTCAAAACTTCCATGGCTTGAGTGGGATGACACACAAATGGCAGGTAAATTTATGAATGTACCTGAACGCACTGATATTCCTGAAAACATAAAGGAACAGCTTATAGTTGAATTGTATTCCAAGTAATAATATTAAGAAAAATTCTATGGCCATTTTATCATTCCAGAAGCCTGATAAAGTAATAATGCTGGAAGCGGATGACAAACACGGAAAATTCGAGTTCCGTCCGCTTGAACCTGGCTATGGTATTACTGTCGGCAACGCACTAAGAAGAATACTTCTATCTTCGCTAGAGGGCTTTGCCATAACTACGGTTAAAATCGAAGGTATTGACCATGAGTTCTCTACCATAACCGGTGTAATGGAGGACGTCACAGAAATTATTCTGAACCTGAAACAGGTTCGTTTTAAAAGAATAGTTGATGATGTTGATCATGAGAAAGTTACGATCAAAGTAAATGGACAGGATCTGTTTAAGGCAGGTAACCTGAACAACGCTTTAACCGCTTTTGAGGTGCTCAATCCTGAACTGGTTATCTTTAGAATGGAACCGGATGTAAAGATACAGATTGAACTAACTATCAATAAAGGGCGGGGTTACGTTCCAGCCGAGGAAAATGAACCGGCTGACAGTGAATTCGGACTAATAGCTATAGATTCTATATTTACTCCAACGAGGAATGTAAAATATACAGTTGAAAACTACCGTGTCGAGCAAAAGACTGACTACGAGAAACTTCTTTTCGAGATTGAAACAGATGGTTCAATACATCCTAAAGATGCACTTAAAGAAGCGGCAAAAATTCTTATTTATCACTTTATGCTGTTCTCTGACGAGAAAATCACACTCGATTCGGACGATAAAATGGCAAATGAGGAGTTTGATGAGGAAGTATTGCATATGAGACAGTTGCTTAAAACAAAGCTGGTCGACCTCGATCTCTCTGTAAGGGCACTTAACTGTTTGAAAGCGGCAGAGGTAGAGACGCTTGGTGATCTGGTGAAGTTTAATAAGAACGATCTTCTTAAATTCAGGAACTTCGGCAAGAAATCACTCACCGAGCTTGATGAATTGCTCGAATCCATGAGCCTTTCTTTTGGTATGGATGTAAGCAAATATAAATTAGAAAAAGATTAATATAAACTGGTTAAGGAAATAGAGAAATGCGACATTCAAGAGTTATTAACCATTTGGGAAGAACAAGTTCACACAGGAAGGCAATGCTTTCAAACATGGCAACATCGCTTATCCTCCATAAGAGGATTACTACGACTACAGCTAAAGCCAAGGCATTGAAAACATTTGTTGAACCGCTTATTACTAAATCTAAGGAAGATTCGACACACTCAAGAAGAGTGGTATTCAGCTACCTCAAGGATAAGACTGCTGTTGCGGAATTGTTCAGGGAAGTATCCCCAAAGGTTGCAGAGCGGCCAGGTGGTTACACACGTATACTAAAAATCGGCAACAGAATCGGCGACAATGCTGATATGTGCATCATGGAACTTGTTGATTACAACGAAGCAATGCTTGGTGGCGAAGCTGCAAAAGCTAAAACAACCAGGAGAAGAAGAGCTACTAAGAAAAAAGAAGAATCAGCAGGTACAGAAAAACCAGCCAAAGCAGTTAAAACAAAGGCAGAGAAAACTGATAAACCCGCTGAAAAACCTGAAGATGCAACTGGTAACGAAGCCGTTCCTGATGCAGAATAAGATTCTTTAAATATAATAAATTGAAAAGGGATTGGTCTGTACTGACATAATCCCTTTTTTTTTTGTATATTGCATTATTGTTTAATAAATAATTAAAATTCTATGAGTCAAATAGTTAGTATTCACGCCCGTGAGATTCTAGATTCCCGCGGCAATCCAACAATTGAAGTTGATGTGATGACACAAAGTGGCTATTTCGGAAGGGCTGCAGTGCCGTCAGGGGCATCAACCGGAGAAAATGAAGCTCTTGAACTTAGAGATGGCGATAAAACACGATACCTGGGCAAAGGTGTTCTGAAAGCCGTTCATAATGTCAATAACGTTATTGCTGAGGAAATAATCGGAATGGATGTAACTGACCAGTCAGGTATAGATAAGAAAATGATCGAACTCGATGGCACAAAAACAAAGAGCAACCTTGGAGCCAATGCAATTCTTGGAGTCTCACTTGCAGTTGCAAAAGCTGGCGCATCTTATCATGGACTTCCGCTATTCAGGTATATTGGCGGGACAAATGCAGTTACATTACCGATTCCAATGATGAATATTGTTAACGGAGGCTCACATTCAGATGCTCCGATCGCTTTCCAGGAATTTATGATAAGACCAATCGGAGCACCATCCTTCCGTGAAGGATTGCGTATGGGAGCAGAAGTTTTTCATTCATTGAAGAAAGTTCTCAAAGAACGCGGTCTCAGTACTGCCGTTGGTGATGAAGGAGGCTTTGCTCCGAACTTTGAAGGAACAGAAGATGCCCTGGAGACTATTCTAAAGGCTATTGCCGCTGCCGGTTACAAAGCAGGTTCTGATATTACAATTGCCCTCGATTGTGCAGCATCGGAATTTTACAGTGAAGGAATTTACAATTATTCAAAATTTGAAGGACCAAAAGGCGCCAGAAGAACATCAAAGGAACAGGTTGATTTCATTGAACAACTTACATCCAAATATCCTATTGATTCAGTTGAAGATGGCATGGCCGAAAGTGACTGGGACGGATGGAAGCTATTGACTGACAGAATCGGTAACAAATGCCAGATAGTTGGTGATGATGTATTTGTCACAAATGTTGACTATCTCAAAAAAGGTATAGATATGGGTTGTGCGAACTCAATTCTTATTAAAGTCAACCAGATCGGATCTCTTACAGAAACTCTGAATGCGATTGAAATGGCTCACAGGGCAGGCTATACAACTGTCACATCGCACCGTTCCGGAGAAACGGAAGATACTACCATAGCAGATATTGCAGTAGCTACTAATTCTGGTCAGATCAAAACAGGCTCTGCCAGCAGAACAGACAGAATATGCAAATATAACCAGCTACTGAGGATTGAAGAAGAACTCGGTAATCTGGCTGTATACGGATATAAAAAATAGATGGTGACCCCTTCCACTTAGGCCAAGCAGAGTTTTCAAACTTCGCCAGGTGAAGAATTTACTCAAAGAAAGGCAGTCTGAAAGGATAGCCTTTTTTTATTGTTGCCACCCAACCCTCCTAAAGGGCTGCTAATTCTCTGTACATTAGATAATTAATATATATGACGAAATTTTCCCCCCTTTAGGAGGATGGCCGCAAAGCGGCC
>Ga0208980_10002440_pt1 | contig 11279 bp, 6 predicted proteins | sample WetSurMetagenome_3_FD_187993 | JGI IMG/M metagenome (GOLD analysis project Ga0208980, IMG submission 187993) | Wetland microbial communities from Twitchell Island in the Sacramento Delta, sample from surface sediment Aug2011 Site A1 Bulk (version 2) | ecosystem: Environmental > Aquatic > Marine...
TATTAATTCTCCTGCTTCTCCTGGCAATGACAGCCACTGCCCAGTTCAGCAAGTACTTCAGGAACCAGACTTTACGATATGATTATTTCCATTCCGGCCACTTCGAGGTGGAATATTTCATGGCTGATGAAATCATCAAGGAAGGAAAATGGGCAGGCCCGAAGAAAAATCTCCTCGATCCGAATGAATTCGGCAGCTACAAGGTAATGGTCTTCGATTCCAGGTCCGGGAACTTGATCTACACCAGGTATTATTCCAGTCTTTTTGCAGAATACCAGCTTACGGAAGAAGCAAAGAATGAATGCGGCAATTTCCCTGAAAGCGTTCTGATCCCCATGCCCAAAAAACCGGTCAGGATTGAATTCCACAGCAGGGGAAAGAGCCTGGAATGGGTTAAAGTTTTTGAAGCATCGGTCGATCCCGGATCGGCGGATATTCACCCGATGACTTCGCAGAGATATGTTGTGCAAACCATCTATGGCTCCGGAAATCCAAAGAAAAAGCTTGACCTCGTCTTCCTGCCGGAAGGTTATACTGCGGATGAAATGGGAAAATTTACCACCGACTGCCAGGCATTCATGCAGTATCTCTTTGATACGGCGCCTTATGGTGAATACAAGAAGGATATCGTTATCCGTGCCGTCATCGCACCGTCCACGGAAAGCGGCACAGACATCCCGGGTGACACCGTTTTCCGGGAGACCCTTCTGAATTCGAATTTTTACACATTCAATTCCGACCGTTACCTCACCACTGCTGATTTTAAAACCGTCCGCAATGTCGCCTCTAATGCACCTTATGACCAGATCGTCATACTGGTCAACCATTCAAGGTATGGTGGCGGCGGCATCTATAATTTCTATGCCATTTCAACCGTTGATGATAAAAATTCCGGCTTCGTTTTCACCCATGAGTTCGGACATTCCTTTGCCGGCCTGGGGGATGAATACAGCGGCTCAGGATCCGCTTCTGAAGATGTGTACGACCTGACCAAAGAGCCCTGGGAGCCAAACCTCACCAGCCTGGTCAATTTCGACTCAAAGTGGAAAGATATGCTCCCTGCCGGGACCCCGGTTCCAACACCTGCTACGGAGGAATGGAAAGGCAAGCTGGGCGTCTTTGAAGGGGGCGGCTATATGGAAAAAGGTATCTATAAGCCCTACCAGAACTGCTCTATGAATGCCATCAAATTCAACAATTTCTGCCCGGTCTGCCAGAGGGCGATCGTGAGGATGATTGATTACTACCTGGGTAAGTAGACATTAAGTGGACATTAAGTGGACATTAGATTGCCATTTGAAATTTTTTACTACTTTTGCACTGTTATTTTTTTAACAGTATCTTTCCAAAGATTTAATTATCAATAAAATATAAAGACAATGCTGAAGAAATTATCAGATCTTCACGAAATAGTTAAGAAGAAACAGGTGACCAAACGGATGGTGGTTGCCGTTGCGCATGATGAACATTCCCTCGAAGCTGTAAATGCAGCGGCCAAGAAAAAATATATTGAGGCAATTCTTGTCGGTGATGAACGTGAGATTGTAAAGATCGCCGAGAGAAACAAGAAGATCGACCTGAGCCAGTTTGAGATCATCCATGAGCCAAATCCGGGTGAAGCAGTAGCCAAAGCAGTGAAACTGGTCCATTACGGGGAAGCCGACATCCTTATGAAAGGGAATGTGGGAACAGCCACCCTGCTGAAAGGCGTTTTAAACAAGGAATGGGGATTAAGGCTGAACGAAGTGCTCTCTCACATTGCACTGTTCGAGGTCCAGGCCTACCACCATAAGCTGATCTCTCTGACCGATGTTGCCATGAATATTGCTCCGGATCTGAACACAAAGATCGCGATCATCAACAACTCGGTGGAATTCCTGCGGAAACTCGGCATCCAGACCCCGAAAGTGGCAGTACTCGGAGCCGTTGAGCTGGTCAACGAAAGCATGCCGGCCACCATGGACGCGGCATTGCTCTCAAAAATGGCAGAGCGTGGCCAGATCAAGGATTGCATCATCGACGGGCCGCTGGCATTCGACAACGCCATTTCGGCCGAAAGTGCCAAGCACAAAGGGATCGTCAGCCCTGTGGCCGGAGATGCCGACCTGCTGCTGCTCCCCGACATCGAAGCCGGGAATGTCCTGTACAAAGCCTTCGTGTTCTTCGCCAAAGCCAAGGTAGCAGCTGTTGTACTCGGCGCCCGTGCCCCGATCGTGCTCACTTCCCGCTCCGATTCTGAAGAATCGAAGCTTGACAGCATTGTGCTGGCGGCAGCGATTGCTTAAAAATTGACATTAAGTTGACATTAAGTAGACATTAAGTAGACATTTGTGTTGTAGTATGGAAGAAATCTTCATCATCGCTGTAAATCCGGGTTCAACCTCCACCAAGATTGCTGTCTATCGAAACAAGGAATGCATTTTTGAAGAAAATATCAAGCACAGCACGGAAGATCTGGCTCCTTATGAAAAGATAACCGACCAGTTTGAATTCCGCAAGCAAGCCATAATAAAAAGGATTTGCAGCGACGGGTGCAAGATGGAAAGGGAAAAGGTACGGGTAGTCATGGGTCGTGGCGGTCTCTGCCGGCCGATCGAGTCGGGGATCTACCACGTGAATGAAAAGATGAAGTATGACCTGGCTCACAGTACGGTGGGGGAACATGCCAGCAACCTGGGCGCTTTCATTGCCGAAGACCTGGCCAAAGAATTCCCCAATGCAAAAGCATACATCACTGATCCGGTGGTTGTGGATGAGATGGACGAAATCGCCCACGTAGGCGGGCACCCAATATTTCCCCGCAGGTCCGTTTTCCATGCCCTGAACCAGAAAGCTACCGCCCGCCGGCATGCGACGGCGATCGGCAAAAGCTATGATGAGCTCAACCTCATTGTAGTGCACCTTGGCGGGGGCATCAGCATTGGCGCCCACAGGAATGGCAAGGTGGTCGATGTAAACCATGCCATCGGCGGCGAAGGCCCGTTCTCCCCCGAAAGGTCTGGCGGCGTATCCGTTATAGACGCTGTCAGGGAAGCTTACAAAGGAAAATATTCTGAAAAAGAACTCACCAAAATGCTCATCGGACAGGGAGGCCTGGCAGCTCACCTCGGGACCAACAACGCCTTCGAGGTGGAACAGCGGGTGAAAAATGGGGATGAGCATGCGATTCTGATCTATAGCGCGATGGCTTACCAGGTGGCCAAATTTATAGGTACACAGTCGGTTGCACTAAAAGGAAAAGTCGATGGGGTCCTGATCACAGGCGGCATTGCGTATGATAAATGGTTCGTGGAAAAGCTCCGCGAATACGCCGGATGGATAGCTCCTTTCTATGTTTATCCAGGAGAAAATGAAATGGAAGCCCTGGCCATGAATGCCCTCCGGGTTGTCCACGGCGAAGTGGAAGCAAAGGAATACTAAGCCTCCTGCAGTTCAAAGTTCAAAGTTCAAAATTTTTATTTTTAAGTTCTTAGAATGGAATAGGTTATTTTATTCCTTTTTATTTAACCACTGAGACACTAAGAACACTTAGTTTCCCTGAGAATCAAGTAAATTAATCCCAGGAGGATCATGATTTGATCTTTACTATCTAAGTGTTTCTTAGTGCTCTTAGCGCCTTAGTGGTTCCCAATGAAAATATTTCAAAAAAAACTTGACTTTGCATATACAATAGTTGTATATTTGTATAGTTTATTTATTTTGAAGTATTTAATACGTTCATTACCATACGTTATCAATCTAAATTCAGTTGGTATTCAAACGGTTCCTGGAATATTACCGGCAGGGACTGGAGCAAAGGATTATTACTGAATTAAAAGGAGCCCGGTAGGGATTTTATCAAAGCATAGAGAATTTTCACAATTTAAAAAATATAGCCATGGCAACAGGATCAACTATAAAAAAGCAAATCAACTGGAACTTCTGGGCACTTCCAATATTGTTCCTACTGATCCTGATCATTGAGAAACAGGCTTTTGGCACATTCTATTCCTCATGGCTGTATGGCTTGTTGTTAATCCTTTTCGGAATTATATATTCCCTGAGGTATAAACTATACCAGCCGGTTGTCATCGGCGCCCTGGGTGGTCTGACCCTCTGGCATTATATACTGGCTGCCCATTTTGATACTTGTATCACAATGCTTCAACTAATTGGCTTCGATGTATTCATTACTACAGCTAACAATCCGTTCTCCATGGGCATATGGATGATAAACCTCGTACTCCTGTTGATTGTCATTCCGATCTTTGGCCCAATCGTATCAAAATCCTTCCAGCTGGAACAGTCAACAAAACGGATTTTCATTACATCGGCCCAAACTGTCATCTCCTCCGGTAACGGTTTTACCTCCCGCCCTTACGTGGCAGGAAAAACCACTTTTCCTAAAGAACAAATCACAGGTTTCGCCCAATATCTTTCAGGACAGATGCTCGCCCATCCCGTTTTCACAAACTCCGGCATTTTCCTGACATTTTCCATGGGCAAGAGCCCGCTGGCAATCAGGGAGCCCGGTGAAATCAGCTATGTCTCATTTGAGAATAGCGGGAATATCACTGTTCATATTGCTGAAAAGGATTACAGAAGGTTTCGCAAACAGCTCACCTTCGACCGGCTTTGTGAATCGCTGGGCGAGGTCTTCAAACGCTTCCTGAATTATTATGCCAATAACCAGGAAGACCGGATAGCATTCGAATTAAAGTGATAGAAGAAGTTGATCATAAATGCTTTTAAAAATATTCATTATGTATTTCATCAGAAAACTTAAACCAGCCCTGTTAGGAACAGAATTCCTGATACCGCTTTTTGCTTTGCCAGCATTTCTGATAGTTGTTGGCATATGGGGAATCAGGGCGGCCTGGGGAGCAATTGCTGTAATAGAATTCCTCGTAGTCCTGATGCACCTGAACATGTATTTCAGGACGAAAAACAATTCGTTCCTCTGGCTTGCCGCAGCATTTCTTATCATAGTCTTTTTTGCCATTTACATTTCGATGTTCGGAATGCCACATAAAGATCATGAGCGGACCGTATTAATTATTCCTGTCCTTTGCGCCTTTTTCATCATGGGTTATATTGTCCTCAACAAAAAGATCAAATGGCGCACCCGCGAGATCCTGGAATTATCGGCCATGCCCGTTGAGGAAACCAGGAACGGATTCACGGAAAGGCCGTTATCAATTGGAAAAATCGATGCCACTGAAAAAGAAATCAATTCATTTGCTGAATTTATTTCTAAAAACATGATAGCCATGCCTTACCAGGAAAATGGAACGATCATTTTTTCGATATCCAGTTCTTACTGGAAACAAAATGGTTTGAGACGCGGATACGAGGATGAATCATGGATTTCTTTCAATAGGTCAGGAGAGGTGAATGTCTTTATCTCTCAAAATGATTACCTGATATATAGGGATACTTTTTCTTTTGACCAGCTCTGCAATAACATGGGACATCTTTTTATAGAATTTTTCGAATTGTTCAAAAAGGGCGAAGGCATAAGGATCATGGATAAACTGAATGCCTTTCATCTCAATCCTGTAACTGAATAATATCATGGATTTCAAACAGGCTGCACTACTGGGCTCATATATCTCAAAAGACTATGCCGAAGAAATGTTCAGGCTGCTGGCTACTTATTCCAGCATATCAGCTTCCGAAGCAGCTTCAAGGCTTGACCTTCATGTAAAGACTGTCCAGGATTTCCTGGAGGCTCTGTATAACCTGGATGTTCTTGGGAGAGAAGAAGTGTATGAAAAAAAAAGGCCCTACTACAGGTATACTCTGAAAATAAAAACCATCGCTTTTAAGCTTGATCTGCATTATTTATTTCCTTCTGAAGCAAAGGATGATAAAACCTCTCTGAGAATTAGGGAGAAGATGAATGCAGGAGCGCGATTTACCACTGCCAGGAGCGATCCATACATCAGCAATATCGCCATCTGGATCGGAAAAGGAAGGGAAAGGACCGAGCGCCGGATCAACCTGAGCATCCCCCAGGGCCAGTTCCTTTATCACCTTCCTTTTCCCAGTGCAGAATTCCAGAGTATCAACGATATCATGCACAAAGCCGGGCTGGATTCAGAACATATTCCGGAAATCCTCGACATCGTCGATGCCCTGATCGAATTTGGGGTCATTGAGAAGGGAACTGCCTGAACATTTAGGTAATTGCAGGGGTCACCGGCCGGTGACCCCTGCAGGATTTTTTACCGCCACCAGCAATTATTTTTTATATCGATTTACGATAATATTTAAATCGAATATAAATAATGATAAATTTGCGGATTCTCAAAAATCCCTAACCTATTTCAATAAACATGAAAAACCTGCTTACCCTGACATTGGCTGTTTTTTTCCTATTTTCCGGGAATATTTTCAGCCAGACTACTGCCCGGCGCCAGAATGATGCTCAGCGCGCTGCTAAGGTCGACAACCGTATTGATAACAACGGCTACTGGAAAATGCTTGCTGCCCAAGGTCTTACAAAACTCAACGGGGTACAGCCGGTACCTCCTGCCTTTTTCAAAGGAAGTGAAATAAGGGCTTTCAGCGTCATCACAGAGGATTCCCCTGATGTACCGGTAGCACCCAACAGCTCGACTCAAAGCGAGAATTCAATTTTTGTGGCGCCGTTGGATAATCAACTGGTCATCAACTCTAATAACTCTTCACAGAACCCGCTGGGGAACTTTTATGGCGCCAATGCCCTGGAGACTGAAGACGGCGGAACCACCTGGGGAGGAACTTTGCAGGGGGCCGGCGGTTATAATTCCGGTGACCCGGTTGCGTTGATCGGCCTCGATGGCACCTATTATATCGGCTTTATCAGCGCTTCATACGGCCAGGCTATCGCTAAATCAACCAATGGCGGCGCAACCTATACATCATACAATGTTGCCAATGCAGCGAGCGGCGTCATTTTCGACAAGAATCACCTGTGGATCGACAATAGTACGACCAGCCCGTATGAAGGCAACCTTTACTGTGCATGGACCGATTTTTACGGGAACTTTGATTCCGAGATCTGCTTTTCAAGGTCTGCCAATGGAGGCTTAGCCTGGTCGGCAGTCTCTGAAATCAGCAGTGAAGTCAATGCCGGCAGTCACAACCAGGGTGTAAATATCAATTCCGGACCAAACGGCGAAGTCTACGTAGCCTGGGCTATCTATGATTCATTTAATCCGACAGATGAGACTGCCGTCGGTATGGCCCGTTCCTTCGATGGCGGCGCCACTTTCGGCCCGGCTGCCCGGATCATCCAGAACATCCGCGGCATCCGCAGCACTGGCATCACTAAAAACATGCGCAATAATTCTTTCCCGAGCATGGCAGTTGATATCAGCGGGGGAGAATACAACGGGAATATTTACATTGTCTGGTCCAATGTCGGCGTCCCCGGAGTCAATTCCGGAAGTGATGTCGATGTGTATATGGCCCGCTCAGAAGACCAGGGATTATCATGGTCAACACCCGTCCGTGTAAACCAGGATCCGACCGGCCTTGGCCGCAAACATTATTTTCCCTGGATCACCTGCGACCCGGAAACGGGCATCCTGAGTGTTGTGTTCTATGACGACCGCAACGTGGGCGGCATGCAATGCGAAGTTTATTGTGCCAATTCCTATGACGGCGGCGCCACCTGGGAAGATTTCAAGGTCAGCGACGTAGCCTTTACTCCTACCCCGATCCCGGGCCTGGCCGACGGCTATATGGGTGACTACATCGCCATCAATGCCCGCGGTGGATGGGTTTACCCGACCTGGGCAGATACCCGTACCGGATCAGTCATGACCTATTGTTCTCCCTACCAGACCAACCCGCTGGCACGCCCGACTAACCTGACTGCTGAGGTTGCTTTTGAAACCGGTTTAACCAGTCTTCAATGGAAATACGAAGAAGCTCCCGGCTTCATCTATTTTAATATCTACCGGGGTGGCGAACTCATTGGAACCGCCACGGATACTGTCTACTCCGACCAGTTGCCCGACTATGGCGTCTATACTTACAAAGTAAGTGCGTTCTATGAAGGGGTCGGGGAATCGAATACCAGCAATGCGAGCGTCCAGTGGGGAGATGCCCAGATCACCGTGGACCCGGTGGAAATCACGGTGAACCTGCAGCCTGACAGCTCCACGACAAGGTACGTGACCGTCAGCAACATCGGTCAGTTGCCCATGAATTACGACATGACGCTGTTCGTTCCGGGCCAGCCGGCTCCTCCCAGCAGGGATTATTGCGCTGCCAGCGGCACTTGCGATGAATACATCAGTCGCGTCCAGTTCAATGAAATAGATAATGCTACACCCTGCACGCAATATGGCGATTATACCAGCATGGCTACGATGGTTTCGGTTGGAAGCTCCTATACGATGACCATCTCAAATGGGACCCCGTATGCGGATGACAAATGCGGGGTATGGGTTGACTGGAACCAGAATGATGTATTTGATGACAATGAATCCGCTCCGGTAAGCGGCACCCCCGGCTACGGGCCTTATATTGCGACCATAGAACCTCCGGTAGGCGCTGTTCCCGGCCTCACCCGCCTGCGTGCCAGGATAGTCTATTATGAAGACCCACCACCGCCATGTGGTTCCACCGTATATGGAGAAGTGGAAGATTACTCGGTATATGTTTTGAGCTGGGTGATCGCCGATCCGACTTCCGGCAACGTGCCGGCAGGGGAATCCATGCAGATTGAAGTCACGCTCAGTGCAGCCGATATGGCGCTCGGGACTTACACAGCCGAACTGCAGATATTCAGCAACGATCCGGACGATCCGGAGATCGTTATCCCGATTACAATGAATGTCGTACAAATGGCCGTGAATATCAGCGCCGACCAGGAAACCCTCTGCTTCGGAGAATCCGTGGAGATTTCTTCCAATGTCGTCGGCGGATCGGGCAATTTAACCTATACCTGGACCTCGGTCCCTGAAGGCTTTACCGCTTCGGAGCCAGGCTTTACAGTCACTCCGGAAGTGACCACGACCTACCTGTGCAGTGTGACTGACGGCACCACCGTGGTTGAAGACCAGGTCACGATCACGGTCAATCCGTTACCCGCTGTGAGCCTTGGTGAAGATGTGACGTTTTGCGAAGGAGATTCCGTCATCCTGACTCCCGGCGAAGGTTATGCCGGTTATAAATGGAATACAGGCGACCTTACCTCCTCCATCACTGTTTCAATTGCCGGAACATATTCGGTGAAAGTATACAATGAATTCAGCTGTATGAGCACTGATACTATCCTGGTCACCGTAAATCAATATCCCGGGAAGCCGGCCATCACCAACGGCCCGGGCACAGTTGACAATTATGTGAGCAGCACCTCAACCTATATCTGCAGCGAGACGCCGGATGCATCCTCCTACCAGTGGACCATCACGCCCGCCGAAGCCGGTACAACCAGCAGCACCGGCACCTCCGCGGAGATCACATGGGCAACCGGATTTTTAGGCGAGGTGCAGGTGACTGTCATTGCACAGAACGACTGCGGTACTGGCGAACTGTCAGATTCTTTCGTCACCCAGGTTTATACCTCGCAAGGCATCAGTGATAATAGCATTTCAAAGATGATGATCTACCCGAACCCGGGGAAAGGATTGTTTGCCTTACGCCTGCCGGTTACGGCCAATGTTAAGGCTGAGCTGAAAGTGACCGATGCCAGTGGCAAATTGGTTTATCATCAGGCTGATGTTGCAGTGACCCCCGGTGGGCAGATAGACCTCAATCTGACTAATTTACCTGACGGGGTCTACTCCCTGAAAGTGATTGTCAATGAAAATGTCAACAGCAGCAAGCTGATCATCCAGCACAACTAGTTTATTATCAGATATTTATTATCTCAAGGCGCAGGTCCGGAAAAGATGAACTTTGATCCATCAAAATTCCGGGCCTGCGCTTTTTATCTTTGTTTTATATCTAATTTTGCGTCCTCATAATAAATTTACTTTTCCATGAAGACTTCTACTTTCCTTCTTATCGTTGTTTTGCTTGCCAGTCCAATGGTTATACTGGCCCAGCATCAATCTTCCTTCGACAAACTCGACACGCGTGTGGACAATAATGGCTACTGGAAAGAAGCCGCCAAACACGGACTGACTAAATTAAATCCGCAGGTAACAGTGCCAAAGGCTGTTTATACAGGCAGTGAGATCAGGGCAATTACTTCAACTACAGATAATTCCCCGGATGTGCTTATCATCAACGGGGCCCCGCAAAGCGAAAATTCAGTGTTCGTCAATCCGAATGATCCCGAGAATGCCCTCAATTCAAATAACTCCGGTGGGCCAAGTCCTTTTTATGGTGCCAATGATGTTTACACAGATGATGCAGGCGTAACCTGGGATGGTGAACTGGCAGGAGCCGGCGGATCCAATTCAGGCGACCCCACCACCGCTATTGATCTGAATGGAAGATCTTACGTGGGATTTATCAGCAGCTCTTACGGAATAGGCACTTCCTATTCCGATGATTTCGGACAGACCTGGACCATGGTCCAGGTGGCTCCAAATCCAGGCGGAAGCGGACTGGATAAAAATCACCTCTGGGTAGACAACAGTTCAACCAGTCCTTACGCCGGACAATTATATCATGCATGGTCTGCATTCGGCGGACCTAATAATAATGATATTGAAGTTTCCCGTTCCACTAACGGCGGAGAGACATGGTCCTCCCCCTTGAATGTCAGCCAGACCATTAATGCCGGGAGCCACTCTCAGGGCGTAAATGTTCAGACAGGTCCTAACGGTGAAGTTTATGCTTTTTTTACCATTTACGACAACTGGCCATCTGACGAGGATGCCCTTGGCATGGCCCGTTCCTTTGACGGCGGCCAGACCTACGAATCCTTCCGAATCCTGGATAATATCCGTGGAATCCGAAATACCGGTACCGGTAAAAACATGCGTGCTCAATCTTATCCTTCAGGTGCTGTTGATTTAAGCACAGGAACGCACAGGGGAAATGTCTATATCGTTTGGCCGAACATCGGGTACCCTGGCATCAATACCGGCAATGACATCGATGTTTACATGATCCGTTCTGAGGACAATGGTACTACTTGGTCAGATCCAATTCGTGTAAACCAGGATACTCCAGGACTTGGAAAGAAGCATTATCAATGCTGGATGACCTGCGACCCAGCATCAGGAACCCTCAGCGTTATTTTCTATGACGACCGTGACGTCAGCAGCAGCCAGTGCGAGGTCTATTGCGCCAATTCTTACGACGGTGGGGATACCTGGGAAGATTTCAAAGTGAGCGATGTCGCATTT
>Ga0208980_10002441_pt1 | contig 11277 bp, 7 predicted proteins | sample WetSurMetagenome_3_FD_187993 | JGI IMG/M metagenome (GOLD analysis project Ga0208980, IMG submission 187993) | Wetland microbial communities from Twitchell Island in the Sacramento Delta, sample from surface sediment Aug2011 Site A1 Bulk (version 2) | ecosystem: Environmental > Aquatic > Marine...
CTTCAATCCAGACCCTGGTCCGCTGCGATTCATAAAGGAACTGCCTGCCATCCGGTTTGGTGATCAAGCCGTCCTGAATGTTGATATCGAAGGTCATCAGGCCTCCTGTAATATGCCCGAGATTGGTCACTGTTTTAAGTCCTTCTGCCTTGTAATCATTTACAAAATAATTTTCCGGGGTAATGGTCAAAACTGTGAGTGAATCGCGGTATCTGCCGGTTATAAGGGCTGATATGACTCCCCTCCGGTATTTTCCATCTGCCCCCTCGCAATTGGTTTCGCCAAAATCTATCGTAACCGTTTTAGGCCAGGTAATTGTATCAAATGGAGTTATGTAAGTTGTGGCACATCCGCCATCGCTGAAAGATTTCGGATTCCCAGGTCCGAATAATTCATTTTCCAATTGTCTTGTGGCCAGATCAACCTGGTTGAAGACATCAGAAAATAAATAATCTGCCGTTGATTCGTCTCTCGCACTTTCGAGATAGGCATCATTATTATTATTATCATCTTTGGAACAGCTATACAAGCCAAAGCCGGATAATGCCAGCAAGCCAAATGAGCCCGCAATAAAAAGCCATCTTTTCTTCATTAAATTCCGAATTTTTGGTTAAACATGAAAATTGACTGAAAACGGTAATCGTCCATTCATTTTAAAGTTTAAACTGAGATGAAAAATTTAAGTAAATGTTTAACCAGGTGTGGATTTACATTCTATTTGATCTGGTCGTAAAAAGTACTCTCATTGAAATAGAAAAAATACTGGTTAGAGCAGGAATCCTCCTTCACTATTTCACCGGTTGGTATTTCCGCTACGGGAACTGTGATCTGGCTGGTTCCATTATTTAACCAGTAGCAATCAAGCCAGTTCTCAAAAGGTTGCTGAATATTGAGAGAGAACGCATAATTATCTGTAGAAATACCGGATCCTGTCCCGCTGACTAAAAACATATCATCCTCGTGGATGGTTGGTGTCGAAGAACCCTGTTCCCATACCATAAGATAATCTGTACTGATCCTGACTCCCAGGAGCTTTGTTGTATCCGGAAGTATGATGTTGCTGCTGTCTACCACCAGGCTGAATTCATTTTTATTCTCTGCGTTCAACCCGAGATTGGCGATTTCCATCTTTATTTCCACCAGGTAATCATCTACGAAAAGGCTGTCTGTGATAACACTCGCCACTACATCTTCGGAAAAGATTTCTCCTGAAAAGGTAGCAATAAACTTCCCCCTGCGATTTTTCCCATCCTGGCACCCGCGGTTTTCATATCCATATCCGAAAACCAGTGCATTTTGCGCAGGATGATACGTTACATCACAATTATCGATGAAATTATAACCCGTTTGATTCACCAGGCTGTCGTATACTCCTTTGAAAAATGAATTCACAACTTCGAAAATGGCATCTTCGCCCCGGATATAGTCTTTGGAAGACAGCACATTAGGATTATAATCTATTTCTGTGCCTGCATTTTCTTTACAGGAAGGAATGAACAATAAAAGAATCGCAATCAGGCTCAAAAATTTCTTCATCGTATCTGGTAGTCAGAATATTGAATAATAACTGGCGAAATTAGATTTTATTTTTCAAAAACCAGGAAAGAATAGGAAAAATCATTGGTTTCATCCGGTCCATGATCGGATTGTTCAACAAGTTTCCACTGGTTTTTATCGATTTCAGGAAAAAACGTATCCGCTTCAAAATCTTTATGAATAACAGTCAGGTAGAGCTTATTGGCATAAGGTAAAAACTGGCGGTATACGGAGCCGCCGCCAATAATAAAAGTTTCTTCCCTGTCATTACATAAATCAAGGGCTTGCTGAATCGAATACACGGTGATGCAGCCTTCAAACGTCTCCTCCTTAATATCGGTTATGACTATGCTGGTCCGGTTTGCCAGCGGCCGTTTTGGCAGGGACAGGTAGGTCAGTTTCCCCATGATGAGCTGATGTCCAAGTGTGATCTGCTTGAACCGTTTCAAATCAGCCGGAATATGCCAGAGCAACTGGTTATTTTTACCAATGGCCCAATTTTTTGCTACTGCCACTATAATAGAAATCTTCTTCATACTGAAATCTCGCCTTTTATATGAGGATGCGACTGGTAATCGATTAGTTTAAAATCTTCAAAAACGAAGTCAAAAATATTTTTCCTTTCCGGATTCATCTGCATGGTTGGCAAGGGCAAAGGTTCCCTTGTCAGTTGGAGTTTTACTTGCTCAATATGATTAAGGTAGATATGGGCATCCCCAAGCGTGTGGACAAATTCGCCGGGCTTGAGCCCTGTGACCTGGGCCATCATCATGGTTAGCAATGCATACGAAGCTATATTGAATGGCACCCCGAGGAATATATCGCAGGATCTCTGATACAACTGGCAGGAAAGTTTTCCTTCGGCTACATAAAACTGGAACAGCACGTGGCATGGGGGTAGCGCCATTTTACCGAGTTCTCCCACATTCCAGGCACACACGATGTGCCGCCTTGAATCGGGATTGTTTTTTATAGTCCCGATCACATTTGAAATCTGATCGATCTTACCGCCTTCCGGGGTTGGCCAGGAACGCCATTGGTATCCGTAGATGTGTCCGAGTTCTCCGTTCTCATCTGCCCATTCATCCCATATCGTAACATTGTTTTCTTGTAAATACTTCAGGTTCGTTTCGCCTTTCAGGAACCAGAGCAGTTCATGGATAATGGAGCGGTGGTGCAACTTTTTGGTTGTCATAACAGGGAAGCCTTCTCCGAGGTGAAACCGCATCTGGTAGCCAAAAACACTGATCGTACCGGTGCCGGTCCGGTCGGCTTTTTTCACTCCATTCTTTAACACATGATCAAGCAGATCAAGGTATTGCTTCATAAATAATTCAATTTGATGTAGTGCCCTATTGCATTTTCTCAGACACTTTATTCACCTCCCGGAAAACTCGCATGAAATTACCGCCCCAAATCTTGATGATTTCTTCCTCCGTATATCCTCTCCTGACAAGTTCGGCTGTCACGTTTTCCATCATGCTGACATCCTGGCAATCAGACAGGCCTCCGCCGCCGTCAAAATCTGTGCCGATGCCAACGTGGTCTATTCCAGCAATTTTCACTGCATGATCTATGTGATCCACCATATCGGAAACTGTCGCTTTAGGCGAAGGGAACCGTTCATCGATATCATCCCATTCTTTACCGGCAATCTTCTGTTCTGCGGGAGATAGTGCGCCATAATCAGGGTATTTCGTATGCCATACGGCCATAGCGCTGTCACGCTGAATATTGTCATCCATCTTCTTTACGTAGGCACTGAGGAAACATATCTGGATAACCCCGCCGTTTTCGGACAGCTTGACCAGCATGTCATCGGTCAGGTTTCTTTTCATTTCACAAAGGGCCCTGCAGTCAGAATGTGAGGCGATCACCGGGGCCCTGGTGACTTCCAGGATATCATAGAAGCTCTTATCCGAAGCATGTGAAATATCCACCATCATACCGACCCGGTTCATCTCTTCCACCACTGTTTTCCCGAAATCACTCAGCCCGTCATGTTCCGGACCTTTCTCATCCGAAGAGGAATCGCATATATCATTGTTTTTTGAATGGCAAAGGGTGATGTAGCGGGCGCCACGATTGTAATATTCGTTGACCAAAGTGATATCATTACCTAAAACATAGCCATTCTCAATGCCGATGTAAATACTTCTTAAGCCTTTTTTCTGATTCTGGTAAGCGTCGTCAGGTGTCAGTGCCAGTCTAGCCATATCGGGATAACGGGCCACCGCATTTCTGATGGTATCGAATTGTGTAAAGGCCCTTGCCCTGACGGCTGCATTCATCGAATCATTGCGTGGGCCCTGCCCTACAAATACAGCGAGGAATACGGCATCCAGGCCACCTTCCTGCATTTTTGTCAAATCTACGCAATTCCTGAATCCTTTGTTCCCGTTTCTGCCTGAAAAATCAAATCCTTCATCTGTAAGGAAAAATGGTGTATCAGTATGGGAATCAAGAGTAAGCGCTTTGTGGTGAATTTTCTTCACTTCTTCCATGGTCACCTCTTTCCGGCCATTCCTGATCAAAACGCCTGAACCTGTCAGCACCAGGATGGTCATTAAAATAAGTCCTTGATAACGAGTTTTCATTGGTCCGTAATTTTCTGATGCCATTTTTTAACCAAGGATCATCGCGACAAGTGTGGCAGATAACAATGATGCCAGCGCGCCGCCGACCAGTGCCCTGAAACCCAGCTTCGAAAGATTAACCCTTTGATTGGGTGCCAGAGCCCCGATACCTCCTAATTGAATCCCTACGGATGAAAAATTGGCGAACCCGCACAGAATATAAACGGAAAGGATGATAGACTTTTGGTCATAGAATGCGCCGCTGCTTATCAGGTCTTTAAGACTAATGTAAGCCACCATTTCATTCAGGATGATCTTTTCCCCGAGCAACTGGCCCACGATGGTCATGTCTTTTGGATGGACCCCCAGCGCCCAGGTTAATGGAGAAAGTGCATAACCGAGGAAGAACTGGAGGCTGATCTTGGCATACTGGCCCCCGGTCATATTCATGATCAGGTTGTTCAGGTGGGTCCAGTCTCCGATCTTGCCCAGTATGAAATTCAGGAAATAGATACCGGCAATAAAGGCAATGAGCATAGCTGCAACATTGACAGCCAGACGAAGGCCCTGTCCCGTTCCATTGGCAATGGCATCCAGTATATTGGTCCCGATCTTATCCTTGGTGACCCGGATATCACTGACAATCGGTTCAGTTTGAGGCACGATCATCTTGGCAGTGACAACTGCTCCGGGGGCAGCCATCACCGATGCCGTGATCAGGTGTTTGGCAAATATCAATTTGCTGGCAGGGTCTATGCCTCCGAGCAGGCCGGTATAGATCGCCAGCACGCCGCCAGCCATTGTGGCCATCCCTGCCACCATCACCAGCATGATCTCCGACTTGTTCATCTTGGGCAGATACTCTTTGATCAGGAATGGTGCTTCAGTTTGCCCAAGAAAAATATTACTGGAAGTGACAAGGCTTTCAGCCCCGGATATTTTCAGCGTTTTTTCCAGTAGCCAGGCAAAGACGTAGACCACCTTCTGAATGATCCCGTAATAAAACAGCACACTGGTCAACGCAGAAAAGAAAATGATCGTAGGCAGGATCAGAAAGGCAAAATTGATCAGCCCTGTTTCAATCTTATTCGTCACCAATGATTTGAATAAGAATTCACTGCCTGCATTGGACGAATCCAGTATTTTGATAAAGATCTTTCCGATAAACTCGATGATATATTGTATAGCAGGCACTTTAAGCACGGCGAGTGCAACCACAAGCTGGAAAATCAGCCCGAAGAGGACGACTTTCCAGTTAATTGATTTTCTGTTAGAGCTGGCCAGGAAACAAAGGAAAAGGATAACCACAATGCCCAGCAATCCTCTGAGAAGCGATTCGACTGAAAAGCCTTTCCCCGCATCTTTGATGGCATTGGCCACTTCGGTTCCTGTACCAGTCTGGGCCATAAGTTGCCCTGGCAGCATCAGAAGCAGAAATAGGAACGTGATCCAAAAAGTAAATCTGAGTTTCATAACATTAACAATTTCTGCAATTAAAGAAAAAACCTGGCAAGTGCAGGTTCATTCATGATTATTGGAGTAAACCAGGAAAACGCAAATGCTCAATCCATCTCCCTTTTCTTTATTTCATCCCTGATCCTGGAGGCCCTTTCGTATTCTTCCTGATCCACCGCTTTATCCAGTAATTCCTGAAGCTCATTCAAGGTATATTCCTCAAATTCAGACTCATCGGCTTCTTCCGGGGTAGTAAGGACTGACTCTGAAGCCGGTCCTTTCTCATCCATCAGCATGCCGGCTTCTTCCATGATCTTCTCATAAGTGTATATCGGGCATTTAAACCTGATGGCCAGGGCTACGGCATCTGATGTCCTGGAATCGATGATACTTTCAGCTCCCTGGAGCACACAGATCAGTTTTGCATGAAAAACGCCCTGCTTAAACTGATCGATGATGACTTCTTTGATCTTGATATTATAATTATCAGCAAAACTTTTAAAAAGATCATGGGTGAGTGGCCGGGATGGTTTCATCTTCTCCAGTTCCACTGCAATGGCCTGGGCTTCAAATCCTCCGATAATAATTGGCAGCCTCCTCTTGCCCTTAACCTCACCAAGGATGAGTGCATACGCGCCACTTTGCGATTGGCTATAAGACATCCCAATAATTTCAAGCCTGATCTTGTCCATCCGCTCTTTTTTTCATCCTTTTTTTGGATGGTTAAAAGTAGGATAATTTTCCGATTCACAAAATCCATGTTGAAAAAATGGGATTGCATTTTTAAAATACTTTTTTACTTTTGCTTGCCTCACGACTCTTTAACCATAAATCAAATTATATGAAAAAATTTCTAATCCTTTTGTCTGCATTTCTTTTGCCGGCACTGACATTTGCCAGTGAAGCCGACCTGGTGATCCCGGCAGATATTAAGTCCCAGACCATTCTTTACTGGGGATTCCTGATCACCATCCTGGGCTTCATGTTCGGCCTGTACCAGTTCGTCCAGGTGAAAAAACTGAAGGCTCACCGCTCGATGCTTGATGTTGCCCAGGTGATTTATGAAACTTGCAAGACTTATCTAAAGCAACAGGGTCGTTTTCTGATGATCCTGTTTATTTTTATCGGATCTGCAGTTGCTTTTTATTTCGGATATCTGTCTCATGATCCGAATGATCCTGAGGGCGGCTTTGGCATCGGTGGAGTATTGATGATCCTTGGATGGACCGTTGTAGGTATCCTTGGTTCGTATGCCGTTGCATGGTTTGGTATCCGGATGAACACCCTGGCGAATTCCAGGATGGCTTTCGCATCGCTCGAACGGAAACCCATTAAATTGTTAAATATCCCGCTTGCTGCCGGGATGAGCATCGGGGTCGTCCTCATTTGCGTGGAACTCATCATGATGCTCATCATCCTGATGTTTGTCCCGGGGAAATATGCCGGTGCCAGCTTCATCGGGTTCGCAATCGGAGAATCGCTGGGCGCTTCAGCGTTGAGGATCGCCGGCGGTATCTTCACCAAGATTGCCGACATCGGATCGGACCTGATGAAAGTCGTATTCAAGATTGGCGAAGATGACCCGAGAAACCCGGGAGTCATTGCCGATTGTACCGGTGACAATGCCGGTGACTCCGTCGGTCCGACCGCTGATGGTTTCGAAACCTACGGGGTAACAGGTGTCGCATTGATTACCTTTATCCTCCTGGCTGTTCATGATATTGCCACCCAAACCCAATTACTGGCCTGGATATTCGTCATGCGTATCCTGATGATCATTACTTCCATTACTGCTTACTGGATTAACCGTACGATAAGCAAAATCCTATATTCCAAGGCGGATGACCTGGATTTCGAGCGACCTTTGACATCACTGGTCTGGATAACCTCCATACTTTCCATCTTTGTGACTTTCATCGCAAGTTATTTTATGATTGGCGATTTGCCGCACCAGCTCTGGATAACCCTTTCGATCATCATCAGCTTCGGCACACTGGGTGCAGCGCTGATTCCGGAATTCACCAAAATATTCACCAGCACTAAATCACGCCATGTGAGGGAAATCGTAGAAGCATCAAAAGAAGGCGGAGCTTCCCTGACTATTCTATCCGGACTGGTCGCAGGTAATTTCAGCGCTTTCTGGCAAGGCATGGTATTTTTTGTGCTTATGTTCGGCGCCTATATTGCCAGCACATTCCAATTAAGTGCTTTCATGGATTACCAGGCGATTTTTGCTTTCGGCCTCGTAGCTTTTGGGATGCTCGGAATGGGACCGGTAACCATTGCAGTCGACAGCTACGGTCCGGTTACCGATAATGCCCAGTCAATCTATGAATTGTCCCTCATTGAAGAAATAAAAGACGTTGATAAGGAAATTGAAAAGGACTTCGGCTTCAAACCTGATTTTGAAAAGTCCAAACATTACCTGGAAGCCAACGACGGGGCAGGCAATACTTTCAAAGCAACGGCAAAACCTGTGTTAATAGGAACGGCAGTCGTAGGTGCAACTACGATGATCTTCTCCCTGATTCTTCTTATTAAAAAGACGCTGGGGGTGGAACCTGAGCAAATTCTGAACCTGCTTAATGCCTATTCGATCCTGGGTTTCATTCTTGGAGGGGCAGTGATTTACTGGTTTTCAGGAGCTTCCATTCAGGCTGTCAGTACCGGCGCCAACCGGGCTGTTGAGTATATTAAGAAAAATATCAACCTGGATCCGGGGGCCGAGAAAAAAGCATCCCTGGAAAAATCCAAGGAGGTGGTCCGCATTTGTACAATTTATGCACAAAAAGGGATGTTCAACATCTTCATCGCTATTTTCTTCTTCGCCCTCGCTTTTGCATGCTTATCGGCGCCAGCAAACGGCAAGGTTGCCCCGGTTGCATTATTTGTAAGTTATCTGATCTCCATCGCAGTCTTCGGCCTGTTTCAAGCCATCTTTATGGCCAATGCCGGCGGTGCCTGGGATAACGCCAAGAAAGTCGTTGAGGTGGACCTGAAGCAGAAAGGCACGCCACTTCATGATGCAACTGTTATCGGCGACACCGTTGGCGATCCTTACAAGGACACCAGCTCTGTTGCGTTGAACCCGATCATCAAATTCACCACACTGTTTGGATTGCTTGCAATGGAAATAGCCATGGCCGCCCAGTTCAGGGACATCGCGCCTTATTTCGGGATAGGCTTCCTGCTGATATCGCTTATTTTCGTGTACCGCTCGTTCTATAAGATGAGGATCAAGCAGTAAATTGTTAAAAAACATTGCTTTAAGGCTGCAGTGAGAACTGCGGCCTTTTTTTACACCCAGGGACTCCATCTCAGGTGCATGAGATGGAGTCCCTAATTTAACACATGATTAGGAGATGACATCTCATTGTTATTTTATTAACAATTATTGAACCTTTACCGCCATTTTGTGTTAAAGATTATTAATTTTGCCACCTTTTAAGTGAATTAATGCGTTTAGATCATGAAAAATGACCTTTTTCTGAAAAGACACCTTGGACCGACCGGATCCGACCTGGAAAAAATGTTGAATACCATAGGAGTCAAATCAAAAGAACAACTCATCGACGAGACCATCCCTCCTTCCATCCGCCTCAAAGAAGAGATCGATTTACCGGAAGGAATGAGCGAATACGAATATCTGAAGCATCTGAAAGTCCTCGCCCGGAAAAATAAATTGTTTAGATCATATATCGGGCTGGGATATTACAATACAGTCACTCCTCCGGTTATCATCCGCAACATACTGGAAAATCCGGGATGGTATACTTCCTATACACCTTATCAGGCTGAGATTTCCCAGGGCAGGCTGGAAGCCCTGCTGAATTATCAAACCATGATCTCTGACCTCACCGGGCTTCCCATTGCCAATGCATCTCTCCTGGATGAAGCCACCAGCGCTGCAGAAGCTGTGATCATGGCGTTCAATTCACGGTCCCGGGAACTGGTCAAAAGAAATGCAAGCAAATTCTTTGTATCCGATAAGATATTCCCTCAAACCATAGCTGTCATAGAAACCCGTTCTGTTCCGCTTGGTATCACGATCATTATTGGTGACGAAAATGATTTCGAATATACGGAAGAATTTTTCGGGGGAATTGTCCAGTATCCTGATCAAAATGGTGAAGTCAGCAATCACGCCCCGTTCATTGCAAAGGTACATGAGAAACAAGGCATTGCAGTAGTAGCCGCTGACCTGCTCAGCCTGGTACTGCTGACTCCCCCGGGAGAATGGGGAGCTGATGTCGTCGTTGGTTCAAGCCAGCGTTTTGGCATACCATTGGGCTTTGGAGGCCCTCATGCCGGTTATTTTGCCGTTAAGGAGGATTTCAAAAGGAATATCCCGGGAAGGATCATCGGCATTTCAAAAGATGCCAGGGGTAACCGCGCCCTCCGGATGGCCCTGCAAACCAGGGAACAACATATCAAACGGGAAAGAGCCACCTCTAATATATGTACGGCGCAGGCGCTCCTGGCTATCATGGCCGGCATGTTTGGCGCTTATCATGGCCCGGATGGGCTTCGCGCTATCGCCCTGAATATACATCAGCTTGCGGTAATTCTATCACAGGAACTGAATAAATTAGGTTTCAGGCAGACCAATCAGATATTTTTTGACACCCTCAAGGTTGAACTGCCTGCCGGTATTACGGAGGACAAAGTTAAGGCCGTTGCCCTGAGGAATGAAATCAATTTCCGCTATTTCGGCAATGGGAATGTTGGCATCAGTATAGATGAGACAACCGGTTTAGAAGATATTGAGCTCATCGTGTCTGTATTTTCAGAAGTTGCCGGCAAGATTTCTCAAGGACTGAGCAGATCTGCCAATAATGAATTTGTGCTGGCATGGCCGGAGCCATTCATCCGTAAAAGTCCGATTCTGCAGGCTGCATGCTTCAACGCTTATCATTCGGAAACCGAAATGATGCGGTATATGAAAAAACTGGAGAACAGGGACCTTGCATTGAACCGGACCATGATCCCGCTCGGCTCCTGTACGATGAAGCTGAATGCTGCCGTTGAAATGTTTGCCCTCAGCTGGCCTGAATTCGGGAACCTGCATCCTTTTGTTCCCCTCGATCAGGCGGAAGGCTATCAGCAGCTTTTTGCCGAGCTGGGTCATTTTCTTAAGGTGATAACCGGTTTTGAGGCGGTTTCATTCCAGCCAAACTCCGGCGCCGCGGGTGAATATGCCGGTCTTATGGTAATCCGTAAATACCATCAGCACCGGGGCGAAGGAAACCGGAATGTGGTGCTCATACCGGCATCGGCCCATGGGACCAATCCTGCAAGCGCAGCTATGGCCGGACTTGAGGTCGTGGTAGTAAAATGCGATGAACAAGGGAATATCGATATCGCGGATTTAAAAGAGAAGACCGAGACGCATCATCTGAATCTGGCTGCCTTCATGATCACGTATCCTTCCACCCATGGTGTTTTTGAAGCTGCCGTAAAGCAGATGGCCAAAATTATTCACGATGCAGGGGGACAGGTATACATGGATGGCGCCAACATGAATGCACAGGTCGGGCTTACTAAACCAGCCCTGATCGGAGCTGATGTTTGCCATCTCAACCTGCATAAGACCTTTGCCATTCCGCATGGCGGAGGTGGTCCCGGCATGGGACCCATTGCCGTAGCGGATCACCTGGTGGAATTTTTACCTACCCACCCGGTCATCCCTGCCGGAGGTATAAACGGGACA
>Ga0208980_10002442_pt1 | contig 11276 bp, 8 predicted proteins | sample WetSurMetagenome_3_FD_187993 | JGI IMG/M metagenome (GOLD analysis project Ga0208980, IMG submission 187993) | Wetland microbial communities from Twitchell Island in the Sacramento Delta, sample from surface sediment Aug2011 Site A1 Bulk (version 2) | ecosystem: Environmental > Aquatic > Marine...
CAGTGTGGCCGTTCGCCCTCTCAGGCCGGCTACTGATCGTTGCCTTGGTGGGCCGTTACCTCACCAACTAGCTAATCAGCCGCGAACCCCTCCTCAAGCGACTTTCGCCCTTGATCCCCCAGTCATGCAACCAAGGGATATTATGCGGTATTAGCCCCGCTTTCGCGGGGTTATCCCACACTCAAGTGTAGGTTGTTCACGTGTTACTCACCCGTCTGCCACTTTACTTACAGGGTTGCCCCCGCTTTCTCGTTCGACTTGCATGTGTTAGGCACGCCGCCAGCGTTGATTCTGAGCCAGGATCAAACTCTCCAATTAGATCGAAGAGTCCCGAACTTTTCAGCCCGGGATTTCACTGGTGATAATGTTTTGAAATTTCTTTCAAAGGAATGAGTTTTTTGGACACGCACTATCTAGTTTTCAAAGATCTAGGCAATCTCTTATCTTATGCCAACGAAAAGAGCCTGTCAAGTGGCCTTTTCCTATAAGATATTGTTCAACAAAGGCAGCGAATAATACCCACTGATTTCGCTAATGTAAAGAGATAAAAAAAGAAAAGTGAATTTTTCCGCAGTTTTTTGAAATCAGGAGCTCTGACGCATTCCCGGCGTGCAGGCAGCCAGTGCCCAAATGCCTTGCGCCTAAAACCTCATATCACCCTGACACGGCTGAATTTGAGCTTGCCGCAACGGAGCACAAATTCGCTGATGTCCGGTGGAACTGACGCGGTCACTTCCAAAATCTTGTTTCCATCGATCGTCACCGCTCCCGCCTTGATCAGGCGCCGGGCTTCTGATTTGGACGGTGCCAGGCCGCATGTTACAAGCACATCTGCGAGACCAGGCATCGGATTGGCGCGACTGATCTTGCACTCGGACATCTCCTCGGGAATTTCGCGCTGTTGGTGAACCCGCTTGAAACGCTCCGCTGCCCTGTGAGCAGCCTCCTCGTCATGGAAATCACGAACCAAATAAAAGCCCAGCTTGGCTTTGACTTCCATAGGATTCAGGCCGCCGGCCTGGACTTCGCTCTTCATGCGCTGGATTTCCGCCTCAGGACAATCAGTAAGCAGCTCCCAGTAACGAAACATCAGCCCGTCAGGAATCGACATGACCTTTCCGAAAATATCTTCTGCCGAATCTGTAAACGCAATATAGTTTCCCAGGGACTTGCTCATCTTTTCCACGCCGTCCGTTCCCTCGAGAAGCGGCGTCGTTAGAATCACCTGCGCCTCCAAACCATACTCCCTCATGATGTCTCTGCCGACCAGGAGGTTGAACTTCTGATCCGTGCCACCCAGTTCGAAGTCGGCCTGGAGCGCCACCGAATCATATGCCTGCGCCAGAGGGTAGAGGAATTCGTGAATCGAAATCGGTTGATTGCGGTTAAACCTCTTCGAAAAATCATCACGCTCCATCATTCTCGCAACCGTATAGCGGGAGCAAAGGCGGATCCAATCGGAGGAACTGAGTTTCCCCAGCCAACGTCCGTTGAAATCCAGTACTGTCTTCTGAGTGTCCAATATTTTAAAAGCCTGGCTCTTAAATGTTTCAGCATTCGCGGCAATCTGCTCCGCAGAGAGCGGCGGGCGCGTTTTGGTTCGCCCCGTCGGGTCCCCAATGGATGCGGTGAAGTCTCCGATCAAAAATATCACGCGATGTCCCAGATCCTGAAAGTGCCTCATCTTTCGAAGCAATACTGCATGTCCCATGTGCAGATCGGGAGCGGTAGGATCGAACCCGACCTTAACCGTGAGCGGAGTCCCGGTCCGAATCGATTTCTCAAACTTCAGGAGGGCTTCTTCCTCGCTGATGATCTCCACAGCCCCCCGGCGTAAATACTCCAGTTGCTCTCTCGCATTGTTAAATTTCATGATTTAGATATTCCCGCTGAATGTGCCTGCATTTTTCATAACTGGTTACATATTTCGATTAAGAGCAGCTTTTGTATGTCAGGCATAATCAAAAAAGCGCACCGCAGAGGCGCTGAGAGCACAGAGAAAAGCAACCTATAGTCTCTGCCTTCTCTGCGTTCTTTGCGTCTCTGCGGTGTATAGTTATGATTGCAACTTCCCCACGAGACTAACGTGGCTCCGTTTTTTGCCGTTCCAGAACGAGTGCGATAGCGCGCCAGTACAACTGGTGCTCCTGCTCCAGGATCCGGGCCGACAGGGATTCTTCGTTATCCCCTGCAATAACCTCTACCGCTTTCTGCAGAATAATGGGCCCGGTATCCACTCCCTCGTCCACAAAATGAACCGTGCAGCCTGAAACCCGCACGCCATATTCCAAAGCCTGGCGCTGCGCATGCAGACCCGGGAAGGAAGGAAGCAGAGCGGGATGGATATTCAAGACTCTTCCGGAATATTCCTTCAAGAATTCCGGAGAGAGTATGCGCATGAATCCTGCGAGGCAAACCAGGGCCGGCTCATACGCGCGCAGCGCGGCCAAAAGCTGACGATCATACTCGACTCGTCCCACGCCGGCGGAAGGCAAAGAGATGCAGGCAAGACCTAATTCCCGCGCATGTCTCAGGCCCGCGGCGCCTGGGACATTGCTGACCACGCAGCATATTTCCGCATTCAAATCGCCCCTGCGAATGGCCTCATGAATGGCAATAAAATTGCTGCCGCGTCCCGACAACAGAATGGCCAGCCGTCTATTCCTCATGTCATTTATCGCTATCGCCAGGAGACTTCACCACACTCTTGCCGAAAAGTTCTTTCTGCTTTTCCTCATGGTTTACCTCAGTCGGATAACGGTCCGTGAAGCAAGCCGAGCAGAAGCGGCCGTTACCTTCCACTGACTCCATAAGGTTCTCGATGCTTAGGTATCCAAGAGAATCAGCGCCGATGTATTTCCGTATTTCATCAACCGTCTTGTTGGCCGCGATCAATTCCCCCTTTGTCGGCGTGTCAATGCCATAGTAGCATGGCGCAATGATCGGCGGAGATGTGATCCGCATATGGATTTCGCTGGCTCCGGCGGAGCGTGTGATATGAACAATTTTTCTGCTCGTGGTGCCGCGCACAATGGAATCGTCGACCAGAACTACCCTCTTGCCCCGAAGGATCTCCCGCACCGGGTTGAGCTTAATCTTGACGCCGAAGTTTCGTATGGATTGTTTCGGCTCGATGAAGGTCCGGCCCACATAATGGTTGCGAATCAACCCGAATTCCAAAGGGATTCCGCTTTCCTGAGAGAACCCCAACGCAGCAACCAATCCTGAATCCGGCACCGGCACCACGATGTCCGCATCCGCCGGATGCTGGCGCGCCAGGCTCATTCCCAGCAGTTTCCGGCTTGAGGTCACCGATCGTCCAAACACCATACTGTCGGGACGGCTGAAATAAACATGCTCAAAAACACAGAACGTCGGCTTTCTCTTGGGCAGGGGCATGTCGGATTCGATGCTATCCCCCTGGATTCTCACAATCTCTCCCGGTTCGATATCCCGGACATAGTCCGCTTCGATAAGGTCCAGCGCGCAAGTTTCCGAAGCGACCACATACTTTCCTTTTAGAGAGCCAAGGCACAGCGGGCGAAATCCGTGCGGATCACGCGCCGCAATGAGATATTCAGGAGTCAGGACTAACAGCGAATAAGCACCACGGATGATCTGCAGCGCGTCAACAAAGGCTTCCATGAAGGTGCGGCGTTTGGACCGCGTTATCAAATGCAGGATTACTTCACTGTCGCTCGTGGAATTGAAGATGGCGCCGTCCCATTCCATCTCGTGCCGCAAATGGGCTGCATTGACAATGTTTCCGTTGTGGGCGAGCGCGATGGGGCCTCGCCAGGTGTCGACGAGAATAGGCTGTGCGTTTGCGAGCGTGCTGTCACCCGCAGTGGAGTAACGCACGTGGCCAACGGCAGAATCGCCTTTTAGCTTTTCCAGGCGCGATCCGTCGAAAACGTCCGCGACATATCCCATCCCCTTGTAGAGATTCAGGTTTTTCCCGTCGGAAGTGACAATGCCCGCGGCTTCCTGCCCCCGATGCTGCAGCGCATAGAGCCCCAGATAGGCTATCCGCGAGGCCTCCGGGTGCGAAACAATAGCGAAAATTCCGCATTCCTCTTTCAGTTCCTTTTCAATTGTCATATGAACGTCGCTTCCTCCTGGAGGCAGCCAGCGATTCCCGGGAACCATCTCACAAATATGCAGCCGCTGCGGTCTGCAGCCTGTGAATCTCCGCATAATCGCTGACAACCAAACATTCATTATACACGAAGGAACATCGCCGCTCTTGCTCCTTCACAAAAACCTTTAACCCGGAGTGACGATTTTAGATTTACGATTGAATTGACGATATTACAACTGACCGCGCACATATGCGACGGACGACAAATCGTCAATCGTCTATCGTCAATCGTAAATCCATAGGCTTGGCACTTCGAAAACCGTTGCAAGAACCATGCAAAACTTCTATCTTTGGTTTGCGGTTATTGGGAGTTTGTCCGAGTATTTGAACCGCCGGGCAGCGTTACATGGAATCGCGGACACCACGGCAACTAAGAAAGGAAATCTGACGATGGCAGATCTGGACGGCACTAATGAAGCCAAAAACTTCCATTTAAGCATTCAGCCGGAGAATAAACCCTTTTTCCTGAAGGGATCCAACGCCTTGGGCTGGGGCATCCAAAATCGCTTAGCGAGGATCTTCAGTCCCGCTTCGGCTCGCACTGTCATGCTGGCTATCGATCATGGTTATTTCCAGGGACCCACGACCGGCCTGGAACGGATTGATATCAACATCCTGCCCCTGCTTCCCTATGCGGATGCACTCATGTTGACACGCGGAATTCTCCGGACCACGATCCCGTCATCCTTTGGAAACGGCATCGTGCTTAGAGCAAGCGGCGGGCCCAGCGTTCTCAAGGAATTATCCAACGAGCAGATTGCCATGGACATGGAAGACGCGATCCGGCTGAACACTGCTGCTGTGGCAGTACAGGTTTACATTGGCGGAGAATACGAAACCCAGACAGTTCACAATATGACGCGCCTGGTAGATAGCGGTAATCGTTACGGCGTGCCGGTTTTGGGGGTCACCGCGGTCGGAAGAGATATGGTCCGCGACGCCAGATACATCAGGCTCGCTTGCCGCATTTGCGCCGAATTGGGGGCGCACATCGTCAAGACGTATTACATCCCGGAAGGATTCGAGACGGTGACAGCGTCATGCCCCGTTCCCATAGTAATGGCAGGCGGGAAGAAACTGCCTGAACTCGATGCCCTGGTTATGGCTTACAAAGCTGTCGAGGAAGGGGCCGCCGGAGTGGACATGGGCCGCAACATCTTCCAGTCCGAGGCACCGGTCGCCATGATTCAGGCAGTAAGACATGTTGTGCATGAACGCATGAAACCGGAGCACGCATACGAACTGTACCAAACCTTGAAAAATGAGAATCGGCAGCGCGGCGCATAAGAGCCAAGACCCGGAAAAAGGTTGCTCTTCCGGGCTCCAAGCTTTAATAAATGGCAGAATCGCCCTCTCTGAAAATGACAAATAAATCGGAACCGTTCATCGCTGAGTTCCCGCTCCAAGCCAGACTGGCGGGATCAACATTCCGGGGTGCATAAATGAAAAATCTTTGGTCCGAAACAAAAGCGGCTGCGTATGTCGATAAGTATGGGAAGCAATGGGGCGAAGATCTCGCCCTGCGGACATATCTCACATCACTCAACGGAACATACGATGACCCGGTCATGAACGGCGGTGGGAGCGCCTCTATAAAGACCTCTGCGACCAATATCCTGGGGGAACAACAACCCGTAATCTTTGTGAAGTCCGGCTGGGCTGATATGGCCAATGCCGGGCCGGAAGAGTACTCAGGACTCGATCTCGCGTATTTGACCAGGCTGGGCACACTGCCGGATCTCCCTGATGAGGATATGTTCAATGAACTACGTACCCACCAGTATGGTGCTCACACTCCGGCTCCACCGGCAGAGTCTCTGGCACACGCTCTCATTCCTAAGAAATTTGTCGACTTCATCCACAACGGCGCCATTTTGGCCCTAACCAGCCGGGAAGATGGCGAAACAATAATCCGAGATGCTTTGGGCCCGGATGTATTTATTACTGGATATACTACGCCCGGCTTCAAGCTTGCTCGCGCGGCAGCAGCCGCGTTCGCAGAGCGTCCGGACAGCAAAGCCATGATCTGGATGCATCGCGGCCTTGTGTGCTGGGGAGATACGGCACAAGATACCTACCAGACTGCCGTCGATCTGATCACCAAGGCTGAGCAGTATCTGGCACAGTGCGCGACGCGTTCGCTTCAGATTGCGAAGACCACATCAATCGAAGAAGCCGAGAATCGGTTCGACATCGTCGCGCCGATACTCCGGGGACTGTTGGCGAAACCCACAGAAAATCCCGACTGGCCATATGCCAGGTCAATCCTTCAACCGCTGATCAACCGTGAGATTCTGGATATAGTGGATTCCCCTCTGGGCAAGGAATTGAGCCTATCTCCGCCTGTTGCCCTGGATCACTTGGCCGGCACGAAGGCACTCCCGCTCTGGATCGACGATCCTCCTTTCGGAGATAGGGATCTGCTGCGCTCCCATATCGCCCAGGCGCTGCAACAGTTCTCGACAAGCTATGAGACCTATGTCGGTCGCAACGCAGCGCGCGTGCCCAAGGACCTCCTGCCCCCGGATTCTCTGCCGCGAGTCATTTTCATACCCGGTTTGGGGGCCATTTGCGCCGCAGGAGATGCGGCGGCAGCAAACAAGGTAAGAGATATAACCCTCCACACTCTGGCTGTGAAAAAGCTGATCGCCTCCATTGGAGGAACTTATCGCGGGGTGGCCGAGGCGGATATGTTTGATTTGGAGTGCCGCGGCACCCAGCGCGCCCAACAACAAAAAGTTCCACGGCTTCCACTTGGCCGCGAAGTAGCGCTCATTACCGGAGCGGCGGGAGCAATCGGCTCGGGAATCGCAAGGGAGCTATTGGAACAGGGTTGCCATGTTGCGGTCACGGATTTGCCGGGGAAAAATCTGGATGATCTGGTAGACGAGCTCTCCCAAACCCATGGTCCTAAAATAATAGGAGTTCCTCTGGATGTAACAGACATGGATTCCGTAAGCAATGGATTTCGCCGGGTAATTCGCTCATGGGGAGGAGTGGACCTGATAGTGATAAATCAGGGTATCGCCCATGTTTCACCGCTCACTGAAATGAGTATGGCAACCTTCAAAACTCTCGAAAAAGTCAACACGGAGGGGACCCTTCTCATTCTCGCGGAAGCCGGCAAGCACTTCAAACTACAGAATACCGGCGGAGACATCATCCTCATCTCCACGAAAAATGTCATTTCTCCCGGAGCTAATTTTGGCGCTTATAGTGCCACGAAAGCCGCTGCCCATCAGCTTGCGCGCATCGCCTGCCTGGAATATGCTCCTATGGGAGTCCGTGTAAACATGGTAGCGCCCGACGCGGTATTTTCGGAGGGGAGGCGCAAATCGGGGGTTTGGCAAACCGTGGGGCCCGACAGGGCACGGGCGCGCGGCCTGAACCCGGACGCGCTGGAAGAATTTTATCGCAACCGGAATCTGCTGAAGTCCAGGGTTACTGCGGGTCACGTAGCCAAAGCAGTCCTGTTTTTGGCCACACACCAGACTCCGACGACCGGAGGAACTATCCCGGTGGATGGAGGCTTGCCCGACGCGACGCCGCGTTAAGAGGCCTGGCAGACATGATCGGATACCTCAGAGGACATTTGCTTTTAAAAAAACCGAATCAAGTCGTTATCGATGTCAACGGCGTTGGCTATGATGTTCAAATCCCTCTAACAACATTCTATGAGCTACCCGCCGAAGGTGGCGACGTCACTCTCAAAATCCACACTCACGTTCGGGAGGACGCGCTGCTTCTTTTTGGATTTCAATCTCAAAAGGAAAAGGACTTCTTCCTGAAACTCATATCCATCAGTGGCATCGGCCCAAAACTGGCTATCGCGATCCTTTCAGGAGCAAGGGTGGAGGAACTGGCGCGCGCGATTTCGGAAAGCAATCTGGCCAGGCTCACCACGATACCCGGAGTCGGCCGCAAGACCGCAGAACGCGTCGTATTGGAGCTGAAGAGTCACATCACGCCCTTCCTGCTACCCGAGGAGGGCCAAGCGGTGCCGGTCGAAGACAAAATCGATGCGCTTCAGGAAGATATCATTTCGGCTCTGGTTAATTTGGGATATCCTCGTCCAGCGGCGGAGAAAGCTCTGTTGAGGATATTAAACTCCGGAGATTCCGAACGTTCTTTTGAGAACCTTTTGCGTGGCACCTTGCGCAACCTGGCGGGTTAGCAAGCAAGTTATGCCAGCCCAAAAATTCTTATGCCGGGTTCAGAGTCGGATCCCATGCGCCGTGCAATGCCATTCTGACATGGAGTATGGCGCCAAGATTGGAAGCTTATGGATAATCACCTGTCTGCTCACACCCTTCTCAGTCCGGTTTCTCGCGCCGAAGAACAGTCGTTCGAATTGAGCTTGCGGCCGCAGACTCTTCGGCAGTACATCGGGCAGCCGAAGGTCAAGGAAAACATTGACATCAGCATCCGTGCGGCTTTGAAGCGCCAGGAGTCCCTGGATCATGTGCTGGTGTACGGTCCTCCGGGATTGGGCAAGACCACGCTCGCAACCATCATCGCCAATGAAATGAAGGTCAATATCCGGACAACAAGCGGTCCGGTGATAGAAAAACGGGGGGACCTTGCGGCCATTCTGACTAACCTCAAGCCTAATGACGTTCTCTTTATCGATGAAATTCATCGTCTGCATCCGGCGATAGAGGAAATCCTGTATCCCGCCATGGAGGATTATTACATCGATATCATGATCGGCGAGGGCCCGGGAGCGCGCAGTATCAAAATGCCTCTTCCCCGTTTCACTCTCGTCGGCGCCACAACCCGCGCCGGCCTTTTGACCGCTCCCTTGCGGGCGCGATTCGGAATCATCCACCGCCTGGATTTTTACAGCCATGAAGAGTTGCGGATCATCGTAAGGCAATCGGCAAATATCCTGGGAGTAACTATCGATGAAGAAGGCGCCCTTGAAATCGCCTCCCGCAGCCGCGGCACTCCGAGGATCGCAAATCGTTTGCTTCGCCGCGTCAGGGACTATGCAGAAGTCAAAGCAGATGGACATGTAAATCGCAAGATAGCCGTTGATGCGCTGACCATGATGGATGTCGACACGTACGGTTTCGACGATATAGACCGCAGGCTCATGCTGACAATCCTGGAAAAATATAACGGCGGACCTGTCGGAATTGGATCTCTTGCCGCCGCGATCAATGAAGATGAAGATTCCATAGAGGACATTTACGAGCCCTACTTGATTCAGATCGGGTTCCTTGACCGGACGCCTCGCGGCCGAATGGCCACCAAAAAGGCTTTTGATCACTTTAAAATCATGCTGCCTGGAAACCAGAAGAATTTGTTTTAACGCCATCTCAGCATTCTTTCAAAACCGACAACGTCCCGCCTGATGCCGCCGAATGAACAATAATATCGGGCAGAATGCGAGCGCATGCTAAAATTGTCTGTCTGATGTCCTGGAGATCCTATGTTGTCTAAGGATAAACCCGTCGAATTGCATGCCGGAGTTCGCAACCTCCGGCAAGCCATTGAAATGGTGGTAAAAGGCAAATCTGATGTCATCGAGCTAGCATTAATCTGCCTTTTGGCGGAGGGGCATCTGCTCATTGAAGATGTTCCCGGGGTGGGGAAAACAACCTTGGCACATTCCCTGGCTCGCGCATTTGACTGTACTTTCCGCCGGATTCAATTCACAAGCGATCTGCTCCCTTCCGATATTCTGGGAGTGTCGATTTTCGATCAGTCTGACCGGTCTTTTAAATTCCATCGGGGACCCATTTTCGCCAATGTTGTTCTGGCGGACGAAATCAATCGGACAACGCCAAAGACCCAAAGTGCGCTCCTGGAAGCGATGAGCGAAAGCGATGTCAGCGTGGACAATAGCACGCATCCTCTACCTCAACCGTTCATGGTCATCGCGACTCAGAATCCCATCGAGTATCACGGCACCTATCCCTTGCCTGAATCCCAGCTTGATCGCTTTTTGCTGCGGATAAAGATGGGCTATCCCGGAACTGAAGCGGAAAAGGAAATCCTGAGGCGACAAAATCATTCGTCGAATCCTAAACAATTGCAGCCCGTTCTGCGTGCCGAGGACATTCTTGAGGCACAAGCGGCAACCGCCCATGTTCACATGGACGAAGCCCTGCTGGACTATATAATGGCAATTGTAGAGGCAACGCGCCGCTCGGAATTTCTTCTCACAGGCGCCAGCCCGCGTGGTTCGCTGGCGCTCCATCGCGCGGCGCAAGCGCGCGCTTATTATGAAGGACGGAGCTACTGCATCCCTGATGATATTAAAGGGCTGGTGCTGCCGGTATTGGCGCACCGTGTGATCGTCAGTGCAAAATACTCCTCCCCCAATAAGCGCAATGAGGAGGCCGAATCCATCCTTGCTGAAATACTTCAAAACGTGGAAGTCCCGCTTTAGTCATCTTGTTCCTGGTCTGGCCCGCGGGTTTGACTTCAGCCGGCTTTGTCCGCCATTTTCTTTCGGGATCACAAAACAGGGGGGAGCATTTCTCCTTGGGGTCAGTCTGCTCTCGCTGGCCGCCGTCAATAGCGGGAACAACCTGCTTCTCCTGATTCTGGCAACGCTGCTTTCAACAATTATCGTCTCAGGAATGGTCGCAAGGGCTTCACTCCGCTCCTTGTCTCTTTCGTTGCAGGTCCCGGAAAACGTTTTTGCCGGAGAGACGGTTTTCATCAAGATTTCCCTGACGAACGTTAAAACCTTCTTCCCTTCCTTTTCGATCACAATTGAAGACATGGCGGCCGGCAAACATTCGCGCGCATTCTCCTTCCTGAAAAGAATCATTTCCGGGCGACCCGGACAAACAAAGGCAATCGCTAAAGAAGAAAATGCAGTCATGCGCCATTCGGCATATTTCCCTTCCATCCGTCCGAGAGAGACACGTTCCGAGCTGGTCATCCAATCTTTTCCGCGGCGGGGGCACTACCGTTTCAAGGGTTTTCTGATTTCGACACAATTTCCCTTTGGACTTTTCAGACGGGGGGAGCGCGTTCAGGCGGAAGGAGAAACGCTCGTGTATCCCAAAATTCAGGAAGTCGCAGCCTATTATCATCTTCTGCCATTCATGCCCGGCAAAAGAGCGGGGCTGCGAATTGGTCACGGAGAAAGCCTTCATTCGATACGAGAACACAGGGA
>Ga0208980_10002443_pt1 | contig 11272 bp, 6 predicted proteins | sample WetSurMetagenome_3_FD_187993 | JGI IMG/M metagenome (GOLD analysis project Ga0208980, IMG submission 187993) | Wetland microbial communities from Twitchell Island in the Sacramento Delta, sample from surface sediment Aug2011 Site A1 Bulk (version 2) | ecosystem: Environmental > Aquatic > Marine...
TCCTCTACCGGCCATGTTTGTTGCAATTGTTATTGTCCCTGTTTTTCCGGCTTCTGCCACTATTTCAGCTTCACGCTGGTGTAATTTGGCATTAAGAACATTATGCTTCAGGCCTTTCATCTTAAGCATCCTGCTCAGCAGTTCGGAAATTTCAACAGAAGTTGTACCGACAAGAACCGGACGGCCAATTTTATTAAGATGGACTATCTCGTCGATAACAGCGTTATATTTTTCCCTTTTTGTTTTGTATACCATATCTTCACGATCGTTCCTTACAACCGGACGATTGGTGGGAATAACGACAACGTCAAGCTTATAGATATTCCAGAGTTCACCTGCTTCCGTTTCGGCTGTACCGGTCATCCCTGCAAGTTTATGGTACATCCTGAAATAATTCTGAAGGGTGATCGTAGCATAAGTTTGGGTTGCCTCTTCGACTTTGACATTTTCCTTTGCCTCAATAGCCTGATGTAATCCGTCAGAATAGCGGCGGCCTTCGAGAATACGGCCAGTCTGCTCATCAACTATCTTGACCTTGTTGTCTATAACGACATATTCGATATCCTTGTCAAACAGGGTCCATGCCTTCAGGAGCTGTGTCATCGTATGAACACGTTCTGATTTAACTGCATAGTCCTGAAGCAGTTCATCCTTCATCTTAAGCTTTTCCCGCTCACCCAGACCTGCTTTCTCCAGGTCAGCGATTTTGGAACCCATATCCGGTAAAACAAAGAAGCTGGCATCCGCAACCGAGTCAGAAATAAGATCAAGACCTTTTTCTGTAAGCTCAATAGAATTTGCTTTTTCGTCAATAATGAAATAAAGCTCATCCGTGACCTTTGGCATCTCCTTGCTGTTATTCTGCATATAAAAGTTCTCTGTCTTTTGGAGAAGAGTTTTGTTCCCTTCTTCACTCAGGTACTTAATCAATGCATTATTCTTAGGGAGACCTTTGAATGCCCTCAGCAGAAGCTTGCCACCTTCTTCGTTCTTACCTTCCGAAATAAGCTTCTTGGAATCAGCAAGAATCTGAGTAACAAGGCGTCTTTGAGCACTGACAAGCTTATCAACTTTTGGTTTCAGCTCATCGAACTGTTGAGTATCGCTTTTTGCCGTGGGGCCTGAAATAATGAGAGGCGTTCGGGCATCGTCAATAAGAACCGAGTCAACCTCATCAACTATTGCATAATGGTGCTTTCGTTGAACCAGATCCTCGGGATTTATGGCCATATTATCCCTCAGGTAGTCAAAGCCAAATTCATTATTGGTTCCGAATGTAATATCTGCATTGTATGCCTTTCGTCTGTCGGCCGAATTTGGCTGGTGTTTGTCGATGCAATCAACTGTCAGACCGTGAAATTCGTAGATCGGGCCCATCCACTCCGAGTCGCGTTTGGAAAGGTAATCGTTAACTGTCACGATGTGAACGCCTCTTCCCGCGAGTGCATTTAAGAACACGGGAAGTGTCGCAACCACGGTTTTACCTTCACCAGTTGCCATCTCTGCAATTTTCCCTTTATGGAGGGCAACTCCTCCTATGAGCTGAACATCATAGTGGACCATATCCCACGTAATTTCATTGCCTCCTGCAATCCACCGGTTGCTCCACAAAGCCTTATCATCTTTAATTGTTATGCTTTCCCTGATAGCTGCCAGATCCCTGTCATACTGACGGGCTGTTACTTCAATAACACTGTTTTCCTTAAATCTGCGGGCAGTTTCCTTTACAACTGCAAAAGCTCTCGGAATAAGTTCATCCAGCTTCTTCTCAAGCTTATCATCGATCAGCTTTTCGACCTTATCCATTTCATTGTAAAATTCTTCTTTCCGGTAAACATCTTCTTCTGCTTCAGCTTTGTTTTTCAGCGATTTTATTTCATTTTCGTCCGGCTCAATCTCATTAAGTATCTCCTGCTTAATAACTGAAGTAAGATCCCTTAACTGGTCGTTTGAAAGATTTTGAAGCTTGTCATATTCCTGAAGTATATTAACTACGTAGGGAGATATCTCCTTGATATCCCTTTCATACTTATTCCCCAGAAAGAGACCAAGTATCTTATTTACAATATCCATTTACTACTGTTTTACAGATTTTTTAAATATGCCGCAAAATTAGCTTTTTTTCAGATAGCTTCTATATGAAGCTTGATGATAAGTCTATTTAATAAGATTATACTTAATTGTCCTGGTAACCTTACCATAATTAATTACGATGAAGTACAATCCTGAGGGATATCCTGAAATATTTAATGTCTCAATTTTATCATCAAATAGTTCTCCCCTGATAATACAATTTCCGATATAGTTATAAACACTTATCCTGGCTTGTTCCAGGTTGTATTCATCATCTGACCGGATATTTATCAGACCATTCCCAGGATTGGGAAATAATCTGATTTCGGTCTCATCAGTTTCTTCTGCGTTGTCAACCAGAGGATTTATATTCAAATCGTCAATAACCCAACCCCACCCATGGGCATAAGGGTCTGAAAACAACCTGAATCTTATAAGCAAGGAGTCGCCGTCAGATATTTTATCTTCAATTCTCGGATAAAATGTATGTTCAACCATCATAGATTCTTTTCCTGCATAAGATGAGCTTTGCACATTTATTGCACTGTTATATGCTGTTTCCCAGGATGGTATTCGTCTGCAATCGTATCCGTCAGCAAGACTGAACCATGTTTTTCCAAAATCTTTTGATGCTTCTATAATTACATAATCGTAGAAGTCAGAGAAGCCAAAAACAGAACCCTCCTCACCCGGTTCAACAAGAACAAGCTCCATGAAAGAGATTGTCATCCCTGAAGCATCAAAAATTACAGGGTGACGCAGCACTGAACTGAATTCCAGGCTCTTTTCATCCACATCGGGGCTTACATACGGGTGCTCGGAATGAAGACCGGGACTGTTGAAATTCGAAGGTTGAGTAATTTCAAAGCCTGAATTGAAGAAATCGGCTGATGCATTAGAGAAATCTGTGAAATAACTATTTACCGCCGGCAGAAGATTTTCAATTTTAGTATTATAATAGCCCGACCGGGGAGAAATCACAGTATTCCGACCGGAAGCTCTGTCAATAGCTATAATCCTATATTTCAGAGTATCTCCACCTTCCAGATGTTCCGGTTTAACATTCAGGCTCAATTTGTAATCATTTGGTCCATCTGATTTTAAACCGGAATATTTTGAAGGTTCATTGTTTACTCTGTATTCAATATAAACTGTATCAACCCCAAGATTGTCATCAACGCCAGCTTCGAAAACAATCGAATCAATCTTTTCAAAGTAATATTCCGCCGGAATGTGAGATATAACAGGTTTTACAGTATCTGTTCCAATGTGAATGCGGTAAGGATCTTTTTCCGCCATAGAAGGAGATTTGTAAAGACGGGAAAAGTCATCAACGGTGAAGAAATAATAATCCAGATTCAGATTATAACCAGGAATCGTGATGAGACAATGATATGAATCGTTTGATAAAACTGAAGACATCATGATCGTATCGCACGAAACAAAATCATTGAATGAATAGACCATACCAACCATGTTCTTATTATAAGAGGTATCAGAACGGATGGTCACATTAATGCCAATCTCAGAAAGCTGTTCTTCAGTATCTTTTACATCTTCGTGTAATATCTTTGTATTGATCCATCCAAGATCGTTAAGTATTGACAAAGTCAGATTTCCGGGGTTGTGAATTGCTTCACCAAGGTCAATGTATGGAGTCATCAGGGCGTCAGCCTCAGCTGTTCTTAATTCGTCCAGGTGTGATACACTTGAGCCCTGATCCCAGGTTGAAGGAGAATATAGTCTTGCCCGGCTTCCTGATAAATATCTGCGGGTAATTGGTCCGTTAAAATATAGTTGACCGCTGATCAGTTCAAGGTACAGACTATTGGAATTTTGTTTGAATAATGAAGTATCAGTTAATCTTAACCCATTAAGATTTTCAACAAACTTGTCATAAATTATTGGAATTGTTCCTATTCCATAGGATCCTGATGAATTCTCTGCGTTCATGCTGTCAGTAAACCCAAGTCCGTGGCATAATTCATGAATCACAACAGTAACCAGATCATATTTGTCCACAGGGGTATTCCCATCTGTACCAAGGTACCATTTTGCAGAACTATTAAGCACCAGTTCAACGTCAGCCTCAAGATCCCCATTAAGTTTTTTCCCGGCAATTTTCTCAGCAATGGCAATAGGATAATAAGCCATCGGATCAATTGCGTCTAATCCCCGTCCGGCAACATAACCAGTAATGGAGGAATTTCCAAGTACCCCTGAATTGGAGATCTTGCTCCATGATGCTTTTATTGTCATCTTAAGATCTGCCGGCAGAACAGTTTCGAGGATCTTTACAGCATATTCTACCGCAGCTTTAGATTCGGTTGAAAAACCAGAATAGATAACAGTGATCTTACCCCCTCCTTTTGAATCAGCCGTAGCCCTGAAACCTTTAGGAGGAGGGATATAGATCCTGTTCACTTTGTCACCGGCGTAACAAATCCCAGTGACAGTTTTGTTTGATATAAGCTCCTGAGCTTTAAGATTAAAAACAGGAAATAAGACTAGAAAAAAGGCGATTAAGATGCCTGGTTTTCTCATGTATTTGCAGTTACACCTGCTGCAGGAGTCCTTAAGCTCAGTATGTCCCTATCAAACAGATACATATTGTTCTTCCCTACAAGGCGAACTTTATCAAGAATTGTTCTGACTGAGGCTTCTTCTTCGACCTGCTCGGTTACAAACCATTGCAGAAAATTATGGGTATTGAAATCTTTTTCTTCAAGTGTAAGAGCAACAATTTCATTTATGCTAGAAGTTATAAACTCTTCATGTTTCAGGACTTCTTTAAACAGTTCTTCTACACCTTTAAATTCAGTAGCCGGCTTTTTTAAGGCTGGAATAACTGCATGCCCTCCCCTTTCATTGACATATTTAATAAACTTCAAGAAATGAATTCTCTCTTCGTCAGCCTGGGCATAAAGCCATGCAGCTACACCACTGAAACCATTTGTTTCGGCCCAGGATGCCATTGCAAGGTAAAGGTTTGATGAGTATCCTTCTCTTTCTATCTGTCTGTTGCAGATATCTTCTACTTTTTTATTTAACATGGTTGAAAATTTAATTTGTTATTAATAACAATGGTTTATTCTTAATGTTCAGAAATATATCATTCACGTCTGAACTGGCAAATATACATCAAAAACTGAACTTTTTTTTTACCAGAAACAAGGATTTTAATCTAAGGTAAGGTTAACTCCCGACGCTATAATGAATTGCCGTGGCTGACAACATGATCCTGATCTCTTGGGTAATACATATATTGTTTCAGGTAAAATATTTATTATAATAAATATATTATTTATTGTAATACAATAAATGACATTTTAGGCGTCAACGGACTCCTGACATTTTGATTTAAACGAACTGATAGTATTTATCAGTCAGGAATTAAGTAATGTCAAGGTTAAAGGCTTTCTTAAAATCTTTGATTCCGGGATATTTTGATGACAGATAATTGTACTTCTGCTCATCGGAATATAATATCTCATTTGTCTCTGTAAGATCAACAACAGTTTCAATATCAATTCCCTGCAGTCTAAACCTCTTACTCAGGAAGTTTACCAGCTTAGGTTTATAGTTCTGGACAAAAAGGTCTTTTTGAGCCGCATTACTGAGGTGTATGCTGATTATCTGATCCTTTTCAAACTCTGTTCTGATAGATTTAAACATACTGACAATTCTTGGACCCTCTCCTTTGTTCAAATCAATGTATTCATTCCATGCTTTTTCAAAGGAAACAGGATTGAACTCCTCTGCCGGACTCTCCTCCACTTTATGTTCAGATTCATCATTTTGTTTTATCTCCTCCCTTATCAGCTTCTTTTCTTCAGAAATTATCTCTTTTATTGAAAATGATTTGGCAGGCTTTTCTACGGTTGGAATGTGCTTCCCCGTTGAAACATCCTGGCTTCTGGTTTTAAGTATCGCAGGTTCCGGAATTTCTCTAATTATCTCAGATTTGGAAGGTAGAGGAAGTTCATTCTCCTTCTTTTCGTCAGAACTCAGGTCAGACTTTTTTTTTTCAAACTTTTCCGAAGTAACACTGGTTAGACGGCATAAACTTATCAGGAAAAGTTCGACATGCAGACGCGGATTTTTGCTTGTCTTGTATGCAATGTCACAATTGCTTCCAAGCTCTAAGGCTTTAAAAATAAAGTCTTCCGGACAATTCTTTGTTTGCTGCAGGTATCTTTGTTTGATTGCAGGAGTTGCTTCAAGAAGCTTAAGTGTCACTTCATCCTTGCACACGAGAAGATCGCGGAGATGGCTGCCCAGTCCTGAAACGAAATTATGACCATCAAATCCTTTTTCCAGTATTTCATTAAAAGTCATCAGAACTGATGAGACATCGCCAAGTATTGCTCCATCTATTGTTTTAAAGTAGTATTCATAATCGAGCACATTCAGATTTTCAATAACATCCTTGTATATTATTTTCTTACCGCTGAGACTTACAATCTGGTCAAAAATGGAAAGGGCATCCCTCAGTGCTCCATCAGCTTTCTGGGATATAACATGAAGAGCCTCTTCCTCAGCACTTATACCTTCATTTTTAGCCACATACATCAACCGACCTACAATGTCTTCAATTCTGATCCGGTTAAAATCGAATATCTGGCACCTCGAAAGAATTGTCGGAATAATCTTATGCTTTTCAGTTGTTGCCAGAATGAATATTGCATGGGAAGGAGGTTCCTCGAGAGTTTTAAGAAATGCGTTGAAAGCTGATGAGGAGAGCATATGTACTTCATCTATTATATAGATGCTGTATTTCCCCACCTGAGGAGGTATTCTGACCTGATCGGTAAGGCTTCTGATGTCATCAACCTTGTTATTGGAGGCAGCATCAAGCTCATGTATATTAAAGGATCTGAGAGTGTTGAAGGAAAGGCATGATTCACACTTATCACATGCTTCACCGTTTTCTTTCAGATTACTGCAGTTTATGGTTTTTGCAAAAATCCTTGCGCATGTGGTTTTTCCAACACCCCTGGGTCCACAAAACAGGTATGATTGGGTCAGATGCCCGCTTTTTATAGCGGCCTTCAGGGTATTTGTAATGGAATCCTGCCCCACTACCATATCGAATGTTGCTGGTCGGTACTTTCGTGCTGAAACAATGAAATTCTCCATAAATAATTGATAGCTGTCCTGATAGTTATTGTTGAAACACAAATATAATCAAAATGCAGTCGCGGAAAAATCTGCGGTGAATTTAACAAAGTTCGGTCGAAACCAGCCTGACCGGAGCAGGCTTATCAGATTATGTTTTAATTTTATACAATTAGTTTTTCTTTAAAAAAATTATTGTATTTTTGCGAGCTGAAAATTTTAAATTTAATAACAATTAATTACTATGTTAAATCAGTACGAAACCGTTTTCATTGCAACTCCCGTTTTGTCTGAGAACCAGATGAAGGAAGCGGTACAAAAATTCAAGAAGGTCATCACCGAAAACAGCGGTGAGATCGTTCATGAAGAAAACTGGGGCCTAAAGAAACTGGCCTATCCCATTCAGAAGAAGTCGACAGGCTTCTATTATCTTATCGAATTTAAAGGATCGGGCGATCTTATTGAAAAGCTTGAGATTCAATATCGCAGGGATGAGAGGATTATAAGGTTTTTAACCTTCAGGATGGAGAAATTTGCCATCGAATATGCAGAGAAGAAAAGAAAACAAAAAGAATCAGGTAAATTGAAGGAGGAATAAGATATGGCACAGAATGAATCAGAAATAAGATATTTGACACCACCGACTGTTGAGGTCAAGAAAAAGAAATACTGCAGGTTTAAAAAGAACAGAATCAAATACATTGATTATAAGGATCCTGAGTTCCTGAAAAAGTTTCTTAATGACCAGGGTAAAATACTACCTCGCAGACTTACCGGGACATCACTCAAGTACCAGAGGAAAGTGGCTAAAGCGGTAAAAAGAGCCCGTCATATTGCTCTGCTTCCTTATGTTACAGACTTATTAAAATAAGGAGGGCTATATATGGAAATCATATTATTACAGGACGTCAATAAGCTAGGGCAAAAGGACGATATCGTACAGGTAAAAAACGGATACGGAACTAACTTTCTAATTCCTAATGGCTATGCAATTGCAGCAACTGCTTCAGCAAAGAAAATGCACTCTGAGAATCTGAAGCAGAGAGCACACAAGGAAGAAAAAATCAAGACTACGGCTCAGGAGAGAGCTTCAAAACTGGCTGAGGTTTCTCTGATTATAGGTGCAAAAACAAGTTCTTCAGGAAAGATATTTGGTTCAGTCAATACAATTCAGATTGCTGAAGCACTTAAGGACAAAGGGTTTGAGATTGACCGCAAGAACATAACACTTCCTGAGGATCAGATCAAGGAAGTGGGGAAATATAAAGCTGTTATTAAACTGCACAGGGATGTGAAGGTCGACGTTGAATTTGAGATTGTTGCAGAATAGTAACTGATAAAAACAAAAAAGAGGCTGTATCAAAAGCCTCTTTTTTTATTTCTTTTCTAATAGCTGTCATGAAAATCTTTGCGTCGCTGATACTTAAGGTCTGAAAGCATTGCGGCCTTGACCCTGATTGTAAAATTCCACATCTTCATTGTACCATTAGGTATCCAGTTAAAGCTCATTGTCCAGCAATGCAGATCACGGGTTATTCCTATCTGTGTCATCGTAATTTCTCTTTGTGTAAAATCATAACCGCTGGTATAAGTAATACCCATTTTCTTTGTCAGATTTACATTGCCATTAACAGAAAGTGTCTGACTTATGGCCGAAGTCAGGTAGGGTTTTGAATAGTTAAAATTATAGCTCACTCTCATTGTCCATGGAACGTCAAAAATATAATAACCATACTCATCGAATAAGCTTTCACCCTGTTCAGCATTCCCTGGTGCCATTGTCCCATCAGCCATACGCTGAGGAGAATTTATTTGTCCGCCTCCCTGCTGACCCTGGCTACTGCTCTTCTTACTCTTGTCTCCGCTTATCAGCTGCACGAGATCGAAATCAAGACTTACGGAAAAATTTGTCAGCCTCATCAGCTTCCCGTTCTGGGAGAAAGCGGATGCCGCCACCGGAGCACCTGTATTAGAAAGTCCATATAACGAAAAAATACTATTAGCAGATACTCCCAGATTATTAAAAAGAGTGGTTCTTAAACCCATACTTACCGGACTCCAGTTCATTGAATCGGCAAATATATTGTAGGATGTTGATATGTTAAAATTATCAATGAGCTTGATTTTTTTGGGCTTACTCGAGGTATCGTTCTTTTCAAAGACCTTAGCTTCAAGGATATTTGTAAGATTAAAGGAGACCGAACCGCTCCGGCTTGATGCAGCGGGAGTTCCATATATATTGCCCTCAAAAATCGAATATTCTTTTGTATTGCCAAGAGTGTCTGACTGAACTGTTTTGTACATATCACTACTGAGTGCATCAAATGAAGGGACATAATTAAAACTGATTGAAGGTTTGATAACATGCCTGATAGCCTGCACTCTTGAATCCGGTTTAAAAGTAAAGGTCCCGAAAATCTGAGGATTGAAACTGGCGCCGATCGACGGATTAATAGCCTGTCCGTAAAATGTCCCTCGTATTGTATCTGTAACAACACTTGGAACGATCTCATTACGGTCCGGATCAAAGTAATTAGGATCCCATCTCTTTTCATACTTCTGCGTATAGAGAACACCACTGTAACTTACTTGAGGTGAGATTGAGAAATTCCTGAAAGGCCGGAACTGGATACTTAAAGGGGCTTCATGCCTGAAACCATTCATCATATCTTTCCAAACATCTTTTGTAAATAAAAGACTGTCGTATGTGCTTATACGGTTGTCGAGTGATGCAGAATACTGAAATTGAAGCTCCTGGTACCATTTCTTGGTTCCGGTGCTTTTTTTGCCATAAAGAGGATAGATCCTGCCCATATTAAAACTGACTTTGGGAAGATTTATGTCGACTGTTTTATTGGCAACGTTCTGACTGTGGTTCATGCTTACAGAAAGGTTAAAAGGTGTTCCTTCCCATGTTTTTGAATAGCTGACACTCGATTGCCTCTGGGTTGTAACATGTTCGGCAACATCATAGCTATTGGTTTTGTCATAACCACTTGAACTCATATTTACGTTGGCTGAAAAGACCGATCCTGGACGTGCTTTAGGACTTTGACTATAAGTCCAGCCAAGCTTATAATTTGTAGCCTTGCTATAGTCTTCCAGTCCCTTGTGCCCTGAAATATTATTTGCATAGCTGAACAAAAAATTCCCGCTGAATTTGTATTTCCTGGCATAATTTGACTGGGTTGTGACCATCCAAGTTCCGTTTGTATAGACGCTTCCTTTCAGACTAAGATCCAAATAATCATTGATTGCAAAATAATATCCGCCATCGGACAGGTTATATCCCCTCTCCTGCTCATTTCCTATTCTGGGCATAATAATTCCGGAGGCAGCTTTTTTAGTCTGAATGGGGAAAAATCCAAAAGGGATGACAGCAGGCAGGGGAATTCCCTCGAGTACAAGGATACCAGGACCGGAAACAATTTTTTTTCCGGGGTATATTTTAGCTTTTGGAAGGTTTATATAAAAATGCGGATGTTCAGCGTCGCATGTAGAGTAAGTACTTTTTGAAATATTTGAGGTTCCATCCTCAAGCATTTTAGTTACCTGACTGTGCAATACTCCTTCATCCTGCTGTGTGACAATTCTATATGCAATTGCCTTCCGGCTTGCAAAGTTATACACAAGGGAATCAGATTCTATTTGCTGAGTTCCCTGCTTAAAAATCGGTGAACCAATTACTTTCCCTGTCGTGTCAGCCCTCCCGGCAGCGAAAACCGTATTTGCCATCATATCAAATACTATTGAATCTGCTTTTATCTCAATATCTCCGTATGTAACTTCTGCTTCATCGAGCAGAGTGACTCTTTTATTAAAAAGATCGTTTTTCTTAAGCCCGCGTGATTTATAGGTTACCTGCCTGTCGATGGCATCAGGAGAGATCATTTTCAGATTCCTGGGAAGCGTGTCAGTTATGAGTGTGTCCTGCCTTATAAGGTTAGTATCTGAAGCTGATCTTCTTTCCTGGGAAAACAACGAAATAATCGGGACCATCACAAGGAACACTACAAGCAGCCATTTTTGTTTAAAAAAATACAACTTTAATACTATTTTTGTACAGTTTTTGCGTGACGTC
>Ga0208980_10002444_pt1 | contig 11270 bp, 10 predicted proteins | sample WetSurMetagenome_3_FD_187993 | JGI IMG/M metagenome (GOLD analysis project Ga0208980, IMG submission 187993) | Wetland microbial communities from Twitchell Island in the Sacramento Delta, sample from surface sediment Aug2011 Site A1 Bulk (version 2) | ecosystem: Environmental > Aquatic > Marine...
TAACTGGCAACGGCACCGAAATCCTTTCTGTTAAAGCATGCAATATATTCCATAAATTGTTCTCTGGTCATTGCTCCCCTAATTGGCTCTCTACTGGATACCGATTGATTTTCATTCATACTCATATATGCTTTTCCTGGCTCCATGATTTCCATGAAGCGCGGCCTGCCCCCGAATGTCAAGCGAAAGCAATTTTCTATCCTGAAAAGATTGCGCCCCGACTCAGCCCCTATTCCGGCTGCTTTTCGGATGCCTGCAAGGTGTACTTACGGGTCATCCCGATCGTAAATACAAGGACCGGGCTGTCTATACGGTTAAACTGCATCGGGCAATGCTTGACGTTCGGCGGCACATAGATCAGGCAGCTTTTGGTAAGGAGATTCTTTTCGCCGCCGACGTACAGTTCTATCTCGCTGCCGAGACTATATGGATCCTGTTGGCCTTGCGCGCCGACAAACCCGAATATCTCAGCCCAATCGTGGCTGTGTTCCGGGTGATTGGGGCCTTTTTCGGTCCCTTTCCACAGCCACACGAAATCTATGTAGGGCGCGCCTTCCACCTTGTCCAGGTCCAGAAGCCGGGTGGATTGGATCGTTGAACTCCTCTTTTTCTTTGCCTCGGCCATTTTCTGCATGGTTTCCGGGGAGACTTTGCTGAAATTGACGTCATAGGAAATATATTTGGCGTTGTTTCTTTCGTCCGCCTTGTCCGTCTTGAATTCGGTCATGATCGGCTTATACATGGCCGACGATCCGACGGCCCCCGAAAAGAAGAGTATGGGAGCGTCGATCCGGACAAACCGGATTGGGCAGTGGTTGAGCCCCTTCGGCACATAAATGAGGCAGCTCTTGGTGAGGCTGTATTTTTCGCCGCCCAGCCAGACCTCCATCTCTCCCCCCAGGTCCTGCGGATCCTGCTGGCCGCCCTTGGTGCCGATGAAGCCGATAAATTCGTCGAATTCATGGTAATGCTGCTTTTCGTTATAGCCCTTTGCGTTTCCTTTCCACAGCCACACAAAATCGAGATAGGGGCTTCCCTCGATCCGCTTCGTGTTCATGTTCAGCAGACGGGTCGCCTCCACGGTTGTCTGCTGCTTTAGCCGCTCCTCCTTCATCCTGGCTTCCATTTCCGGGGACATGGGCTGCATGAGGTAGTCCCAGATGAAATATTTGGCGTAGGGACTCGAATCCTGTCCGCCCGCCAACTTCGGAGCCAGCGTGACTCCCGTCGACGTCAAAAGGATCAGCAATACTGCAAAAGCAAGCATTCGATTTCTGTTCGGCATTTTATTTACCTCCTGTGTAGGCTTGGGCCTCTGCCCATTGAATACCGTCCCGGAGATCAAGAAATTCTCGAATCCATCGGGAGATCCGCCGGCTCTGCCGGTGAGTTTGTGAAAAAAGCTGGAGCATGTCTGTTCCCGAAATACTGAATTTCGAATATCGAACCGCAAAAGGACCTCGAAATTCGGGATTCCAGAATTGATGTTCTGCGGTTCAAAAAGCTTCAAAGAAATCCATGGCGCCCGAAATTACTATCGGTCTTCATCGGTTGCGGTCAAATCCATTTCAGGGCCGGCAACCAATCCCCGGGCCCTGCGGAGGATGCTTACCGATCCGCTGGCGCCGGCGAGTGGATCCGGGGAGGGCGCACAAGAAAAAGCGTTATGGCTCCCAGGAAGCCCCATACTCCGACAATGTAAAACGCTGCGTTATAGGAGCCGTAGCTGTCATATAAGTGCCCTGCGGCGTAAGGAACGATGGCGCTGACCGTCGTCTGAATGGCCACGCCCAACCCGGCTATCGAGGGAAAGACCGACAGACCGTAATAGTTGCTCAAGACCGCCATCATGCACACAATCGATCCCCCGAAACCGAATCCGAGGCATGCCGCGAAGGGGTAGACGCCCAAGGCGCCGCCGGCGTGGGCCAGCAGGAACATGGACATGCCGGCGGAAGCCGAAGTCGCGGCCCAGAGATACCGGGGATCGTATTTGTCTCCGAGCGCTCCAATGATGACCTTCGCCAGAAAGCTGAAAACCATATTCACGGAAATCGACAGAGCCGCAGCCGCCGGAGTGTGGCCGATATCCCTCAGGTGCGCGACGCCCTGTCCGAGAAAGAGGGAGCTTGCGGAACTTGCGCCGAGCATGCTCGCCAGCATCAGCCAGAAGGTATGCGACCGAAGGACCTCCCTGTATTTCCACTCTTCGGAAGTCACCTGCACTGCGAACCGGCCCGACTTCCTCAATTTGCCCGCCGCCGCCGGGTCTTTCTGCGCCCCTCCGTCAGGCAGCTGCCCCAGGTCTGAAGGGCGCTCGCGCACAAACAGCGCTGCAATGGCGGTCGAAAAGCAGGCAAGCCCCGCGAGCAGCCACCATCCCATCCGCCAATTGCCGTTTGCCGCGGAAATAATGCGGTCCAGAAGCGGCGCAGCGATGACACCGCCGAAATTATTTGCCGAATACAGGACGGCAAGCGCCAGGGCCCGCCTTTTGACAAACCATCGGGCGATCCCGGCCTGGGCCGTGACGGTGCTGCCCGCAATCACGCCAATGCCGACAATGACGCCGAAGGCAAGAACGGCCTGCATGCCGGAGTTCACAAACAGAGCCATTGCCAGGGATCCCGCCAGAACCAGCAAGCCTCCAATCACCAGCGTCAACCGGACTCCTTTCCGGTTGATCAAGAGGGCTATGAGAGGCCCCGGGAGTCCGGACATAAGCACAAAAACAGAAAATGGAAGCCCCAGCATCCTGCGGTCCAGGTGCAAATCCGCTGCCATGTAAGGATTCATGACGCTGGATCCGTAATTCGGAAATGCCAGGTTGACGACGGAGATTGCCCAGAATGCAGCCAGCAATCGCCAACCGTAAAATTGGGTTTTTATCGGGCGGTCGTTATCCAAATCCCTCCTCCTTCTCGGGCACGTACGCGAATGGTTCCACTGTTTCAGTATGAGAAAAATTGCTTCCGTTGCGAATTTCTATATCGGGAGAGATCGGCAGAGCAAGGGAAATCTTCGGCGGAGGGCAGGCGCTAATATGGGCCCGGAAGACTCGAAGCCGCAGCCCCGTAGGTCGCAGCCCATGACCGGACCGGGGAACGCTTCGGAAATACATAAACTGGGAATTTCCTGGAGCTTTAATGGGGCACTCACAGAGTTTGGCAGTTCGCGGATCAAAGAACGCTGATCCACACTGACAAACTGATAAAGGCTGATCACAAGGGAAACGGCCTCCTGCCAGCGTTTGTCAGCGGTTGGAGGCAGTGTAGTTCATCCAGCCGCTTTGAGCGGCAAACAATCAAGCCTCCGGCTCTGCCGGACGAAGTTGACATCAACGAAATCTGCGGCCTTCTTATCCTCCGGACAGGGAACCGAGGAAATCGCCGTTGGTTTTGGCCTTGGAGAGTTTGTCAAGCAGCAGTTCCATGCTTTCGGTGATGGACAGCGGGGTCAGCACCTTCCGCAGGACCCATATTCGGTTCAGGTCGGCCTGCGGAATCAGCAATTCCTCTTTGCGCGTCCCGGATTTGTTTATATCAATCGCGGGGAAGACGCGCCGGTCGACCAGTTTACGGTCCAGGTGAAGCTCCATATTGCCGGTGCCTTTGAACTCTTCGAAAATGACATCATCCATCCGGCTGCCGGTGTCGATCAGCGCCGTCGCGATGATGGTCAGGCTTCCGCCCTCCTCGATGTTTCGGGCGGCTCCGAAAAAGCGCTTCGGCCTCTGCAGCGCATTGCTGTCGACACCGCCGGAGAGGACCTTGCCGCTCGGGGGCACGATCGTGTTGTAGGCGCGGGCCAGGCGCGTAATGCTGTCCAGCAGTATCACGACATCCCGCTTGTGCTCCACGAACCGCTTCGCCTTTTCCAGCACCATCTCGGCGACCTGAACGTGACGCGAGGCCGGCTCGTCGAAAGTGGAACTGATCACTTCGCCCTTGACGGAGCGCTGCATGTCGGTCACTTCTTCGGGGCGCTCGTCGATCAATAGGACGATGAGAACGACTTCCGGATGATTTTTCGAGATGGAGTTGGCGATCGACTGCAGAAGCATCGTCTTCCCCGTCCTGGGCGGAGATACGATCAGGCCGCGCTGCCCTTTGCCTATGGGCGCGAGCATATCCATCACTCTTCCGGAAAGGTTGTCCGGCACCGTCTCCAGTTTCAAGTGCTCATGGGGGTAGAGGGGCGTCAGGTTGTCGAAGAAGATCTTGTCCTTGGCCGCATCCGGGTGCTCGAAATTCACCGCCTCGACCTTGATCAGGGCAAAGTACCGTTCTCCGTCTTTGGGCGGGCGAATCTGCCCCGAGACGGTATCCCCGGTTCTCAGGTCGAACTTGCGGATCTGCGATGGGGAAACATAGATGTCATCCGGCCCCGGCAGATAGTTGTAGTCGGGCGCCCTGAGGAAACCGAAGCCTTCGGGCAGGCACTCCAGAACTCCTTCGGAAAAGATCAGGCCGCTTTGCTCGGTCTGCGCTCTCAGGATTTGAAATATCAGTTCCTGTTTGCGCATTCCCGTGTAGCCCGGGACATTTAAATCCTTGGCAACCTGCGTCAGGGCGGAGATATTCATCTCCTTGAGTTCAAGAATGTTCAGATGACCGTTTTCGCGGCCGTTGGAATTGCGACGTTGCGTCGTTTCAGGCATGAATGATTCTCTCCAGGGGGAGTATAAAGGTAGGTTAAACCGTTATTCCAAATTTCAAACAGACGTTGCCTGCGCCAAAAACCGGAAGTAAATCACCTTTTCTGGTTTGAAAAGGGAGCTGCACGTTCAGAGTTCTCTTTTGCCGGAACATGGCCCTATTTGTGTATTCCTTATATGGCATCCGCGGCTTTTTCCGGGCACCGTTCATTCATCCCTCATCCGGGGTTGACCCGCCGCAGCCGCCTTTAGCACCCGTTCCCATATCTCTCTGCAGCCCGCCCCGGTTTTGGCCGAAGACATAGTTACCGGCTGTCCGCTCAGCGAACCGGAGATGAGGCGCATCTGTATGGCTTTCTGGTTGCCGGATAGTTTGTCGGATTTTGTAGCAACGATCATGCGAGGTATTTCCAGCCTCTCAATCCATCCGGAAAGCTGCAGATCCAGCCTCGTAGGCGGCATTCTTGCATCGACAAGCTGAAGGGCCAGGACAACTGCCGGCCGTTCCTCAAAATACCGGTCGACAAGCTGCCTCCACTGCCGGATCTCCTCCTTTGGCGCTTTCGCATATCCATAACCCGGCAAATCAACAAACATGAAAGACCGGTTGATCCTGTAAAAATTGATGCTCTGAGTCTTGCCCGGTGTGGAACTGATACGGGCAAGCTTCTCATTGCCGGCCAGCCGGTTGATCAGGCTCGACTTGCCGACGTTGGACCGCCCCGCAAACACGATCTCGGGAATCCCCTCTCGAGGGAAATCGCTGCCGGAAACGGCGCTCATGATAAATTCAGCTTGGACCACCGGGGTTTTGCGGTTTGGCTTCAGTGCGCGACACTCTCGTTCGGACGGGATTCCTCGAGATCAATCGGCGACACGGGCCTCGGGACAGGCTGTCTTTCCAATGCTATCTGCAGGACCTCGTCCATGGTTTCCACAAGACTAACGCTGAGGGATTCCAGAATTTCCGGCGGGAGGTCCTGGAGGTCCTTCTCGTTTTCCTTTGGAAGGATGACATTCTTGATTCCAGCGCGGTGAGCCGCCAGCAGTTTTTCTTTGACTCCGCCAATAGGGAGAACCTTACCACGCAGGGTGATCTCACCGGTCATCGCCACGTCTCTGCGCACGGGTATTTTTGTCAGTGCGGAAACGATTGTGGTAGCCATGGTGATTCCCGCTGAAGGCCCGTCTTTGGGAATAGCTCCCTCCGGGATATGGATATGTATGTCCATTTTCCGATGAAATTCCCGGCCAATGCCGAATTCGGCCGCGCGTGTCCGTACAAAGGATAATGCCGCACGCGCCGATTCCTGCATGACTTCGCCCAGTTTTCCGGTGAGAGTCAATTGGCCTTTGCCTTCCATCAGTGTGGCTTCCGTCTGCAGGACTTCACCGCCCACTTCCGTCCAGGCCAAACCTGTCGTCAGGCCGATCTGATTGTTTTCCTCGCTGATCCCCTGCATCCTGAATTTGGGCCGGCCCAGCAATTTTTCTATCTCTTCGGGAGTGATCGAGTCGCTCTTGAATTCGGCGGTCACGATCCTTTTGGCTGTTTTCCTGCAGACATTGGCTATCTCCCGCTCAAGATTGCGAACCCCGGACTCACGGGTATATTTGCGAATGATCTCCAGCAGGGCCTCGTCCGTAAACTGAATTTGCTTCGGTTTGAGCCCGTTGGCGACCACCTGCTTCTTGACCAGGAACCGCTTGGCGATTTCGAGTTTTTCGTTCTCCGTATAGCCGGAAAGCTGGATGACTTCCATGCGGTCCTGGAGAGCCCTGGGGATGGTGTACAGGACATTCGCGGTCGCGATGAACATCACCATCGACAGGTCGAATTCGGTGTCGAGATAGTGATCCACAAACATGTGGTTTTGCTCGGGATCGAGCACTTCGAGCAGAGCTGCCGAAGGATCGCCGCGGAAATCCATGCTCATTTTATCCACCTCATCGAGCATGAATACCGGATTGCGTGTTCCCGCCTTTTTCATGTACTGGATAATCTGGCCGGGAAGCGCTCCTATGTAGGTCCTGCGATGTCCCCGGATTTCCGCTTCATCCCGGACTCCGCCGAGAGAGAGCCGTACAAATTTCCGGCCTGTAGCCCGGGCTATGGATTTTCCCAGGGATGTTTTGCCGACTCCTGGAGGCCCTACGAAGCAAAGGATGGTGCCCTGCGGCTTTTTGACCAGGCTGCGGACCGCCAGGAATTCAAGGATACGGTCCTTGATCTTTTCCAGACCATAGTGGTCTTCCTCGAGCACCTTCTTGGACCAGTTGATGTCGCGTATCTCCCGCGTCTTCTTGTTCCAGGGCATCGCCAGAAGCCAATCGAGATAGGTTCGGGAGACGATGGATTCCGCCGACATCGGCGGCATCATTTCGAGGCGCTGAATCTCCTTCGTCGCCTTTTCGTGCGCATCCTTCGGCATCTTTGCGGCTTCAACCTGCTTTTTCAGGTCGTCCAGCTCGGTCTTTTCGTCCTTGCGGCCCAGTTCCTTCTGGATCGCCTTCATTTTTTCGTTGAGGTAGTATTCCTTCTGGGCCCGCTCCATCTGGCGTTTGACGCGCCCCTGGATGTTGCGGTCGACCTTGATCTTCTCCATCTCGATCTCGATGATCTCGTTGATCTTCTCGATCCTTTCGGAGAGATCGACCGTTTCCAGAAGCTGCTGCTTTTCCTCAATGCTGATCGGGAGGTTCGCGCAGATATTGTCCGCCAGCTTGGAGGGTTCCAGCGTCTTCATGGCATTCAGTATCGCGTCGTAATTCACGTGATGGCTCAGCTTTGAAAACTGCTCAAAAACCGTCTGCAGCCGCTTGATCAGCAGGTTTGTGCGCGCGCTCAAAGCCGATGTGTCTTCGAGCAATTCCACGTCCGCAACGAAGAAACCCGGCTCATTCGAATAGCGGATTGCCCGGACCCTCTGGACGCCTTCGACCAGGACTTTGATGTTTCCATCGGATAACTTGACGCTTTGGACAATATTTGCCGCGGTTCCCACCGCGTAGATGTCCGAAGCCTTGGGCTCGTCAATCGACGCGTCCATCTGCGTGGCCAGAAAAACCCTCTTGGAACCCTCGAGGGCGAATTCCAGGGCCCGCACCGAGGTGTGCCGCCCGATCACAAACGGGATCATCATGTGGGGGAAGACCACCACATCCCGTATAGGAATCATGGGAAGACGTTCAGTTTTTTTCTGCACAATTTCGTTTGTCATTCTTAAAGTTAACCGGCCTTTTCCAGTAGCGCGAAAGCGATGTCTTTGTTCTCGACCATTTCGCGCGTAACCATAAATTCTTTAATCTTCTTCTGCGATGGCAGTTGATACATCACATCCAACATAAGATCCTCGAGGATGATTTTCAAGCCTCGAGCCCCCATCTTGCGCTCCAAAGCAAGGCTGGCCACGGCACCGACCGCATCATCGGTGAACTTAAGTTTGACGTTTTCAAATTCAAAAAGTTTCTGGTATTGGCGCACAAGAGCATTTTTCGGCTTGGTGAGAATTTCTATCAGCGCCGCATGATCCAGTTCCGAGAGCGAACCGATGACCGGCAGCCTGCCGACGAACTCCGGTATCAGGCCGTATTTGATCAGATCTCTGGGTTCACAGGCTTCCAGGATGTTGGCAGGCATATCCTTCTTCGGATTCTTCAGCACCTTGGAGGGCTTCTCGTTGATCAGGAATCCCATGCTCTTTTTGCCGATGCGGCGCTCGATGACTTTTTCAAGGCCGACGAAGGCGCCGCCGCATAGGAAAAGGATATTGGTGGTATCGATCTGTATGAATTCCTGATGAGGGTGCTTCCGGCCCCCCTGGGGCGGTACGTTGGCGACCGTCCCTTCCAGTATCTTGAGCAGGGCCTGCTGCACTCCTTCACCCGATACGTCGCGCGTTATGGAGGGATTCTCATCCTTCCGGGCTATCTTGTCGATCTCGTCGATGTAAACGATCCCCTGCTGGCATTTTTCTTTGTCGCCGCCGGCATTCTGCAGCAGTTTGAGAATGATGTTTTCCACATCCTCGCCGACGTAACCTGCTTCGGTGAGCGTGGTGGCATCCACTATCGCAAACGGAACCGACAGCATTTTTGCCAGCGTCTGGGCCAGGAGGGTTTTCCCCGTACCGGTCGGGCCTATGAGAAGCACATTGCTTTTCTGCAGTTCGAGATCGCCGCGTTTCTTGGAGATTTCCAGGCGTTTATAGTGGTTGTAGACCGCTACCGCCAGCTTTTTCTTGGTCGTTTCCTGCCCGATGACATAAAGGTCGAGAAACTCCTTGATTTCCTGAGGTTTGGGAAGCTTCTCGCCGATGGGAGAGGTTACCACGTCGTCGGCAATGATCTCGTTGCAGACATCGACGCACTCGTCGCAAATGTAAACGGTAGGTCCGGCAATGAGCTTTTTGACGTCGTTCTGGCTCTTGGAACAGAACGAACATCTCAGGACATCATCTCTCTCGTCGTCTTTTCTCAAAGGAGTCCTCCGGAGTACAGGTAGGCTACCCTACTCTTTTCTTGAGATAACCAGGTCCACGATGCCATAGTCCTTGGCTTGGCCGGCATTCATGATATAGTCCCGCTCAACGTCCTTTTCGATCCGGTTGAGGTGTTGGCCGGTATGCTTGGCAAGAATCTGATTCATCGACTCCCGAAGCCTGAGTATCTCCTTCGCATGGATGTCGATATCCGTCGCCTGGCCCGCCAGGCCGCTCATAGACGGTTGATGGATCAGGATTCTTGAGTTTGGAAGGGCAAAACGTTTCCCCGGAGTGCCGGCGGCAAGCAGCAAGGCTCCCATGCTGGCAGCCTGGCCGATGCAGATGGTCGACACGTTCGGGCGGATGTACTGCATGGTGTCATAGATAGCCATGCCCGCTGAAATGGAGCCGCCCGGGGAATTAATGTAGAGATGGATGTCCTTTTCCGGATCCTCGGCTTCCAGGAAAAGCAGTTGGGCTGTGACGACGTTTGCCACGTTGTCGTCGATCGGAGTTCCCAAAAAGATAATATTATCCTTCAGGAGGCGAGAATAGATGTCATAGGCGCGCTCGCCTCTGTTGGTCTGCTCGACCACCATCGGTATAAGTGCCAATCCTTGTCACCCCTAGGTTATATTAGCATTGCGATAGATGAAATCAAGCGCCTTGTTCTGGCGCAGATGCTGCTCAAAACCCTGAATCCGTTCCTCTTTTTCGAGTTGAGCCCGCCAGGCTGCGGCCGATTTGCTGGTCCCCTCTGCCAGCTTCTCAAACTCCGCATCGACTTCTTCCTTCGTCATCTCTATCCCTTCCTGACGCGCAATCGCATCCAGGAAGATCGACCGGCGGACGGACTGTTCGGCGCGAGGTCGCTCCTCTTCGAACACCTTTTTCCAGTCGATAGCGGTCTTGTTGATATCGATCCCCTGGTAGGCAAGGTTGCGGGCAATCCTTTGAGCCTGCGCCTCCAACTCGTCCTGGATCAAGCATTCCGGAACTTCCAGAGAGTGACGCTGCATGATTGAATCCAGCAACTCTTCCCTCGCCTTCTTTTCGGCATTTTGCCGGGCTTGCGTTACCAATTCATCGCGAACCCTGGACCGGAGCGCTTCGAGGCTTTCCGAACCAATATCTTTAGCAAAATCATCATTTAGCTCGGCCAGTTGCTTTTCCTTAATGTCCTTGACAAGAACCGCATATTGGACTTTTTTGCCTGCAAAATGCTTCCTGTGAAAGTCCTCCGGGTAGGTAACCTCGAAAACCCTGGTTTCCCCGGCCTTTGCGCCGCGCAGATGCTCTGAAAACTCGGCGTTCGTCTGAGGGTGTCCAATGACGAGCGTTACGTCATCCTCATGATTTGTCTTGGTTTCTCCCTCGAACTGCCCATCGACTGTTACCGTCAGGTAATGGCCGTCACGAGCTTCCTCGCCATCCACCGGGACAAACTGGGCATGCTGTTCGCGCAGCCTCTCCAGTTCCTGATCCACGTTCTCGTCGGTAACCTGGGCCACGGGCAATGTAACAGCAACTCCTTTGTAATCTTTTACTTCCAGTTCAGGAAGAACCTCGAAGCTCATTTTGAACTTCAGGGGGCTTCCAGGCGTATGGTCCAGGTCCTTTACCGCAGGCTGTGCCAGAGGGCGAAGCTTATGCTCCTCCATGGCATTTTTCCACGACCGCTCAATAATTTTCTGAGTGGCTTCCTTCTGCAGATCGCCACCGTACCGCTGACGGATGATGTTCAGGGGCACCTTGCCCGGTCTGAATCCGGGAACTCTGAGGTTGCGGGAGTATTCCCGCGCGAGCTCATCCATTTCCCGCTCGAATTCTTCCGCGGTCACTTCTACCGCCAGATCTCTCTTGCAGCTGCTGACTTCAACGATTTCGACTGTCAAGTTATTCACCGCCTGTCCTGTAAAATGACGAATGACGCATTACCAACCTGAATAGGCAGTGCCGGGGAATCGTTTGCTGTCGATTGTGCCGTCTATTCCTGTCATCAGAAGCGTTTGTTTGCATTCGGTATTCGTAATTCGTCATTCGTGATTAAGTCTGGTGCGAAAGGGGGGAGTTGAACCCCCACCCCTTGCGGGACTGGATCCTAAGTCCAGCGCGTCTGCCAATTCCGC
>Ga0208980_10002445_pt1 | contig 11268 bp, 7 predicted proteins | sample WetSurMetagenome_3_FD_187993 | JGI IMG/M metagenome (GOLD analysis project Ga0208980, IMG submission 187993) | Wetland microbial communities from Twitchell Island in the Sacramento Delta, sample from surface sediment Aug2011 Site A1 Bulk (version 2) | ecosystem: Environmental > Aquatic > Marine...
ATGAGCGGGGCCGGCCGGAGCCCGGCCCCTACAAGTTCAAGGTTAAGGGAGCTGCACCGTGACCCTCACATTTTCATGCGTCAAAGGGTGCGCCACAGGTGCGTGAGGGACTGCTGCGAAAATCCCTGTAGGCCGACGTGACGCGTTGCACATTCATCGCTAGGACATTTCTTCGGAGGTGTAACCCAACATCTTGCAAGCTTACAGATTAATCAGATGTGGACATGTAAGTTACAAAAGCCTATTCGAACACTATATGAAAATGCCTTAGGACCTTTCACCACCATGGTTTAGAGTCAAATCAAGCGAATTGTCGATTCATTCACGGACAAAAACGTATTCCTGAAAACCATTACGTAGAATGTATGAGCTGTTGATATGAAATCCGGCCATCAGGAGGGCGAGGTCCCGAGGAGTATATCGTGGACAGATGCGCATGTCCTGCGAGTTTGTTGAGTACAATAGAGTTTCAGCAGTAAGTATCTTATAATTTGTAGGCATGGCCGGCATTTCTTTTGCGGTTGCGCCCATGGCAAAGAAATAGCCGCCGCGTGCGTAGTCCGCACCCAGGTATCGCACCAACACTTTGAGTTCTTCAGCATTGAAATAGTTGATCAAATCCCAGATTAGCATGACGTCAAACTGTTCATCAGCAGAGAAAGGCAATACTTCAATCAGGCTGGATTCGTTGAAGGCGCCGTTGCTTCTCTGAAGTGCGCCCCCTATTAGCACTCATTAACTTGTTTTGAGCTTTTTGCCGATGTTTTGTCCGGCCAGGAATCCGCTGGCAGTCGCCCATGAATTATCGTTAACGATCTCAATCCTTTCGCCGTCATGGTTGGTGAAACGGCTTCCGGTTGTATCGCCTGCGGCATAAAGTCCTTCTACCGGACCGTCATGGCCCATGACCTGCATGTTTTCATTGATGGCCAGACCACCGTTAGCGCCGTCCATGGCGAGGAAGTAGTTCAATGCATAGAAAGGCCCTTTCTCAACAGGCAACATATACTTTGCCGGTTTGAAGTAATCATCGTCATGGCCCTTGGCGCAGAGCTCGTTGTATCGCTTCAAGGTGGCGACAAAGGTCTTACGGTCTATGCCCAACTTATCCGCCAGTTCCTCTATGGTATCGGCAATGACCACGTGTCTGTCCGACATAGAGGCAATTTTTTTCAACTCTTCGGGAGTTTTTTGCCGTTCGTAAGGTTTAGTTGTCGACACTTTTGCATTCGGGTCCGGGACTCCAGCCTCCACATTCCTGCCGCCCCTGTTTATACTCGGGTCGATACTAACCGGCGGCATAGGTTCCGCGGCGAGGACTTTGCTGTCCATGACCAAATAAAAGGTGTTTTTGGGCTGTCTGCGCGTTATCCAGGTAAAGTCATAGTTGTCTCCGTCGGCGAAGGTCTCATTAACAAATCGCTTGCCGTTGAGATTGATGAACAAGGCATCACCTCTGGCCGCCCCGCTCGTGGAGAACCCTGCGAAAGGGTCCTGAAGAATACCGATATAGGTTATGCATACACTCTTGTAATCAATGGGAATCCCGGCCTTTTCAGCCATCACGACGCCATCGCCGCTGTTGCTGGGCAGACGGTGTCCAACCCTTCTTATCAGGGCTTGGGCATAATCGGGGCAACAGCGCTGCATCAGCGGGCCGCAGTTGATGACATTCCCCGTGGACACCAGACAGTATTTACAGTTGAAGAAGGTTGTACCTCCGGGATCCTTGGCCTTGACGCCGCTGATTTCTCCCCTGTCGCCCATAATAAAGTCCGTTGCGGCATGCTCGGTGAGGATCTCGACCCCCAGCTCTGTGCACCGGTCAATCAGCTTTTTCATAAGGGGTGTACTCCTCATGCCGCCATTACTTTTTGCCCTTACGGACCACGTACCCTTAACACGGCCCTCTACCAGCTCGTAGAGCTCCTCCGGTTTTCCCCAAGTGCAGAACCAGTCGAAGAAGGCCGGAAGGGCTCGGAAGCTGTTGGCTACCAGTTGTGGATTCAGCTCCCAGCGGGTGGCGTTCATGGCGGATCGGATGTAATCGTCCATCTGGTCAGGGACGCCTGCGTCAAGCTGCCACTTTGAAGACCAGAGCCTAAAACCGCCCGCATACATACCGGAGCCGCCCGGCTTTTTGGCCTTTTCCAGGATGATGACCTTTTTGCCGCTTAAATCAGCGGCAATGGTCGCTGCGATCAACCCGGAGGTTCCGGCACCCAGTACCAGAAAGTCGCAGTCTCGGCGGATGATGGGATGGGGTTTATGCACCAGAGGCTGGGCGTTGGGATCAATGATGGCATCCAGATTGCACACACCCATACAAGTGCGGCATTGAACGCATTTTTGGTTGTCGATGACGTATATGTCGCCGTCGAACGAGATAGCCTTCTGAGGGCAAATGTTCATACAACGCTCACAACAAATACAGTCATCATTGATGAAAAAGCCATTCTTTTCCGCCGATGTGGCCTCTGTAACCTTGCCTGCCATGTTCATAACAATTGGCGCTGCGATTGCGGCCGAACTCACAGTCATGAAATTTCTTCTCGACAAACTTAATCTTTTTTTACTCATAGTAATTCCCCTTTAAAAGACTTCGTATGGAGGATAGGAAATTTTTCTACATGCTTTCCCTATCAGACCGCCCTCAGCTTCTGATTAAAAGCATTCTGTCGACTTCGATTTCTGCGCTTTGACTGATGCCACATTTTACATCTGGAATCGTGTCGCCCGATATTGGTTTTTTGGCACACCCACGCGTTTATTGCAGAAAAGCTGTCGCCAGGACTCATAAAGGGAGCCAATCTCAGGGGCGTAAAAGGGGACCGGTTTTGAAAAATCAATCCACTGGGAGGTGGTACAAAAACTCTATAGAAGTCGCGCTCAGAGCTTCGCGAAAAGGTACAGCGACCAGCCGAGGATCGTGCGCGCCCAGCGCAGGTACTCGCGACGGCTGTGCTCGACTCGGTCGAGAAGCTCCGGAATGGCCGGGTCCTCCGGGTGCGCCAGCGCGTATCGAGCGGCCGCTCGCCATTGGAGCGTCTCATAACGATCCCACTCGTCGCTGTTGCTCACGAGGGTCAGCCAGGGCATGAGCCCCGCTGCAACGCCCGCCGCCACGTTGTTCTCGTGGCTGCCAAACTGGTCGCGTTTCAGGCCCGAGGATTCGAGGTACTCGGCGGGCGGCTCGGCGATCCAGAACGGCTCGCCAACGAGCACCTTTCCGCCCGAACGTGTCGCGGTGGTCAGGTAGCGAAGCGTTCCCTCCATCCCGTCGAATATCCAGCTCGCGCCGACGCACATCGTCAGGTCGAAGCTATCGGACGGCGCCTTGTAGTCAGCGCCGTCCATCTCGAGCAGCTCGAGGCGGACCCGCGGGGAGCGAAGGTGGTACTTCTCGCGGAGGTCGGCGATGCAGTACGGGCTGATGTCGATCGCCACGGCGTCCAGGCCGTGCCCGTAGCTGTCGCCTTTGTCGTAGCGCTCCGCAATGCGCAGCAGCAACTCGCCCTTGCCACAGGCAACGTCGAGGATGCGCGGCCCGGGCGGCAGGTCGAGCAGGGCGATCAGCTCATCGAGCTTGCCGATGCTCGTCGGGTTGCAGACGACGTGATCGGCGTGAGTAATCGCGAAGAACTTCCACGTATCCACGCCCGTACCTCCACTCAGCTGATCCCGAATCGGGCGTCAGCGAGATCTGCCAGCTCCCTTCCGAAAGGAAAAGTTCAAGCTGCCTAATGTTGCGCTTTGTTGCGGGTTGCGCCGCTTCCACCCTCTTGTCCGGTTTCCTATAAAAGCGCCTTATTATTTCACATGCCTGACAAACGCGCTACTCGGAAAGGTGAATTCTCCCCTGAACCCTGATATTTGAGATTCCTCATCCATCAAGACAGCGTTTCTTACTACTCCATATGGTAGGAAGGGCCGCGGAAGTGTGTCAGAATCAGCACTGGTCCCCAACTATTCCGCTGAAAATGGTTTCCTTTAGAAAGCCCGCTAACAAAAGCGACGCTGCGAGAATGGATGGGCGATGCGAGCATGGAAATGGGCGGTGGCATCGACAACGCTAACTACTACACCGTCAACCGAAAACCAGTGCCGGTCATCCCCCGTTGTTAGGGTTTCAAGTTATCGATGACCGACATAAGGGTGCTGTTTTCCTCTTGCTCCATTTTGGAAATAGTCCCGAGAAGAAGTTGTCGATCGTTCTCCAAGTCATTGAGCTCCAGCATTTTTCGCTCCGAATCGGTATTGAGCATTTCGGCAAAGATGAGCGTCACGAGGAGATCACTTGTCTTTCTGGCTGGCTGCTTGAATCGCGACTTAACATCGGCGGTCAAGAAGGCGTACAGGCGGCAGCCCGTGCCACACTTCGCGAGATAGTTCCGAGCCGCCGCGGTTGAGGAGCTAATTTTAGATCGCACAGCGGGTGATGCCTCGGGGATGAGCAGAGCATGGAGCTGAACTGCCTTATGCTTGATAACATCTGAGGCGGCTATTTTGTCGACCGCAGCAGCGGAGGCTTGAATCGTTCCCAGCACGAGCAATGTAACTAAAAATCCCAGAATCCTTTTCATCCTCATGCATGGGAGTATAACCCAAAAAGCCCGTAAAGATCCTCCAGACTTTAATTGTTGGTTGAAGAAGACATGGAGGTCTTGCAGGGATGTCATTTGCGGCATTTTGCATGCTGCGAGTATTGTTAAGTTAACACCTAACTGAACTTGACAGCCTCAATATCCAGGGCATGCCAGAATCCTGGATGCCAATATGTGGCGGTTATGGCAGCTCGTAGTCTCTCGACTTTAGGATTCCAGATGATTTCCTCCCCAAGCGCTGCTATCATGCCCTCACCTGGAAAAGCAAATTACTATCTATCGACATACTGGGCGAAGGGTTCGAGGCAAAATCGCCAGAGGCAGATATGGCATCTGCCTAGAACGAGGCATTCAGCTATTTCCAGCCGTGTTGTTAGTTTTGAAGTTAGAGGCTGAGGAGATTTTAGAATAAGGGTGACTTATAGATCTTAACAATAACACAGTAAAAAGGGATATTATGAGCGAACACAATTTAGATTTAAGCAGACGAAAGTTCATGCTCGTGAGTTCTGCGGCAGTTGCGACTCCGTCGCTTTTGAACCTGTCAGGGATGGTTCCCGAATCGAAAGCAGCCACAAAAGGCAAGGTTTATTTTATTAATCGCACATGCATAGGTTGCTATTGTTGCAAGTTATTTTGTCCCGGAAACGCCGTCATTTTAGGTGACTGCCGACTTGAGATAGATCAGGAGAAATGTATCCATTGCGGCACCTGTTACAGGGAATGTCCTATTTGCGCGATTTCTGAAACGTAATTTTAATCTCTCCATAAGGAGGAGATATAAATGGCAACAAAAGTTATGGACTGCGATCTAGTAGTACTAGGCGCAGGTGGAGCGGGCATGGTTGCTGCTGTGAAGGCAGCGGATGTCAGCGGCAAAAAAGTGATCGTTCTTGAGAAGGCGAAAAAGCCCGGTGGATGCACCATCTTTGCCCATGGCATGCAGATTCAGGATTCAAAGTGGCAAAAAGAAGCCGGGGAGGCTATTAACGATCCTCCGAATATCAGTGGCCAGTTTTTTGACTGGCTGGTGACAAAGGGCGGCATAGAACAGTACTGGAGAATGGCCAAGCCGGGCGAGAAAATGAATTCCATGACATCAGTAATTATGCCTAACCGCATGGACAAGTACAAAGGTCATCCGGACCCCACCATAGGACCAGGCTGGATAGGATCTTATGTTGTCGGGAAGATGCTTGAATGTTGTGAAAAGATGGGGATTCCGGTTCTTACCGAGACCCGCGCGAAAAGATTTATTACGGACGCAAATGGCAAGGTTACGGGTGTTTTAGCGGACACCAACGAAGGGGAACTGCAGGTAAACTGCAAGGCATGCTACATAGGCGCTGGAAGCTTTGGCGCTAATTATGAAAAGTGTCAAAAGCTTTGGCCCGAAGAATATAACAATAAACCATATTGTAACCTCTGCCCCCCTACTAATACAGGTGATTGTATTGATATGGCGGAGGAAATCGGCGCGGATATTGACCTGAGCAACGCGTTTCACACAGGCGGAGGCAACAGTATTTCACGTCATCCCTATACACACTCGGTGCATAAAATGATCCAGTCGCCTCCGATGATGTTTGTCAACCTGAACGGCAAGCGCTGGTCGAGGCCCGCCAGTGAAAATGGGTATCATTTCGGTCCCGATTCCCTGCCCGGTCAGCCAAAAGCCGGAGTATTCGCCATCGCTGATTATCCTACAATCGAGATGCTGGGCAATGGGCTTAGGCCGAATGAAGAAATCGATGCTCCCATTATTAAGAAATGGAGAGAAGAACTCGCCTGGGAGATATCCCTGGATGAAAAAGGAGCCCATGGCGACCATGTTAAGAAAGCCGATACGCTGGTAGGACTGGCCCTAAAAATGAACGTAGATCCCAAGATGTTTATCGCTACAATAGAGGAATATAACAAGGCTTGCGAGAATGGAACGGCTCAGGTTGCTGGAAACACTAGAGGTTCTGGCGGCTTTGGACGCGAGGGAGACGAATCACTGCCTCCAGGCTTTGGAGGCTCTGGAGGCGCTAAAATGAGTGGAGTTAGCGTTGCAAGCACTGCAAAACCTGTATACAGGCCTATTAGCACACCTCCCCTCTACGCCATCTGGTGCCATCGCTTTCTTCAAACCACAAAAGGCGGAATAGTTGTTGATTATAATACTACGGAGCTCTTTGATAAAAGCGGCAAGATAATGCCCGGTTTATTTGCCGGAGGTGACGGCATCACAGCTAAAGGTTTGAAAAGAACGGGGCCAGGCTCCGGGCTTTGGAATTGTATTACCATGGGATATAAGGGCGGAATCGCTGCGGGCAACTACCTGAAAAACCTCTAAAGCATTTGCCCACGGGTGTAATAAACCTGTGGGCAGCTATTTGAATGAGCCTGTATACTCTCAATGAATGCCTTAGAGAAAGCGGTCAATGCGGGATGCATCGCTAAAGCTTCCAGGACTTCAAGCCCCGGCAAAGATCTGAAGTGACTCACTAGCTAAACTCTGCAAAGGGCGATCCTATATGTTGCCTTGATCGACAAATGAAAAGACCTGATCCGGAACCCTTGACCATTCCTCTTGCCACACGACGATATCTTCCCTGGCTGCTCATCCTCTTTGTGGGAAGCGGGTGCGCGGCTCTTATTTATGATGTGGTCCGGCTTCAACTCCTGCAACTGGTAATCGGTTTATCAGGCATCTCTTTGGGCGTGCTGCTGGCTGTATTCATGGGAGGCATGTGTCTGGGCAGCCTTCTGCTGCCTCGGCTAATATCGGCCGATCGTCATCCTTTGAGGGTTTATGCATTTCTTGAACTCGGGATCGGAATCTTCGGTATTGCGATATTATACGGGGCGCCGGTATTGGCAGATGTGTATGAAGGTTTTATAGGACATGGCGTGGCGCATCGCGCCATTGTGGCCTCGATATGTCTTCTGCCGCCGCCGGTACTGATGGGAGCGACCATCTTATAGTCCCCTCAAGTGAAGCGCCTCACCGTCCCACCCGGGCGGGACGGTTAGGTATGAGAGAGGAATATACAAAAACAGTTTAGATAAAGTGTCCCGCGGATAAGAGTAATATTAAATGCGTCATTTCAAAACAATAAAAACCGCATTTCTTAACTATCTTGAAAGGAGGAATTGAATATGAATAGATTTGATAAAAGGACATTCCTTAAAGTTTTGGGTGGAAGCGCAGCGGCTTTAGGCATGGGCTTAGGACTTTCAGGAAAGGCATGGGCGGCTGAAGTACAAAAAGTATTAGATCCCAAATGGGACGAGTGGGAGTTCTATTTTCCTGGCATATACGACACGGAAGACACAAAAGTATTAAAGAAATTCCAGGCGGATCTTGCTTTAATTAAGAACAAGGGCATAAACATTAACGACCTGATAAGCGGCAAGCTTGCGGGCAAACCTGGGATAGGCAAGTCGACTAAGATTACCGCTGAAACCATGGAGACGTTTGCCGTCAAACATGGGGCTGGCAACCCACTGTGGACCGACAAGAACTATGCCAAAAAGACAAAATGGGGCAATATGGCGATGCCCTTTGCTGCTGGGGAGCCAGCCTTCATGCCAGCCATGCCCAAAGCAGAGGGAATCGGCGACTATTTTGTGGTCAGCGCTCACAACGACAGCATAAACTATTATAAGCCGGTTTATGAGGGCGATACCATTTACACGGTAATTGACGAACAGCATTGTACGGACATCACCCCGGCACAGGGGAGCTATTATCGCACCTTCACAATGAGTGGATGGGCCAGATTATTCAACCAGAAGGGCGAACTGGTGGCCGAGGGTGCTAATATCCTTAATGAGAGCTTCCGCCGCCACAAAGACCCGGCAAAGAGAAATCCCTCAAAAGCCCACGTCTGGGAAGCCCCCGACTGGTGGCAACGCAAGGCCCACATATACACCGATAAGGACTGGGAAGAAATAATCAGCATATGGAAAAATGAAAAGATTCGGGGCGCCGAACCCCTGTATTGGGACGATGTAAACATCGGCGATGAGCCCACTCCCAGAGCTATAGGCCCAATCGTCGTAGAGGAAGAAATTGAGACGATATTTGATAAGGATATTCCCGATTGGAATATCAATACCAAACAGAATGTGCTGGACCCGAACGCCTTCAAAAAGCTGGTGAAAAACAAAGAGTGCATCTACGTCCCGCCGGAACACCTCGAGAAAAAGCCTGCCAAGGCGGATCCTAATTCGACTCAAAGGCAAAATTGGGACGGACGCGGGCATATCCAAAATGCCATCTGCTCGAAATGGGCCGCCGGTATGATTTATAACTGGATTGGAGACCAGGGCTGGCTACAGAGGATCGGCTGGGATATCATGGAATATCCTCCTGGTTCTACAAAGTCCATCAGTTATCAAGATTCCCCTACCATCATCCCCGCTATCCCCATGGAACTTAGGCCAGCTCTGTTTGACAAATACCCCTACATGGAAAAGGTTCCTTACATGAGGGGCTGCAGGGCCGCCTGGCATTCCCTGGATGGCGACCTCATCATTTCCAGGGCCTATGTCACCGACAAATACAATAAAGATAGCGAGTATTTTGCAGATCTCGTCTTTTGGTGTGAAACCCTCGACAAGTATATTGTCGAAGAAGGATTTATGACAGTAAAACTGCCCAAGAAATAAATTGGGGGTTTATTAAAATGGAAAAGAAGAAAGGATTAATCCTTTCTTCTTTTCCTATATATCAATTCTGATTCAGCAATGTGTTACTATTCGCATCTTTTCATAGAAACCTATAATTAATGGGAGATAGAAGATTAGTGCGATAAAACAATTAACGGTAGGGTCGTGTGGCCCTGCCGTTTTTCTTGCTACCTCAATATAGGGTATATGACATTATGTAAACCCGGTTTTCCGTTACTGCTATAAGTCTATACTTTGTGGACACCAAACGGCGGAATCCCTCATGGGGCTGTCCGCGAATCGCCCAGCACCTGGGACCTATAATTGATTCCATACCGTTAAACAAGATGATCGGGGCTGGCTTCGCGAATTTAAATGCATCCATGGTAGGATGCGCCGCATATCTTGATTCGTATCCACCAATTGCTTGCGCTTCTACGAGGGATCAACTTTGAAGATCCGAAGCTTCGTGGTAGGGTTTTGAAGATGGCACTGATAACCCTCGACCACGTTTCGATCGCATACGGGCACCTGCCGCTGTTGAACAACATTGTCCTGCAGGTCGAGGCCCGGGAACGGGTATGCGTGATCGGGCGCAACGGGACCGGGAAGTCGACGCTGCTACGCATCATAAGCGGCGAACAGGCTCCGGACTTGGGCTTTGTGCATAGACAACCAGGGGTTCGGACCGCGCTCCTGGTGCAGGATGTCGCGCTCTCGGCCGACCGGCCTGTATTCGATGTCGTGGCCGACGGGCTGGTCGAACTCGGCGATTTGGTAAGAGCGTACCATCACGCGGCGGTCGAGGTTGCCGAGCAGGGCACTCCTGCACTATTGGAGAAACTGGGCAGTCTTCAGCATAAACTCGAGGAGCAGGATGGCTGGCGCCTAGAACAGCGGGTTGAGATGGTGCTGGCTCGCCTGGAACTTCCGCCGGAGGCCATTGTCAATACGCTGTCTGGCGGCTGGTGCCGCCGCGTTCTCCTGGCTCAGGCGCTCGTCGCTCAGCCGGACCTCTTGCTCCTGGACGAGCCCACCAATCACCTGGACATCGAGGCCATCACCTGGCTTGAGAACTTCCTGGACGAGTATGCCGGCGCGGTTGTATTCGTCACGCACGACCGCACCTTCCTGCAGCGGCTCGCTACGCGGATTGTCGAGCTCGACCGCGGACAACTCACTTCCTGGCCCGGCGATTACGCAACATTCCTGCACAAGAAGGAAGAATGGCTCGCCAACGAATCCCTCCGGCATGAGAAGTTCGACAAGAGGCTCGCCGAGGAGGAGGCCTGGCTGCGACAGGGAGTCAAGGCCAGGCGGACGCGGAACGAAGGACGTGTGCGCGCGCTGATGGCTATGCGCGAAGAACGAGCTGCTCGGCGCGCGCAGATGGGTACTGTGCGCCTGCGGCTCGAACTCGCGGATCCATCGGGCCGGACCGTCTTTGAGGCTGAGCGCGTTAGCAAATCATTCAACGAGAAGCCGGTCGTTCACGATTTCTCCGCGCGGATTATGCGCAGCGACAGGATCGGGCTCATAGGCCCGAACGGCGTCGGCAAGACTACGTTGCTGCGCCTGTTGCTGGGAGAATTGCCGCCGGATTCGGGCACAATCAGGCGCGGCGCCAATGTTCAGGTGGCGTATTACGATCAGCAGCGCGAGCAGCTCGATCCGGAGCGAACGGTCTTCGATACCGTGGGCGACGGCAGCGAAATCGTGACGGTCAACGGCCAGTCCCGCCATGTAAACGGTTACCTGCAGGACTTCCTCTTCCCGCCGGAACGGACACGCTCGCCGGTGAAGGCCCTATCGGGGGGCGAGCGCAACCGGCTTATGCTGGCGCGCATGTTCACGCGTTCCGCCAACGTCCTGGTGCTCGACGAGCCGACAAATGACCTCGACCTCGAGACTCTCGAACTGCTGGAGGAACAGCTTTTGGAGTTTCCAGGCACACTTCTGCTGGTCAGCCACGACCGGGCCTTTCTCGATAACGCCGTCACCAGTA